>Ga0256405_10005620_pt1 | contig 21322 bp, 19 predicted proteins | sample RumenRJG_02DNA_FD_189096 | JGI IMG/M metagenome (GOLD analysis project Ga0256405, IMG submission 189096) | Bovine rumen microbial communities from Lethbridge, Alberta, Canada - RJG_02 | ecosystem: Host-associated > Mammals > Digestive system > Stomach > Rumen | place: Canada: Alberta... | reverse complement strand
CTATTATTCTTCTTTACTCTCTAAAAGTTTCTTATCTCTTACATTTATTTAAAGTATTTCTACATGTTTTTATTGCTCTTTTTATTCTGATTTATTAAGTTTTGTTAACAAAAGTATATATCCTTTTCGATTTTTGTAATATTGTTAAGGGTTTTAATTTAATAAAAAAAAAGACGGTAGCGGTACCGTCTCTTTATCTCGTGTTTTTTTAAGTTTGTCTTTCAATTATAAGTTTTGTTTGTAAACTTTATCAGAATGTTTTTCAATTTCAGGAGTATCAATTTCAAATACGTGAATTCTTGAAGCACCTAAGTTTACTCTCAATTCTCCGTCAGCTGCTTGATATTGGCTTTTTTCACCATAAGTAGGAAGTAAATTTTCCAATTTTTGATCAGCTTTCATTGTAGGAACTTTTATTTTTGCACTAACAGGTCTGTTAATATTTTTGTTACCTACTACTAATAAAGTTTTTCCATCTTTATGTCTAGCGAAGGCAATTACTTGATCTTCTTTATCATTTTCTTTATCTAATTCGATAAATGAACCGTGAGTAATAACATCTTTATGAGCATCTCTCATTTTGAATGATTCAGTCATAAATTTGCCGATTTCAGGATTTTTTCCGCCAGGTTTTCTTGATAAATTGAAGATATCAAGTTTTCCATTATGAACTGTCATTTCGTGATTATCTGTTTGAGTTTCATCTTGTTTTGTATGTTCATAACCATAAACATAATAATCACCAGATTGATAACCATCTACGTAATAAGGATTTAACATAGGCAATGTAGCTTGAAGACCTGCAGTTAAATTACAATAATCAGTACCGCCATGGAACATAGGTGAGATATCATCATGAGTTGTAAATGAACCGATTATAGATTTACCTTTTTCCAATTTGTTAGACATTTCAAGGTTTTCTTTCACGAAGTCCATTAAACCTTTTGCATTTTCCCATTCATGGAATATATGATATTGTCCGTAGTATGCATCAAAACCAGCTTTTAAAGAATCTTCAGGTCTATCATAAGGCATATTTGCTTGAGGAGATGCATCTTCGTATGTATAAGTTTCACCTAACCATGCAAATTCAGGGTCTTTTTGTCTTGAATAAGGAATAATAACATCCCAGAATTCAGTAGGTTTCGCTCTCGCTACGTCTGCTCTGATACCATCTACACCTAAGTCTACACACATATCAACGTATTGTTTGTGTAAATCTAATAATTTTGGATTTAAAGTTCTTTTTGTTTCATCTGCATAAGGTTGAAACATTCTAATATCGTTCCATCCTTGAGGAGTTTTAGCTTGTCCATCACGTTCTTTAGCCATCATTTCCGGTTCATCAACGTATAAATCATAAGAAGAACAGCTTGGTAAATCCAACATTACCTTAATTCCTCTTTCATGACAAGCATCTGTAAATGCTTTAAATTGTTCTTTAGGAGATCTTTTGTCATTTTTATCAATCAAATTTGAATCTATTGATAAGAAATCTTTTGGAGAATATAATGAGCCTGCTGTACCCATTGCGTGTTGTTTACCTGTTTCATGTATTGGTAATATGTGGAAACAGTTAAAACCTTCTTTTTTAATTTCATCTAATCTGTCAATTGCATTTAATAACGTACCGTGTTGTTCTTTTCCGGTAATTTTTTCATCGCCGTTTTCATCTTTTGCGTTAAATGTTCTAGGAACAATTGCCAAGATTTTAGCATCATTATTTTGGAACATTGTTCTCAAATTATTTTTATAAGCTTTTGGTTGAACAGGTTTTGCTTCTACTCTTTTTACATTTGCCATATTCATCATAGCTTGAGCTTTTAGACCTGTTTCAAAAGGATTTGTAACCTTTGAGGCATCTTTTATTTCAACTTTTTTCGCTGAAACTTTTGGTTGTACCATCGAAGATTGTATTCTATTTGTATTTACTGTTGAAATTTTGTTTACCGCTACCATTTTATTTAACTTCCCTAAAAAATTTTTTGCATTTACTAATTTGTGATTTAATTTATTTAAACTTTTTTGCCTTTACCGAACAAGAATTGTGCTGCTACCGTTAATCCTGTAAGAACTGCACCTACTGTTCCAAATGTTTTGCCCCATTTTTGAGTGTTATAAGTTTGTTGGATTGTTTTTGTAAACATTTCGTCAGGAGCAACACCTAATAACAAGAATTTGTATTCACTTGAGGCATTTTGATCGGCACCTGTTTTGTGATTTGGTTTTGTAAAGTAATCAGCACCGCCGATATTTTTATGAACATCATCCATATAGCCTCTAACTTGACCTTCAAGCTTTCCTGTTTGAAGAGCTTTCTTAGTTATTGGATCAAAGTCTTGTTTGTACATGAAGTTCATTGCCTTTTGATAAAAATCATAGTCTGCAGGAATATCTACACCTTTTGACTTATCAAAATATTTGTTAACTACCTTACCATCTTTAATTTCTACTTCTGAAGTATCAGGGTTTGGATTTTGATTTCTGTTGAAGTAGAATTTAATTGAATGATCTGAAGAATGACCTTGTAATGTAGTTTGTTTTGTTAATTCAATTAAACCTTCTTTTATTTCTCTGCTCATACCGTTCATTTCAGGACTGAATTTACCGGTTGAAACTCTTCTGTATGTATCCATTGTATTAATCAATCTGCTAAATGAGTTTCTTACACCTGCAATTCTTTCTTCAAAATAAACTTGTTTAATTCTTTTTAATGAACCTTTACCGCCCACATTGTATGCAGTTAATTTATTTGAAGTTTCAGTCATACCTTTTTGAGCCATTTCAGTCGCAAAATCATCATACACTTTTACAACTTTTTCTGAATATTTTTTAGTATCTTCTGGTTTAATTTTTTGGTCTAATTCAGCAACTTTTGAAACTACTGCACTGATTGCTTTTTCGTATTTTGCATCATCAGAAGTAATTTCTTCCATTTTGCCTCTTACTAATTCTTGAACCATTTCTCTGTTATTTCTAACTTTTTCAAGTTCTTTGTAATCAATACCCATTGTTTTAATTAAAGAACCTGAAACTGAGTTCCAGTAAGCAGCTATAACTGAATCAGGTTTATCTGCAACTTTAAGTTGTGCATAATCATCTAAAACTTTTGTTTTAGCTTGGTATTTATTCATAACTTTTGCTATTTCAGTTAATTTTTCAATTTTTGCATCTGTTAATTTTGCATTTGAATTTGATGTAAATGCTTCATCTGATGATGCTGAAACTGAAGATTTAATATGTTTCAAGTCATCTTTTGCAAATCCGTTTGTTTTTGCTTTTGAAACATAAGCTGATGTTACAACTGTTCTTAAGTCTTTTAATTCTTCACCTGCAAGTTCTCTGCCCATAAAGTTTGCTGATTTGAATTTTTCTACCATTTCTTCTTTATTAGGCAAGAATTTTGATATTTCTTCTTCGCTAAATCTTTCTGATAAAGCTTTTTTAGAACCTGAAATAATAGTATCTGCTAATTTTTCATCTACGACTGTTTTATTATCGCCTAACAACATGTTTGTTAAATCAGCTTTTACACCATCATTTGTTATAGGGTCCATACCTTTTGTCATAACAGATGTAATTTTTTCAACCATTTTATTATCAATAGCTTTATCTTTATTATCAGCAAACAATTTGTTTAAAGAGTCTAACATTTTGTTATTTTCTTGTTTTTTACAAGCTTCATCAAAATTAGCTAACATATTGTCCGCTTTTTTGTTGTTTGCTTTTTCTAAAGCAGGATCGATAACTTTTTCTGCTTGATTACAAGCTAATGCTGAGAACACAGCTGAAGCAATACCTGCTGTAATCATCCATAGAGTATTATTTTGAGTTGCTACCTTTTTCATTTGTTTCATAGTAGCATCGTTTCTATCATTTATATTTTTGTCAATACCCATTCTATCGCCGATTTTTTGTAATTTTTCATTTGAATATAAATCAGTTGGTGTGTATTGAGCATCTTGAAAATAAGATTTTTCTCTGCCAAAACTATCTTCATATTTTTGCATTGGATTGAAACCGTGAATAGCTTTTGCAGGAGCTGCAATTGCTACTTTTGGCCATAAATTCATAGCAGCTAAGAATGTTCCTAAACCTACAAATTCCATTAATTTTGTTTTTGCAGTTGTCTTTTGAGTTGCAAGATAACCTGCTAATGCTAAACCGCCTACTTTCATTCCTACATCATTTAATTTACCTAATTGGTGGTCATTAGCTTTCCCTGTAAAACCATCTTTTAAAGCTTTTGCTTGATATGAAATACCTTTTAAAACTCTTTTTGGAGATGGAACTATAGGATCATTAACTAATCTGCCTTTAGCTTGGTTTGGTCTTATTAAACCTTCTGTAGGAATAGGAGTACCATTTACAGAAGAAGATTTCCAATTTTCCCAATTTTGAGATTGAGTTTTTGATGTTATTGTATTGTTAACTGCTGAAATTGACATTTAATTGTTTAACCTTCTACCTTAATTTTATTTTAACCTTCGACGACTTGTTTATTTTTATCAAATACTTCTTCGTGGCTTAGTTTTGATGATCGTCTTGCTGATACTACAGTATTTACTACCCCGAGGACTGTCGCTGCAATTGCCGTTCCGATTAGTGCCTTACCTGCGATTTTTTGACCTTTTGTCGGGTTCGCACCTCCCGTCCATAACTCTTTGGCACTGTCTACAAAATTCCTTCCAAAGGACTTGACACAATTTCCGACTTTTTTAAGTCCCTGACCTTTTGTAGTTGCGGTAAAGAAGTTGTCCCAAGGTTTCTGTACCGCTAACCCGACTCCGACCGCTGCCCATAAATAGGATGCCATACTCTTTGCCGAATTAGATTTCGAAACTATTTCTTTAATTCTTGGTTTTACTTCTTTATCTGATGATTTTAAGTTTTCACCTAATCCTAACTTCTTTGCAACTTTATCATAGTATTCATTTCTTTTTTCACCTTGACCGTATAACAAATCGTATCTTGGGAATTCTACACTTTCAAATACTTTATGATATTCAATATTTTTTGTATTTTTATCGCCTTCAAATTTTGGTAAGCCTTCTACAACTTTCGCATAAGGCATTTCTGTATCAACACCTGTCAATGCTTTTACAGGTTTGTTAATCAAAGCTTTTGATGCTTCTTTTGCAACACCATAGAATAACACACCTAACGCTAATTTTTTACCAACAGAACCTGCCTTTGATTGTGCAAATGGCGTAAAATACTTATTTGCTAAGTTAAACACGCCCATTAATGCCGCACTACCTAAAACATAAGGAACTGTACCCATTGTTAAAAATTCATAAAAGTTTGCATTTTTATCACCTTTTAAACCTTTAGCAGGGTATGTTGTAAATGCTTTTGTAAATTTGTCTGTTGTAACTTCAACTTGTGTTGCCAAATTATTTTTCAACACTGTATCTTTTTGATACTTCAAAGGTTTTTGTTCGTTCACCTTTGACGAAAAGTTGATGTTATTTGAAGATTGAATGTTTTTAACTTCCATTTTACCTACACTAATATATACAATTTTACCTATGTATATACAAAAACACCCAAAAACTTTTATTTGCCATGTTTTTCATGCTTTGTTAACAAAGTGTTACATAAAATTTTAGTCAGAAATTTTATAGCCCAAAAGCAAGCCTGCAGGCAAATTTAAGACTTGTACCTGATATCTTTCATCAGCCTCTATTGCATCCACAAATTCTTTCACTTTTTCTGCATGCGAAATTATATTATCAGCCACAATTATACCGCCTTTTTTTAGCATTTTATCAGTTAGATTAAAGTACTTTATATATTCTCTTTTATTTGCATCAATAAAGACAATATCGAATTCTTGATTTTCAGGCATATTTTCTAAAACTTCTACTGCAGAACCTTGAAGAAACGTGGTAATATCATCAATTTGACAAGTTTTAAAATATTCTTTTGCCAAGCTTTGTCTTTTATCATAAAACTCAATAGTTGTAAAATGTCCGCCTGTTTCTTTTAGTGCTTTAGAAAACCAAATTCCGGAATACCCGTTAGAAGTACCTATTTCAAGCATATTCTTTCTATTCGAAGCTTTTATCAATATGCTTAAGAAATTTGCTGTTTCTCTTGATATATTCCAAAAATCATGTTGAGTTTTTTCCAACTCTATCAGTAAATTATTTGTTATTTGATCCATATTTTTTATCTATTATTACCATTCTGCTTACCGGAATAAATAAATTATTCGTTTTTGTTATTAATTTTTTAGAAACATTTAATACACAATATTTTCCGACTTTTGTATCAGTTACAAGAACAATATCCGTGTTTTTTACAGGTGTTAAAGTTGTAGCAAAGCCATTTGTATTTAACGATATACGAGAGATTACAACATCATCTTTTGTATCCAAAATCATGACTTCATTTGCACTACCTCCTAATATAACAAGATTATTTTTATGAACAATCATATCTATCGGAGTTTTTGGAACATCCAACTCTTGAAGTAAACCTTTTGTAACATAATCTACTATAGCAAGCTTATTTTGAGTTCTGGAAAGCATATATACTTTATTTTGTGTAAATACGATTTTAGAAACATTCGGAAAAGTTCCTATTTCTGAAATTTTATAATCGTCATATATGTCTATCACCCAAATTATACCTGTATTTTTATCATGATAGAAAAGTTTTGTGGAATCATCCGTCAAGTACAATCTTTCACACATTCCATTTACTTTTATTTTTTGTTTTAAAAGCATTGTTTTTAAGTCTATTACATAAATACTTGAATCAGAAGGACTGGATACATATGCTTTTTTCTCATAATTATCCACAATAATTTCTTCAGGCTGAGATTGCAATTCAATGCGTTTTATAATTTGTTCATCTTTTAAAGATATTACATCTACATAGTTGCTATTATAAACTGTTACCAACAAATATTTACTGTCATAAGAAAGTTTCATATCAATAGGAATAGATTTTTGAGTTAAAGCATATTTTGGAGTTGAATTTTCCCCCTCTACAACTTGAATATTTTTTGAATAACATGTTGCAATATATAAATTCTTATTTTTTAATTCCGAAACTTCTTTAACCAAATTTTTATTATAAGATTTGATAACTACGGGATTTAAATGTTCAGTAATATCAGATTTAACTCTCAATCCCGGATCTTCTTTTGTTTGAATTTTTAAAGAACCAATCACCGTTTTCATACTTTCAGGCACAATCAAACCTTTAGGAACTAATAAATCTTGCGGAAGAAGACCCGTTTTAACCTCGATAGGCATTGGATTTGGATTTGCAAATGTTCTATTGCCATCTTTATCTTTTATAACTTTCATTAAAACAAAATCATTATTAAAAATAACAATTTCAGGTAAATCTTTCAATTTTTTATTCACAGGATATGTTTGCTTAATAACAACCGATTCCGGCTTTTTTATTCTTGCCGGATACAGAGGGAGATAGACTGTTGAATCGGGTAGTGTTATCAATCCATCAAATCTAATTTCTTCTTTACCATAAAAACTTTCATCAAGTATCTTCTTTACTTCTGCCGGAATTTTTGCAGCATAAGCAGGCATATAAAATAAAAATAAAGATAGTACAATAAGGAAAAATTTTCTCATTAATTAAATACTCCTTTTACTTTATCTCTAAAAGAATTTTGAGCCTTTTTACCTGTATTAATTTCATACAATTTTTTATATAAAAATCTTTCTTCTTCTGTAACGTTAGTAGGAGTTTGAACTGTAATAAGAACAATATGATCACCCTTATATGATGGTTTTTGAATATGAGGGACACCATGACCGGATAATTTTAAAGTCGTACCGGTTTGTATACCGGCAGGAATATTTAACTTTTTATCGCCGTCTATCGTTTTAATGTAAACACTATCCCCTAAAACTGCCTGAGCAGGAGTTATATTTAATTTTGTTATAATATTTAAACCTTCTCTATGATAGTACTTAGACGGTGCGACATGTAAAACAACATATAAATCTCCGGCAGGGCCTCCACGCATGCCTGCATCACCTTCACCGGCAAGACGCATTTTCGAACCCGTATCAACACCCGCAGGAATTTTTAATTCTATCTTTTTTTCAACTTCCACCTGACCTTTGCCTTTACAACGTTCACAAGGCTGCTCAATTTTTTGACCTGTACCATGACAATTAGGACAAGCCGATACCTGCGTAAAATGACCTAAAGGTGTTGCTGTCGTGTGCTGAACTTTTCCTGAGCCTCCGCAAATATTGCAAGTTACAGGACTTGTTCCTTCTTTAGCACCGGTTCCATGACATTTTTCACATGTTTCAAGATGCCCTATTTTAACTTCCTTAATTACGCCATACACAGCTTCTTCAAATGTTAGTTCCACATCCAATCTCAAATCATCACCTGCAACCGGTGCATTTGGATCTCTTTTTGAAGAACCTCCACCGAAACCAAAATCGCCAAAAAAGCTTTCAAAAATTTCGCTTAAATCACCAAACCCGCCGGAGAATGGGCCTTGGGTATCAAAACCTGCATTTTTTAACCCATCTCACCATATCTATCATAAGTAGCTCTTTTATTGTCATCTAACAATGTTTCATAAGCCTTTCCCAATTCTTTAAATCGTTCTTCAGCATCAGGAGCTTTATTAACATCCGGATGTAATAATCTTGCTTTTTTTCTAAAAGCACTTTTTATTTCATTTTTATCAGCATCCCTTGAGACACCTAATATTTCATAATAGTCTGCCATTCTTAATTCCCACCACAATTATAATTTATTCTGCAGTTGCAACATTAACTAATGCTGCTCTCAAGACTTTATCGCCTAACTTATACCCTTTTTGCAATTGCGTAATAATCGTATTTTCCGGATATTCCGATGTAGGAGTTTGCATTACCGCTTCATGATAAAGAGGATTAAATTCTTGTCCTTCAGAATTGATAACTTCCAATCCTAATTTTTTTAATACATCATTCATTTGATTACACACAAGAGCATAACTGTCTTTTATTTGCTGAGAATCTTCCATTGTTTCGATAGCTTTTAGACCTCTATCAAAATTATCCAAAACTTCAAGAAGTTTTTTCATGGTTTCTTCTGCTCCATATTTTAACAGATTTTCTCTTTCCAAAGCCTGACGTTTTCTAAAATTGTCAAAATCTGCAGCCAATCTTATATACTGATTATTTAGTTCTTCATATTTTTTTTGCAAAGCATCGTCATGATTTTTTCCCGAAATATCTTCAGATGCTTGTTTTTCTGAATCAGAATTTACATCAGTATCTTGTTCTTCTTCAGAATTAAAATCTGATGAAGTATCCATATTTTCAGAATTTTGGGAACTTGTATCATTTATATTTTCTGCTGATTTAAATGGATTATTAGATGATTGTTCCTCTGTTTTTTCTCTTTCATTTTTATTGTGTTTCATTTTCTTGCCTCACAAATAATATTTTACTTTCTTTATTATAATTTATCAAACCTTATAAACAACTTTAGTTTATTTTTTCTTAATAATTCAATATTGTCTTTTTTACAAAAATCATTATAAATCAAATAGAGGATTTAATATTACAAATAATTTTATATTATTAGAGCAGAGAGTCGGAGGCAGGGGTAATTATGTTTTCTCCAAAAATACAAAATCTTATTGATTCAAGCGGTCAGCAAGCAGCTATCCAACGTTATACAGAACTAAAAGCAAAAATAAGCAGTTTTGGAAAATCTATTGAACCACCGCAATTAACAGATGTAAAGCCATTCGCAAAAGTACTAAAAGACAGTGCTTTAACGTCTAACATCACAACTCCTAACAACGCAACAACAAATACCTTTGGGTCATTTGTAAAAAGCGGTGAAAAAAAAATTAACCAAAAAATTTATAACAGAAATGACTTAAATACATTAATCGGAACTCAGAAGATACCTAACGGAGAAAATTTTGCTTCAAAATTAACAAACGGTTTGGTAGGTTCTAAAAACCAAATAATGGATATGGTTACAAAAATTTCAAAGAGACATGGTGTTGATGACAAATTAGTCAAAGCCTTGATAAAACAAGAATCAGGATTCAAAGTTGACGCAAAATCAAAAGTCGGGGCAATGGGATTAATGCAATTAATGCCTGCAACAGCAAAAAGTTTAGGTGTAAAAGATCCGATGAATCCGGTAGAAAATGTTGAGGGAGGCGTTACATATTTAAAATCAATGCTTGATAAGTATAATGGAAATGTAATCCTTGCACTTGCAGCATATAATGCAGGCCCTGGAGCAGTTGACAAATATGACGGAGTTCCTCCGTATCCTGAAACTCAAAATTACGTTAAAAACATATTGAGGGATTACTTATGATAACATTATTTAATATTATTTTTAGCAAAATTAATTCATTAAAATTTATTCGTTAAAATTGCAAAAACATCATTAAATATTACATAAACCATAAGGGTTACAAGGAACATAAAACCTACTGTTCCTATCTTTTCAACAATTTTATCATCAAGACGTTTTCCATGAATTTTTTCTATAAATAAGAATAATAAATGTCCGCCATCCAATGCCGGAATAGGTAAGAAATTTACCAATGCTAAATCCATTGATATTATAGCTATTAAAAGCAAACCTTGAAATATTCCATTATTATGAATTATATCACCGCCAACTTTAGTTATTGCAACTATTCCATGTAAATCTTTCATAGGAACTTTTCCGGTAAGTAATTGATATAATCCGTAACACATCATTGCGGTATTTTCATATAAATATTTACCGCTATTTTTAACAGCAGAAGGGAACGATGTTGTTTTTGATAAAATTTCTCTTGTTTCTAATTGAACACCCAATTGCCCGTTTTTATTAGGATATACAGTTTTTAATTCTATTATTTTTCCATCTCTCTCAACCTTTATATCAACAGGATGAATTGTGTCGGACATAGCTTTCGCAATATCTTTTAAAGTCTCTGTACCATCAGAAATATAATAAGATTTTTTCAACGAATCTAATTTGTTTCTCAAAGTTATATCTTTTTCCGTTAACTTAATTGTCCCAACGTGTTCATAACGTTTTAGACCTTTTTGAACTTTTTCGTTCAAAACAATTTTTTCTTCTTGATTATTTTGAGGAAGTTTTATAAGTACATCTTTAACCAATACTTCATCTTGTTTTATACCAATATTGAGTTTTTTAAGTTTTTCCAAGTTTGCATTATATACTTGCTGAGAAATGATACCGTCATTGGCTTTACTTTGCATAATAATAGTAATAAATGAGTTTGTATTTTTAATAGGTATACCATTAACTTCAACTATTTTATCACCTTTTTTTACTCCTGACGACCAAATAGAAGCATCTTTAGCAGCGACAATATCATTTACATATATTTCAAAATTACCCGATGGCAGCTGCCCCCACAAAACTGCAGTAATCAATACAAAAACATATGCACAAATAACATTTGCGACAACACCGGCAGAAACTACTAATGCTCGCTGATAGATAGGTTTATTTATAAATCTTTCCGGAGAATCAGCGTCTAAATCACAGTCTTTTTCATCATCAGGAAAAGCAACATACCCTCCAAGTAAAAAAGCATGAATTAAAAATGTTGTTTCTCCAAATTTTTTTTCGAACAATGTTGGCCCTATCGGTAAACCAAAGCCAAACTTTTCAACTCTCATGCCAAAGGCTTTTGCCGTAAAAAAATGACCTGCTTCATGCACAAGAATAAGTATACTTATAAATAATAACATTAAAATTATTGACATAGCTTGAATTTCCTTACTTTATAATTTAATCACAAATAAATTTACAGTATTTGTTATTAATTTTAGCACGATAAATAATTTATTGTATAATTTTTTTATGAAAAACATGTTAAATATCTTTCTGGATTTAATATACAAAAAAAAATGCTACTTTTGTAAACAGTCATCAGAAAACAGTATAATGTGCAGTAAGTGCTATGATTTAATGGACTTTAATACACCTCAAGCAAAAACAATTTATAACGGAGTAAACATTTTTTGTGCAGGAATATACGAAAAAACAATGCAAAAACTCATTAGAGGTATTAAATATCATAAGAAAAAAGATTTGGCTTTCTTTCAAGCAAAATTCATGTACAATTACTTTCAAAGTTTGAGTATTACAAAAAATTATCAAATAGTACCTGTTCCTCTCTACAAAAACAGACAAAAAGAAAGAGGTTACAATCATATGGAACTTGTAGCCGAAGAATTTTGCAAGATGTCAGGGTTTCCGCTAAATACAAGTTTAATAAAAAGAGTTAAAAATACAAAACCTCAATACAGATTAAAAAAACAAGAACGAAGAAACAATCTTAAAAATGCATTTTCAGTTGATACAAAAGATTTAAATACAAATTTTGACATACTAATCATTGATGATATATTTACAACAGGCTCAACTTTTGAATCAATGATAGATGAATTAAATAAAAATAACATACACAATATAACATGTTTGGCAGCAGCATCGGCAAATTAAAATGATATTAAGTGAATTTTCAAAATTTTTACAAAAACATGACAACGAAATAATAGAAAATAAGACCACTTTGAGTTTATTAACAGTATGGATTCTTTCAGTACTTGAGAAACCCGCACAAACAAATGTAGAAAAAGTAATTCATCAAGAAATAGATTTTTACCAAAATAAAGCCGGTGATTTTTATCTTGTTGCAAAATCAGATAGCGGAAGAAAATTAACAAAAGCACTATATAATTATGCTCTAAGCTATGAACAACACCTTATGAGAAAATGGCTTCATGACAAAAAACCAAAAGATTTTAAAAACAAATAGATTAATTAAATTTAACATTTAAAAAATAAATGATTGATTTTAGAATATGTTTTATATAATCTAAAAATATAAGCCGCAGACAGTTAGTGTCGAAAGACTTAAAACGTTAAGTGCTAACCGAGGTCAAACAACTAAATACATAGTTTTTGATTAGATTTTTGCGGTGGATTGTACGCAAAAATTTTTTGTTATTTGCGAAAATAAAATAATAAGGTCGAAACAATATAAAGGAGAAAAAATGTCAACAAAAGCGTTTAAAGATGAAAAAATCGAAAAGATTAAAGAAAAAGTTGATAAAGCGCAAGTAGTAATTTTAACAGACTACAAAGGATTGACTGTTGAAGAAATCACAAAACTAAGACGTGAAATCCAAAAATCAGGCGGCGATTATATGGTAACTAAAAATACTTTAACAAAAATCGCCATCAAAGATACACAATATGAATTACTGACAGATTCTTTAAAAGGTCCATCAGCAATAGCATTTGGATTTGAAGATCCTGTATCACCTGCAAAAGCTTTATCAAAATTTATTAAAGAAGCTAAAAAAGGCGAAATCGTAGCAGCAGTATTGGATGGAAAATTATTATCTGCTCAAGAAGCAAAAGCATTGGCAAATCTTCCTTCAAAAGAAGAAATTTACGCAAAAATGCTTGGCTGCGTAAATTCACCTGCAACAGGTATAGCTGGTGCAGTAAATGCGGTAATGGCTTCATTAACAAGAGCTATGGCTGCAGTAAGAGACCAAAAACAATAGTTTTTGAACTCTATTTAAAAATGAGTGCTTGAGTACTCAAAAATTAAAAGAATTACCAAAAATTAATATTAGAAAGGAAAGTAAAAATGAGTAACGTAGAATCAATTTTAGAATCAATCGAAAAATTAACATTATTAGAAGCTGCAGAATTAGTAAAAGCAATGGAAGAAAAATTCGGCGTATCAGCAGCAGCACCTGTAGCAGTAGCAGCAGCAGCTCCTGCAGCAGCAGCTGAAGGCGGTGCAGAAGAAGCTTCAGAAGTTACAGTTGTATTAGCAGAAACAGGTGCTAACAAAATCGCTGTATTAAAAGAAGTTAGAGCTATCACAGGCTTAGGCTTAAAAGAAGCTAAAGAATTAGTTGATAATGCTCCAAAACCTATTAAAGAAAATGTTAAAAAAGAAGAAGCTGAAGCTATGAAAAAACAATTAGAAGCAGCTGGTGCTAAAGTAGAAATCAAATAGTTATAAAATACTTTAGTTTAAAATTAAAACAAAAAGCATATCCGAGTATTTGGATATGCTTTTTGCTTACAAAAACTTTTATAAATTCTATGTTTAAATTACTTACAAAAATAATCTAATATAAAATTTTATTCAAAATTCCAACAGCTTATTATTTAAAAACAAAATTTATTTAATGTTTTAGGTATAAACAAATAAATATTGTACTAAAAATTTTTAATACTTGATTTTGTATATAAAATTAAATACTCACAATAAAAAATAAAGGCCTGCGTTTGCAAGCCCTAAAATATACATTTACCCCAATTACTTTATATCATGCATAAATTATATTGTCAACCCATGCAAAATCTTTTTTGTAACAAAAACTTAAAGACAATTTTTTATTAAAATTTAACTTTATTTAATAGGACTCTCGAATAAATTTAATTATTTAAATTTAACTAGGATTATTAATCCGATTCATGTATTCAAACTTAAAATAAACAGTCTTAATAGCTAAAATATGTTTTTAGCCATAAAACAATAATACTTTAGTATCATTATTTTTAGTAAAATTTCATCATTTTGTATTAGTGAATTTATTTTAAGATTATATTATACTTTATAACACAGAGTTTATATGTACATTTATTTATAAAAGAGGTAAAAGATGACAATAGTTGACGATGCACTAGTAATGATTTTAGCCGGAGGAGAAGGAAAAAGACTTTATCCGTTAACAAAAGACAGAGCAAAACCGGCTGTTCCTTTTGGAGGAAGATATAGAATTATTGATTTCGTATTAAATAATTTTATAAATTCAGGTTTTTATAAGATAAAAGTATTAACACAGTACAAATCCGATTCCTTAAATCAACATATTTCAAGAGGGTACGCAATGTCAGCTTTCTTAGATCAGTATGTAGATTTAGTACCGGCACAAATGAGAACCGGAGGAACATGGTATCAAGGTACAGCCGACGCAGTATATCAAAATAAGTTACATATTGTTGACGCAGATCCAAAATATGTTTGCGTGTTTGGCGGCGATCATGTTTACAAAATGGATGTATCACAAATGATGGATTATCACAAGAAAAAACAAGCGGCACTAACAATTGCAGCTATTCCTATTCCTATTGAAGAAGCATCAGAATTTGGAATTATGGAAGTTGATGATAACTGGAAACTAACAAGCTTCGTTGAAAAACCTAAATTTAAACCAAAATCAATTCCTGGACATCCTGAATTATGCCTTGCATCTATGGGAAATTATATTTTTGGAAGAGATGTGTTAGTTGATGCATTAGAAAGAGATGCAGCAATAGAAACATCTAACCACGATTTTGGCAAAAATGTAATACCTATGTTATTAAATGAAGGTCAACCTGTTTATGTATATAATTTTAAAGAAAACACTTTTGCAGGAATGACAGAAGCAGAAAGAGGCTACTGGAAAGATGTAGGAAATGTTGATGCTTACTGGCAAGCAAATATGGATTTATTGGATTCTTGTCCTGAACTCAATTTATATGCTAAAGAATGGCCTTTAAGAACATTTAATTACAACTATCCTCCGGCTAAATTCATATGGCAGGAAGGTGATCGTGTTGGTATGGCAACAAACTCTATGGTTTCTGAAGGATGTATCGTTTCAGGCGGAAGTTTGTCAAGATGCATTTTATCTCCTGAGGTTAGAATAAATTCATACTCTCAAGTTTGGGACAGTATACTTATGGAAAATGTTAATGTCGGCAGACACTGTGAAATCCGAAATGCTATCATTGATAAAAACGTAGATATTCCTCCTCATACAAAAATTGGTTTTGATAGAGAAATTGACACACAAAAAGGATTCTATGTTTCTCCTAACGGAATAACAGTAGTACCTAAAGGTGCAATACTTTAATATATTTTAATATTTAATACTTATTTAAAAACCCTTTGTTTATAATAATAACAACAGAGGGTTTTTATCATGAGATATTTTATTTTTACATCAATTATAAGTTTAATTTTTTGCCAATCAGTTCTTGCAGCTTCGACACAAACAAATGGCACAATAATAACATGTGACTCTGCTGTTACTCAAAATAAACCGATGGTTGTTCTATATTCTGCGGATTACTGCTATTACTGTAAAAAATTTAAACCTGTTTTTTTTCATCTCTCACATAATATGTCTGATAAATATAATTTTGTTATTTACGATATAACAAAAAAACATAAACAAACTATCTGTGATAACGTCGATTTGGATGGAATTCCAACTTTATATATATTTAATCAAAAAACAGAAAAAAAATATTTAGTTCCTGAAAAATATTACTCAAATCCTACAACATTAAAAATTAAATTATTAGAATATTACAAAAACTTAAAATAATACTTAAAACTTGTACAAATTTTAGAAAATAAGGCAATTTATTATAAAAAAATTTTTTATAATAAATGTAGGTGTTATGTTAAGTATCAATCAATGTATGGCAAATGTTAGCTTTAAAGCCAACGTGATGCCGAAAAATCAAGCTCAGCATATTGATAATATTCTTCACTCAGGAAAGAGTGTTGATATATTTTGCCATTCAATTTCTGATGAAGATACTTTTAACAGTGCCACGGCTTTTTATAACTACTTAAAACAAGAAGGAATAAATGCTCGTATAATAGCTTCGGGCGGAAAATCTAACTACGATTATAATACAAACAAATATAACATTATCCAAGCAAAAGATATTAATGAAAATACAAAAAAAGCAGATGTAGCATTATGCGTAGATTTTTCAAGTAAAGACAGACTTAACTCAAACGTATATCAATACTTACAAAAATATGACACCTCAAAAATAGTTGGGATTGATCACCATGATGATAAAAACAAATTTCACCCCAACTTTAATCAAATAAATCAAGTATATGAACGAAATCAAGTTCCGAGTCTTGATGCTAAAAATTATTACATAGACAGTTCTGCAAAATCGAATTGCGGAATTATTTACAGATTTTTCGAAGCACTTGGAAAAACACCTAACAAAGAAATATCAAAAGCTCTTTATACAGGATTTACAGATGATACGGCAAAAAGCAAATGTAAATTAGATAAAAATTCTAAAGAAATACAAGCTAAATTAACATCTGCACTAAATTTATTTGATATTGCAAAAATAAAAAAACATTTTATTGAAAAAACAATGTTTACAAAAGAAGAAAAAACTTTTGCAAAGAATTTGAATAACCGAATTAAATATTCAGAAAACGGTAAACTTGCATACGTTGAAATAAAAAATGATGACGAAGAATGGAATAATATTGGCAGAAATACTGAAAAAGCATCTATAATACTTGGCAAATTCAGAAAAGAAACATTAGCAAACAATAAAAAGCTTGAAAGTGTAGCCGTTTTTTATCCTTGCGATGACGGAATAACATACAAAATGAGCATTACATCTAATAATGATTATGCAATGAAAATTGTAGACTACGCAAAAGAACACTATTCAAAAGATATAATAGCGGGAGGACATCCTGAACGCTGCGGCGGTACAGTACTTTCAACAAATCCTATTGAACAACATAATTGGGTTAAATTTTTTGTAAAATCTTCTGATAAAATAAATTATTAAAATTAATATCTAATCATTTATTTCTTCTTTATCAATATCATTATCATTATCTTTGTATAAGACTGATTTCTCTTCCTGACAATAATTTAAAGCAAGAGATGATTTTATATCATTAATAATAATATCAGAGCTTTCTTGACTAAAATAATCATTATATTTACCCAAAACAGAAAATCTATCCTTTGAACTGTAATCATTTTTTGCAATGAGTAAATCTTCCAAAACAATATCTAAAGCATCTATTGAAGGAAGTTTATAAAAAGTTTTAAAAATTTGTTCTCCTATATAATTCAATTCAACAGGTTCATTATTATCAAGTAAAATTACAGGCTTACCGCATGGAAAATAATTAACGGCAGTCGACAAATTATCAGTTATTAAAATATCAGACTGTTTATACACAGAAATACACTCTGTGCTGTCTTTTACAATTACATTAGGAAGAGCATACCATTTATTTAGCAAATCAATAAATTCTTCTTTAGAAAACACTTTATTATCTATACAACGTTTTTGCATATTTTTATCAGGAATAAAAACAAAACTGTATTGAGGATGTATTGAAGCATAGTCAAGCATCTGTTTTTGAAATTCAAGAAATTTTGATGTATCAAAATTTCTTTTTACATCATAAGATGGGGAATAAACTATTCTATTAGAAGCTGACAGCTCAGAAAAATTCAAAAATTTTTCATTTTCTGCAGAAGTATTTGTTCTATACTTTTCATATAATGAAAAACCGGCATTTACCGAATGAACAAAAGGCTTCAAACTTTCTTTATTTGAAGCATAAAGTTTCCAAGTATTATTCAATCTGTCTCTTTTAAAGTCATTTATTTCAACTTGTTTTTCTATCAAAAATTCAGGTTCTACAAAACAAGTTAAGGCAAATTCAGATAATTTACTTGGAGAATATTCTGAAGTTAAGTAATCAATTTGTTGATAAAAAACAATATCCGGCTTTAAAGCTTTTATCATAACAGCTTGATTGGTATCATGCTCTATCCCGTCAATACAAGTATATCCATTGTCTTTAAAATATTTCAAAGTTTCTTCAGTAGAATTAGTTTCTTCAGAACTTAAAGTATTTGGTAAAATCAATATAGGAAGAATTTTAAAACTGTCATCCGCACGTAATTTAAAATATAAATTGCTTAAATACCACTGTTTATAGTCAAAAACAATAAATAAAACTCTAATTTGTCTATCTTTATTTTCAATCAACTGAGCAACTTTTTTTCGATAGTTAAAACGAGAAGGAATATCATACGCATTATAATTAATTAAATCACGTATTACAGGCATTATTTGTTTTGTTTTTTTATAAGTTAAAAATGCGTTTTTAGAAATGCTTAAAACATCACCTGTTTTTTCTAAAAATGATTTTTCAATTAAATTAACAAATTTAACTTTCTTCTTTATAAGATGATTTTTTCTCAAATATTTTTCAATTTTATTACCGCAATCTTTAATGTTAAGAAGAATATCTATACCACTGAAATAAAGATTTTCCACTGAAATAAATCTTATCCCTGCTTGCTCAAAAAATTCCATATTTTGTGTATTTCCATCAGAAATACCCACAATATTAAAATATGATTTAAAATCATATTTTTCATCTAAAACACTAAAAGTCTCATTAGCTCCTAAAATTGCAACTTTTTTATTTTCAAATTCTTTACTTAACTTTAAAAGTCTATTTTCAATATTAAAAGTTTCTAACTTTTCTCTAATATATAAAAATTCTTGCATAACATGTCTATTTTAAAGTATCAAAGATTTATGTCAAACAATAAAACATACTAAAACATATAATATTATTTGGAATAAGAGAGGATAAACACATTTCTTTAATTATAAAATTAATTTATGCCATTCCAAAGACTTTTGACTCATCAACATAACGAGAAGCGATTCTTCTTTGCAAATCAGATTTAGTAATTTTACCATCTTTATCCAAATCTAAACCTTTATTATAGGCATAATAATTTTCTCCAATGCCTGTCAAAACTTCACTATTAGCTCGTGCAGGTAAGAATATAAGTAAGTATAAATCAGCACCTGAAAGTTTTTTACCTTCCATGCCATATGCTTTTTTATTCATATTGAAGAATTTTTCAACATAATCTAATTGCTGAGAAGGAGACATTCTGGCAAGTTCGTCTGTGGTAGTACCAAGAGCTTTTGCAGTAGCAGGCATAAATTGAATCAAACCTGTTGCACCACCATGCGGATTTCGTGCAGTTGAACTCAAGCCTGATTCAGAATTCATTACAGCTAATAAATCTTTATAATCACATCCTATTCTTGCAGAAATCTCTTTTGTCTTATCTAAAAAAGCTTTGTCTAATTTTATCTTTGGAGTATTACCATAACTAGGATTTGCCGTGCGAGTCAAATATTCATCATTTGAAGATGTTGAAACTCCGGATGACGGAGATACGCCTGCAAACCCTGCAAATAACGGTTTTTCAGATGTCGCACCAAACGGATTACTTGGTTGTACCGTTGTGCTTCTTCCGTTTTCACTTGCATCTGATTTCTTTGTTATCTTTACTTTCAATGTCTTTGATATGAGTTTTTGCTCTTTTCTACTCATATTCATTTCTGCAGATATTTCCGAAAATAATTCGTTTAAATTTATTCCCGCTGCTTCCGCTTGCTCTTTCAATGCTTTTAATTTCGTATTTAACGATTTCTTTAACGCCCCGCTACTCTCTGTTGAGTCTTCACTCTGATTTGCATTCATTCTCTTCGCTAATGCTATAAGATTTTGTGCCTGCGTTTTTATTTGTTGTTTTACTGCATCTTCTGACGCATAAGTATCTTCTGCTCCGCCAATTAAATTATCTCCGAAAGCAATGCATCGCTCGTTTCTCCATTACCACTTTGTAATGCTCCTGCTTGCGGTAAATTTATTCTTTTTACAGATATTGAACTATTTCAGTCATAAATATTTTTTCTACCTATGAGTACAAAGTCTGTAAAATTGCGGCAACACCGACTCTTCTGTCAACAGCAGATGCATTATATACACCATCTCTAACATACATACCTTGAGAATAATTAGAAGTTCCAGCCCATACATAAGGAGATGGCACCCCTTTTCTGCGGTAGCCTAAACCATTATAACGTTCAGCATAGTCTAATTGAGAATCTATATTATCTCTAGATACACCTGAGTGTTTTTGGGAATTAATTGCATCTATTGCCGCACTTGACCAATCACTAAAAATTTTACCTTTTGGAATATGAGTAGTAGGCTGTCCAAGAGGATCTCCATTATGTAAGTATGTGCCAAAATTACATCCACTTTCTCGATAATGTATAGCACATATTAATTCAGCAGGTACACCGGTTGATTCTGCAACTTTATCATATTTAGATTTATTTTGTTGATAAATACTTTTTATACGAGACAACTCATTACCTTGATATTTAGACAATGACAAAGACGCATCAGCAGATGAACCAATAAGTTTTCCGGTATAATTGCTACCAGAATCGGAAGCTCCATCAAGAGCCTTAATTGATCTGTTTACACCTGCCAACCCTACAAATCCTGCAAATAACGGTTTTTCAGATGTCGCACCAAACGGATTACTTGGTTGTACCGTTGTGCTTCTTCCGTTTTCACTTGCATCTGATTTCTTTGTTATCTTTACTTTCAATGTCTTTGATATGAGTT
>Ga0256405_10005619_pt1 | contig 21327 bp, 20 predicted proteins | sample RumenRJG_02DNA_FD_189096 | JGI IMG/M metagenome (GOLD analysis project Ga0256405, IMG submission 189096) | Bovine rumen microbial communities from Lethbridge, Alberta, Canada - RJG_02 | ecosystem: Host-associated > Mammals > Digestive system > Stomach > Rumen | place: Canada: Alberta... | reverse complement strand
TTCGGACTTTCAGTGGGGGTTATAATCCCCCACTGAAACCCCGAGGAGCTAAAGCTCCTGCGGTGAGGTTGGATCAATGCAGCCGATGTTAAGCGAGCTTACATCGGGCTTTGCTCCGAGTTAAATTACTTGATTTTCAATATAGTTGATTCACTTTATACTCAAGTATATAAAGTTTAAGCAATTATTTCAGTATTACTCAACTTGTGAGAATTCATACACAATCCCTTCGCTTGATGTTATAATAAACCTATTGTCGTAATATTTGTATGTTCCTTCGAGCAATGTTTCATAACCGATGATATATCCATCACGTATCGGATTGATTTCAATAGAGTTTCCTCTTTCTAAAGTGCCAAAGTTGTATTCAGTTTTAGTCTTTCCATTGTTGCTGTACACCGTAACACAGTTTCCGCCATAATTAGAAAGATAATCGAAATCTATATCCATATTTAACGATTCATTATGCCAAATGCCACTATCCGGTAATGGTTCACAATAGAAAATATAGTAACCTTCAAACCTTATGAACAAACATACTAAACATACAATCAATACGATTATTAAGGAAACGATGATGACTAAACGCTTTTTACTTTTCATAATTCACCTCTATGAAATCGAGATTAACATATTTTTGAGTTTTATCAAGAACATTTAACTCTTCGATATAAAAAACTATAAAGATTAATTTTCATCGTAACCAACCTATACAATTTTTGTTTTTAAGCAAGAATAATCCGAAACGATGCAAGGAAAAAGCAAATAGAATTTTCATATTTTTGTGTATGCTTTTTTGACTCCTCCAACAGGACTCAAACCAGCGACAGCGTGATTCACAGTTATGCGCTGTTGCTGTATTTTATTTTTTCAGTTCCAGCACTTTGCCGTACGCCAGAACAGCATTTTTGACGCACTCATTACACGGACAAAGCACCTTGCCGCTGTCAATTCCCTTCAGCTCCCTGCAGGTAATCGCACCGCCGCATAATTGACTGAAGGTTTCTGAAATTTGTTTGGCGGCACGAACCGTTCCCTTTCCTTCTGTAACCAGTCCGGCAATCATACCTGCGCCGATCAGCGCACCACAGGTAGCGTTCAGATTACCCATGCCGATACAAAAACCGGCAGCGGTCTGATACAATATTTCCGGTGGAAGCTCTGTCTGATCTGCCAATGCTGCCGTTACAGCCTGACAACAGTTATATCCTCCGCTTTGCTTGAGTTCTTCTGCTTTTTGGGCATAGTCTTTCATATCCATACAATCAATCCTCCGTGTCGGTGTGTCTGCAGTTTGTCAACCGGTACGCCGCAGCCTATATGAAAATCGGTTTAACCGGAAAAGTTACACAGGTTCCTTTTTTTCGAAAACCGCTGACGATATTGCTGAACATACAATCCCGAAAGAATGAAATGGTATGTTCGCCTCTGTCAGATTTTAAGAGCGGTGTTTCGTGCGGCGCCTCGGCTTTGGTTCGGGCAGTTCTGCAAAGATAGCTTCAAACAGCTTCAGCAGCAATTCTGTATTTTCAATATCGGTTACAGCCAGCATACCTTTTGCACCTTCATACGGCAGTTCAACAGGCGCGTCCGGCAGCAACTGCTTTGCCGCCGGCGTCTGTTTGACAAGCAGACGATTATCATACAGTCCGCCTACCACTTTATTGTAACAGTAGATCAGGTATTCTCCCATCATCGGTCTGAAAGAGATCCAATCAGCCTTTGATAACTGATCCTGCAGCATAATCAGATAGTCCTTGTCTGTCGCCATAACTGTCACTCTCCTTGCGTTGTATCTGATGTTTATTATACCATACCCTATATGAAAAAGCTATCCTTTTGAAAATAGTGACGGTACAGTTTTATCAAGAAAACCAGCCTACAAAACAAAAAAAGTTTTTTTCAAAACTTGATATTCTCACTATTTTACAGTGAATTTTTTGAAAATCCTACTATATAGCAATCAGAAGTAGCACTTCGGTGGCACTTGGTGTGATATAATAGCCACATAAGCGTAAAGTAACCCGATTGATTCAAAACAGCAACGGGTACACTGCGCCATTAAATTATACACTTTGTAATATCAAACAATATAATACAAGGGGTTGTTTTTTGATGTACAATACAGCAATGATTCTGCATTCAGCGGACATGAAGGATCGATACAAATGTACGATCACCGAAACACTGGTTGTCATTGAGAGCGGTGTGTGTGTAAAAACTTACGGATTATATTTATATAATGAAAGTCCGTTTTTAGCCAGGCTTCAGGGAGAAAGCTGCCGGATAGATGATATTACCGAAAGCTATGATCAGGCGCTGCGGCTCAAAGAACTGGTAGAAGAAATGGATATCTATCCTGTTCACTTGAGAGACGTGGTGGAGGATTTTCTTTCTTAGCAGCCATTGCCGTTCTTTCAGCGATAAAGTGTATTGACAAAGTGTGTGATTTGTTCTATAATATTTGTGATTATTTATAGATATAGTTTTATATATCAGGAGGGGGATATGTGTGATTGCAGTGATTTGTGACGAAAATGCTCAATCCGATATTTTTTTACCAAATTTGCTTCGTCGGGAAGAAGATTTGAAAGTTGAAGTCTTTGACGATTATACCCTGTGTACAGATTATCTGGAGCATCATCTCTGTGATATGATTTTTATCTCTATTGATAAGCCGGAACATCAATTTGCCAAGGTTGTGCAAAAAGCAAAAGAGATTAATCACGGAATACCGATCGCTCTGATAGGTGATGCTGAAGAAGACTCGGTATTTGTGTACCGTTATGAATGTGACAAGCTGCTGAACAGGCCATTGAATAAAGAGAATATCCGCTTTTGCCTGGACAGTTTTCGGCTGCTGCGTGCAAGAACGGCACAAATACAGATTAAAACCTTTGGAACATTTGAAATTTTTGTCAATGACAAGCCCGTCAGTTTTCGAAATCTGAAAGCGAAAGAACTGCTGGCGTTGTGTGTTGACAGAGCAGGCAGCATCGTCAGAACACCCGAAGCGGTAGAAAAGCTTTGGCCCGGCAGACCGTATGACGAGAGAACCAAACGGCTGTACAGAAAATCGGTGATGTCGATTAATGAAACGCTGGAAAAATACAATATCGCATACATATTCCATACCGTCAGGGGCGGCTGCATGATCATTACTTGCGGATTAAAATGTGATTTATATTCATTTATTAACAACCCCAGAAAAAACCTCTTTTTGCTCAACGGCAGGTATATGGAAGACTATGAATGGTCAGAAGAAACACTTGCTCATATCATTCGGCTGGCGCAGGAATTTGCAGACGAAAAAGAGCTGGAGTTTTTATATCAGTAATCCTTTTTTATGCTCACAGCCAAAAAAAACTTTTTACAACGGTATTGATTTCTGTTTGTATAGAATAGTGCAAATTTTCCGGACTTTTTGTGCAAATATTCAGGAAAATTAACCTGTTTTTGCTTGCTACAAACAGGAAGATATGGTATACTTTTTCCATAAGCAGAACATAGTCCTTTGCTGACAATTATAACTGCTGAAGGAGAGATCAACATTGAAAAAGATAATCGCCTGCATAGCAAGTGTGGCAGTTTCTGCAGGGGCAATATCCGTTACAGCCTTCGCCGAAACCGACTACAAAGGTTTTAAGCTGCCCTTTGAGGTAGAAGCACCGTCAAAGGTGTCGGTGGCTGCATTGAACGGCAACGATTCACCCACTACTTTGAATGTGTCGTGGTCTATGAATGACGGAATGTCTGAATGGCTAAGCAGCGTCGCCGATCCGGAATCACATGATGCCGTACTGGAAAAACTGAAAAAGGATTATGGGCTGGACGAGATTTGGGTTAATTCTCAGATCGACTGGGCTATTGATGATCCTGTCAACGGCTGGCACTATACCATGTACTGGGACGGTGAAGAGTGGAAGGACGAAGACGGCAACCAGCAGCGTGCAACCTACGGACAAGATAAAGAGTATCGGACCCGTACCGGTGAATGGGACGTTGTCGATAACGGAGTCTCTCCTTCAACTGTTAATGAATGCTGGATTCTTCGTGGAAACATACTTTACAATGACCCTGCAAAGTCAGAGGAAGAAAGGAAGCAGGATAACGAATGGTTTTACGGCAACGAGCTGATTCCCGGTCTGAAAAACCAACTTAAAGACGACCAGTATACCTTGATAGAAACCGATCCGGAAGCTCATGAACAAATGATCAGCATTGACTGGGCGCAGCATACAGCCTACACCCGTGTGCGCTGGGCAATTGTTCCTGTCAAGGACAACAATACCGGTACAGCCATTTTCTCCGATTGGTCAGAAGCGGCGGCTTACGGCAAAGATGCGGAGGAATATGTACCCTATACAAAAGAAACGCTGGCTGCGCCCGTTATTACCGGTCTGAGATACTACGAAGAAGACTTCAACGGCTATCCTCAGGTTGCCGTGACGCTGACTGTACCGGAGGAATTGAGCGGCAATCTGACAGAAATCACCGCAAGAGGCGGCTTTATTCGGGTAGAATGGGAAGCAAGAGTTCCTGACGGAACATGGTGTACCCAACAGGGTGACGGAACTGTAACGGCAGGTGAAAATATCGTATCGCTGATCTTTTTAGCGGATAATCTCATTCGTGAGAACAGTGAAAACGGCGTCAGCTCACCTGACATAATTCTTGCAAAGGATTCCCCTATTGAACTGCGGGCAAGATATTATTGCAGTCAGTACAAAAGCTATAACGGAGAATGGCTTGGAGAGTTCTATTCCGATTATTCTGACGTTCTGACCTTCGGCGCTCAGGAGATGAGCAATTATCCGGAAGCTTCTGTAACCGAGTCGAGCGTACAGGAACAAAGTACAATAACCGAAGAAAGCAAGACGAACGAGCAGAGCACAACACCGGTTCAGCAGAAGGAAGAAAAGAAATCCTTGTTGTGGCTGTGGATCCTGCTGATTATTCTTCTGATCATTATTATTATCATTATCATCATTATAGTTGTGGTAAAAAAGAAGAAAAAAGACGATGACGATCATACGCCTCCTCCGGCAAAGCCCTTACAGGATAACGAAATCAATCCGGTGGCAGACGTTGGGTCAAATCCGGTGTCGGGCATTGATCTGAACAAGAAACAGTAACCGTTTTTACCGGTACCGTACGCAACAAAACAGCCGCTTTTCGGACTTGCTCCGAAAAGCGGCTGTTTTATTGCTGAATGATGTTAGGCTTATGATGCTTGCTGATCGGATCGTCAAAGTATGCTTGCAATCGCTGCGGGAAACACTTCTCTAATCAGAAAGCAGAAACAGAACGATCATTATTCCTCAAACAGCGGCGTGGAAAAATAGCGCTCTGCGGTATCGGGAAGAATGGTTACCACGGTTTTTCCTTTACCGAGCTTTTTTGCCAGCTTGATTGCCGCAGCGACGTTGGTTCCTGCAGAAATACCGCACATAATTCCCTCTGAAGAGGCAAGCTGCTTGGCGGTTTCAATCGCTTCTTCGTCTGTTACAATGCAGATGTGATCATAGATTTCTCTGTTCAGAATAGACGGAATAATCCCGTCGCCGATTCCCATCTGCAGATGGGTGCCGATCGTACCGCCTGCTAAAATAGCAGCGTGTTCAGGCTCCACCGCCCAGATCTCCATTTCCGGATATTGCTTTTTCAGCGTTTCTCCGATACCTGTAATTGTGCCGCCTGTACCGATGCCGGAACAAAACCCGTCTATTTTGCAGGCGGTTTGCTCCAGTATTTCAAGAGCGGTATAATACTTGTGAGCGAAAACGTTGTTTTCGTTTTCGAACTGTTGGGGGACAAAAACTCTCGGGTCATCTTTTGCCATTCTAAGAGCCGTATTCAGACACTCCTGAATGCATTTGCCGATGTCGCCGTCGTCGTGGATCAGAATGACCTGAGCGCCATAGTGACGAACCAGCTTTCTTCGCTCTTCGCTGACAGAATCAGGCATGATAATAACCGTCTTGTATCCCCTGACGGCTCCCACCAGCGCCAGACCAATTCCCTGATTGCCGCTGGTAGGCTCTACAATAATTGTATCCGGTCTGATTTTTCCTTCTTTTTCAGCCGCACAAATCATGTTGTAGGCCGTGCGGGTTTTGATGGAACCGCCTACGTTCAGACCCTCGAATTTCACAAGTATGTCTGCGCCGTCCGGATCAGCCATGCGGTTCAGGCGGATCATCGGCGTATGACCGATTGCCTCTAAAATATTCTGATAAATCATAGTATTAAAACCTCAAATCCTTTTCGTAATCATTGTTCATTGTACCACAACCAACGCAGAAAATAAAGCGTTTTATCTCACAAAGTTTGACGAAACCACGGAACAATTCATATCATACAGTTCTGCTGCCCCTTGAGCCTCTTTTACGTCAGATTGTACTCTTCTCACTCGGAATCGTCGGAATTTTGTTGTTCTGTAAACGCTCTCTGCCTTTACAGACCGATATTAACCGAAAAGCAAATGATGCAACAGGTTCTTTTGCAGCTTTGTCAGGGAATGCTTACGCCGTCCAAAAAAGCCTTTTGGATACTTCTCTGACGGGAAGTACCAAAAGGCTTTTCAATGGATTGTTGCTTTGTTGTATTATACTCAGTCATCAAACTCTGAATTGCCGGAATTTCCAAAATAGAATATATGGCTGTAATCGTCCGTACTTGCCATCGACAGATAATCCAGATCCGCGACAATCAGATGATCCAATAAAATAACACCGATGGTTCTCAATTCGTCACGCAGCATGATCGTTGCATCAATATCACTCTGAGACGGAATCGGCAAACCGCTGGGGTGATTATGGGCGATGACGGCACTCACCGCATTGTAGCGTATGGCATACTTGATGATGGTCTGTAAATCTATTTCAGAAGCAGAAAAGGTTCCCTCACTGATTATATTACAAAACGTACAGTGTCCGCTGTTGTCTATCAGCATCAGACAGAGCTTTTCTTCCTCTGCACCGATAAAAAAGCGCAGGACATATTCATCAACGTTATCGGCAGTCATGGTTTTTTCCTGAATCAGATATTTATCCTGATAGTATCGGGCGCACATTTGCGGAATAAGTTTTAGAAGAACGGCGGCACTTTCACTGAGATCGGATTTTTTTAATTCTTCGACAGGCGCTTCCAACACACCGCTTAACGATCCGAATTTATCCAGCAGATCAATTGCCAGCTTATGCGTATCTTTTCTGGGAATTGCATAAAACAGCATCAGTTCAATTGCTTCAATATCACGGAAGGTATATAATCCGTTTTGCAGAAATCTTTCCCTGACACGATTGCGGTGCCCGTCATGCAGTCCCTTTTCTGCGTTCATATTGCGCCTCCTTTTCATGAAAATCAACAGGATTATTATAGTACGATCCTGCTGAAAATGCAATGATTTTCTATGATAAAGCGACACGTTATTATTTGCCGACCGATGTCTGCTGAATGATTGTCTGTCAGACGGACACCGGGAATGCAGGCGCAGATCTGCCTTGCAGCAGGGCTATGCTTATTGATGATAAGAGGAATGTTCGGTACGAATGTAGTCGATCATTTCGTCCCTTCCGCCTTTGGTCAGCGGAAAGGCACGCTCGGATACGATTTCATCAACACTTTTTTCATAGCAGAATTTGCCGTGCCAGATTTTGACCGTCATGATTTCTTCCTTGACGTCCGGTATGATAATATAATGAAACAGAAAGCTGCATTCTGTATAGGGATTGTCATTGGCAAACCATTCAATTCCGGGTAAGCTTTCGCACAACATAACATAACCTCCTTGATGTTTGCTATTCTCATAGCAATAATACTCTATACTTTTTTCGGTGGCTTGTCAATGCATAAAGTTTTTGAGTACAGGCTGTGTTTCTGCTTTATCTTTCCATCTTGCAGAACCAATCACCTGCTGTATTTGACTTTACGCTCGCAATACGCAGAAAGAAATGCTGTTTGCGGTAATGGGTGAGTCCTTGATGTTTTTCCTTCTGCAAAAAGATAAACTCTTGCTCTGAAAAGAGTGACTATTCTGAAAAAAACGGAGGGATTCGACCAAAGGCTTCGCCTTTGATGGCTTGCGCCTGAGCGCTGCGCCGATCGGCGCTAAAAACGCTCCACAGGAGCGTTTTCATAACGCGCCTACCCTCACGGGTTCGAATCCCTGTAAACTTGGCTCGAAAAAAAGCCCGGACCATTACTGATCCGGTTTACAGCGGAGACGGAGGGATTCGACCAAAGGCTTCACCTTTGATGGCTTGCGCCTGAGCGCTGCGCCGATCGGCGCTAAAAACGCTCCACAGGAGCGTTTTTATAACGCGCCTACCCTCACGGGTTCGAATCCCTGTAAACTTGGCTCGAAAAAAAGACCGGACCATTACTGATCCGGTTTACAGCGGAGACGGAGGGATTCGACCAAAGGCTTCGCCTTTGATGGCTTGCGCCTGAGCGCTGCGCCGATCGGCGCTAAAAACGCTCCACAGGAGCGTTTTCATAACGCGCCTACCCTCACGGGTTCGAATCCCTGTAAACTTGGCTCAAAAAAACCGGACCATTACTGATCCGGTTTACAGCGGAGACGGAGGGATTCGACCAAAGGCTTCGCCTTTGATGGCTTGCGCCTGAGCGCTGCGCCGATCGGCGCTAAAAACGCTCCACAGGAGCGTTTTCATAACGCGCCTACCCTCACGGGTTCGAATCCCTGTAAACTTGGCTCGAAAAAAAGACCGGACCATTACTGATCCGGTTTACAGCGGAGACGGAGGGATTCGAACCCTCGAGCCCGGTAAAGGGCTAACGCATTTCGAGTGCGCCCCGTTATGACCACTTCGATACGTCTCCATCATTATGATAAATTGCTGCAGCGCATTTGACTGTACAGCAATAACTATTTTACATAAACTTTATAAAAAAGTCAATAGATTGTATCAATAAAACTTGGCATAAAACTTAGTGCTATCAACAGCTATAAAAATGCTGTCAGGGTTGCTGCTGTTTTTCTGCGAAAAGATATCATTTGTTACTGATTTCGCCAAAACGCATCTGCCCTGCAAAAGAATCATAACTTGGAATTCAATTTCACCGAGGCAGCTACATCGGAATCTCTTTTATGAAAACGCTGACCTGATCTGTGCGTATAAGCGCTATGATGAATGAGTAGATATCCGTATCTGTAATCTTTTTTAAGATTGATTCTCGTGGATTCATCAGCAGGTGCATTGATTTGTTTTAGAAAAAAAGGTATAATGTGGAAAGAAAAAAAGCTATGATAAAAAACTATGATAAATAAGCCATGATAAAAAAGCTATGATGAGAAAAGAGGGAAGATATGAACAGAATCAATATAATAGGCGCAGGGCTGGCAGGTTTGTCGGCGGCGCTGACCATCGCGAAAGCAGGAAAAGGCTGCCGTCTGATTTCTCCGATGTCTTCTGAACGGGCTCAGTCCGTGATGGCGGAAGGCGGTATAAATGCGGCTTTGAATACCATGGGAGAAGACGATACTCCGCAAGAACATTATGCTGACACAATGAAGGGCGGCGTATATCTGGCGGATCCGAATGCAGTGTATCGTTTGTGTACAGAGGCTCCGGCAACGGTTTCGGAGCTGTGCAATCTTGGCGCAGCGCTGAGAATGCAGAAGAATGGACCGGTGTTAAGGAATTTTGGAGGGCAAAAGAAAAAACGAACGGCGTATGCCAAAAGCAGTACCGGCAAGATTCTGATGACAGCGCTGACAGACGCCGTCAGACGATATGAGGTGCAGGGGCTGATCGAACGCTATACACATCATAGAATGGAAGAACTGTGTATTAGCGGTGAAACCTGTACCGGCGTGAAAGTTCTTGATTTGTACAGTGGTGACAGACTATTGTGTTCAGGACCGGTTATACTGGCGTGCGGCGGTATGAACAGTCTGTTTCCGGGGCTGACCACCGGAACGGTGGTGAATACAGGAGATGCTGCTGCGGCAGCGTTTTGTCAGGGAGTAGCGCTGGCAAACCTTGAGTTTATACAGTATCACCCGACAACGGCGGCGATTGCAGGCAAACGCTGCCTGATCAGTGAAGCAGCACGGGGAGAAGGCGGAAGATTGTATGTTCTGAAAAATGCTAAGCCGTGGTATTTTATGGAAGAAAAATATCCGGAGTATGGCAACCTGATGCCGAGAGATGTTGTATCCCGGGAAATGGAACTGGTCAGACACTTGCCGGAATGCTCGGACACAGTTTATCTTGATATGACAGAACTGCAGCAGGAGGTATGGAAGACAAAGCTGACCGATCTGCGTGAAGAATGTATGGAACTGCTCGGCAAAGATCCGTCAACGGAAGCGTTAGAGGTATCTCCCGGTATTCATTATTTTATGGGAGGCATTTACGTAGACGAGCAGCACCGCTGCAGCAAGCGGTCTTTGTATGCGGCTGGGGAATGTGCCTGTCAGTATCACGGCGCTAACCGTCTGGGGGGGAACTCCATGCTCGGAGCCGTGTACGGCGGCAAAAGGGCGGCGATGACTGCTATGGAGGAGTTGACTGACGCAAGGGAAAATGCCGTTGACATCATCAGCCGAGGCAGCGGTCCATGCTTTGTCGAACCGACAGTACAGGAAGAAGCGGCAGTCATACTAAGAAATGCTTTGGGAATATTCCGGACGGGAGAGCAGTTGACAGAAGCGCTTGATAAACTGAAAGAACTGACGAATAAGGAGCAGTGTACTTATCAGAAAAAGCGTCTGATTTTGGGTCAGGCAGTACTGATGAGTGCCCTCAATCGCTGCGAAAGCAGGGGAGCGCATACCAGAACGGATTTCCCGGATAAAAACGACAGCGTATTCCGAAAAACGTCAAAAATTGTATTTGACGGTGAAAAAATTGCCGTATCGTTGGAAGAGATTCCTGTCAGGAGAGGTGAAAACGCATGAAATATCTTTTAGAGATCAAGCGAAAACGCAGTCAGCAGGAATCGTCTTTCTGGCAATGCTTTCAGTATGAAACGGAAATGCCGAACGCAACGGTTGCCACGGCACTGACAGAACTGAACCGTACGGTTCCTTTGAAAGATGAACGAGGAGAAGAATGCGAGCCGATTATATGGGAATGCAGTTGTCTGCAAAAAAAGTGCGGCGCCTGCGCTATGGTGATCAACGGACAGCCGTGCCTTGCCTGCGATATGGTGTTGAAGGAGTTGAAAACACAGCGGATACGCATAGAGCCGCTGAGAAAATTCCCTGTTATAGCTGATCTGATGGTGGACAGACAAAAGATGATGGATAATCTAAAGGAGCTGCAGCTTTGGCTGACAGAGGATACGATGGCTGCGGAAAAGAAGAATGATCTGCTGTATGAAGCTTCGAGATGTCTGCAATGCGGCTGCTGTCTTGAGGTTTGTCCGAATTTCTCGGTTGACGGAGACTTCTTTGGTATGGCAGCCATGGTACCGGCTTCCAGACTGCTGCAGGAGATGCCTGCTTCTGAAAGCGGAGCATTGCGGAAAGCTTACGGTAAAAAAATCTATAATGGCTGCGGCAAGTCCCTTGCCTGCCGTAATATCTGTCCTGCCGGTCTGGATATAGATGCTCTGATGGTTAATTCAAATGCTGTGATGTTGTGGAAAAAACTGTTCAGTAAATAACAAAAGCAAGCGGTTTGTGCAATACGGCTGCTTTGTACCAAATGACTGCCGTACCTGAGGATTCTGACAGGAGCAGCAGTCGTTTGTTTTATACGGGTATCACATCGAAGTAGACCTTCACAAAAAGATTAGCCGGCCTTTTTAAAGACTTTGATTTCCGTTTTAACTCGGAGCAAAGCCCGATGTAAGCTTGCTTAACATCGGCTGCGACGAGGCAACTTCACCGCAGGAGCTTTAGCTCCTCGGGGTTTCAGTGGGGGATTATAACCCCCACTGAAAGTCCGAATGGCACCCGCCGCGGGGGACATCGGTGATTGGTTATATGCTTAATATTTTATTGTATCATTCATCAAGCTTTGTTGGAGGAGCGTTGGAGGCTTTACCTCTGACTTTCATTCCTTCATTTTAAAGCATTCCGTTATTTATTATTAATTTCAGAATAGCTTTGCATCATGATGCTCCGGTAGTTTTTTGGTTTGATTTACGATGCTTTCTGATTCTGTGAAATACTGCTTCGAAATATTCGAAATAATAGACGTACACATGAAATCAAGCATTGAAGAGATGATGTCGTTACAGTGTTATCCGTACAGCTTTGTATTCATACGGAATCGGCAGAAACTGCGGCGGCGCTGATAGTGTTTTGGACGGGTTGTTTGTATTCTGTGGGATCGGGGGATCGACAGAAATAATTTTTGTCAGGTGGAAAAGGACAGAGAAGCAAAAATTGCAGTGCTGAAGCATTACGCTGCGTATCCGGATAAATACGGCACAGTGATGCGAAAGCGGTACACGGTGAAAAGTATAGAGCGGCAAGGGGGAGGACATTTCAGGAGATCAACCGTTCAGGGGAAGAACCGTCATGAGGTTTTTGCATCGAACCCCGTCCGGATAAGAGCATTCAGGCTGATGAGTACCATGGATTTTCACAGGCAACGATACATAGCTTGACAAACGACTGGAAATATAATAAAATTGTTATGATTAATTTTGGAAATTTTCAATAAAGAAAGCTGAAAATGCGGCTGTAATTATAGAATATGGAGGTCTGACAGATGAGTTTCAGTATTCTCGGTACAGGTAAAGCGGTACCTGATTATGTACTGACCAATGACGAGCTGTCCACAATGGTGGAAACAAATGATGAGTGGATCAGAACTCGTACAGGTATAGAAGAGCGAAGAGTCTGCAAGGGGGAAACACTGACAGAACTGACAGTCAGGGCGGCTGAAGAAGCACTTGATAATGCCGGTGTAACGGCATCTGAGCTTGATTTGATTATTTGCTCTACAATGAGAGGAGAAAACATTACGCCTTCTCAGGCTTGCGTGATACAAAAAGAAATTGGTGCCGACTGCCCGGCTTTTGATGTCAATGCAGCCTGTTCCGGCTTTATTTATGCACTGGATATTGCAGACGGCTATTTCGTGAGAAAAAAAGTAAAAAAGGTATTGGTGGTTTCTATGGATAACCTGTCCAATATCATTGACTGGAAGGATCGTTCCACCTGCGTTCTGTTTGGTGACGGCGGCGCTGCCGCTGTGTTGGGTGAAGGAGATGATCTGCTGGCAATTAACCTGACGGCTGTGGGAAATGACGAGGTACTACTTATTCCGCATGGTTCCAACTCTTCACCGTTTTATCAGCATGAAGAACAGCGGGCTGTGCTGCACATGGCAGGCAACGAGGTGTATAAATTTGCGGTTCATGCCATGTCAAGCGGTATCAAAAAAGCCATTGCTGACGCTGGTCTGACAGAGAAAGACATTGATCACGTGATTCCTCATCAGGCAAATATCAGGATTATCAATGCTTCTGCCAAAAATCTCGGAATTGACAGAGAAAAGTTTTTCTGCAATGTCAATCATTACGGCAATACCTCATCGGGCAGCGTTCCGCTGGCACTTGACGAGGCAAACCGTGCAGGCATTCTGAAAAAGGGCGATCTGATTGCTATGTGTGCCTTTGGCGCAGGACTGACAACCGGAAGCTGCATCGTTCGCTGGAACAAGGACTGAAATCAGACGAATTGAAAGCAGTCAGGAAAAACGACGAAAACAGACAGATCGGCAACATATAATAAGTACAGGCGGAGTCTGACGGCAGATGACGCCTGATAATAGGAGGATAACCTATGGCAAAAACAGCATTTGTTTTTTCGGGGCAGGGAGCGCAATATCCCGGAATGGGTAAGGAACTGTATGAATGTTCGCCTGCTGCTAAGGCAGTGTTTGATATGGCAGAACGGCTTCGCCCCGGCACTCTCAGACAGTGCTTTGAGGGTACAAAGGAAGAACTGTCCGTTACCATCAATACACAGCCGTGTGTGTTCATAACGGATCTTGCGGCTGCCGAGGCAGTTGCCGAAAAAGGTATCCGTCCGGATTTTGCGGCAGGTTTTTCGCTCGGCGAAATTGCCGCTGTGGCTTTTGCGGGTATGCTTTCATACGAGGACGCTTTTCGTCTGGTATGCAAGCGGGCTGAACTGATGGATCAGGCGGCAAAAAATAATCCCGGCGCTATGGCTGCCGTTATGAAGATTACGCCGGAACAGACGGAAGAGATTTGCGGCGGCTTTGCAAAAGCCTATCCTGTTAATTACAACAGTCCCGCCCAGACGGTTGTGGCTGCGGCAGAGGATGAGATTGACGCTCTCTGCGCCAAGGTAAAAGAACTGAAGGGCAAGGCAGTCAAGCTGGCTGTCAGCGGCGCATTCCATTCGCCTTTTATGGACGGCGCATCAGAGGGTATGAGAGAATATCTTGCAGACATTACGCTGCAGGCACCTGCTGTTCCTGTATATGCCAACTGCACGGCAGAGCCTTATGCCGGAGATTATAAAGAGCTGATCGCTTTGCAGATCAACCACCCTGTCAGATGGCAGAAGAGCGTGGAAAATATGATCGCTGCGGGAACGGAACGCTTTATTGAAGTAGGAGTAGGAAAAACACTGACGGGTCTGATCAAAAAAATCAATGCAGATGTCAGTGCAGTGAATATTGAAAATAAGGAGGGACTTGATGCTCTGCAGTGAGTGTCAGGGGAATGTTATGTTTGAATTAACCGGTAAAACAGCTATTATCACAGGCGCTTCCAGAGGTATTGGAAAAGGGATTGCTCTCAAATTTGCGGATATGGGCGCCGATATAGCCTTTCTGCATTTTAATGACGGTGAAAAGGCAGCAGAAACCGTAAAAGAGCTGGAAGCCAAAGGCGTTAAGGCAAAAGCCTATGAATGCAACGTGGCGGATTTTGAGGCTGCACAGAAAACGGTTGCAGAGATTATTGAGGAATTTGGCGAAGTGCATATTCTTGTCAATAATGCCGGCATCGTCAGGGACAAGCTGATTCTTGCCATGACAGAGGCGGACTTTGACGCTGTTATCAGCGTTAACCTGAAAGGCGCCTTTAATATGACAAAGAGCCTGTATCAGCACTTTATGAAGAAGCGCAGAGGCAGAATCATCAACATTTCTTCCATTGTGGGAATCAACGGTAACGCAGGACAGGCAAACTATGCTTCGGCAAAGGCCGGCATGATTGCGCTGACGAAGTCTGTCGCAAAAGAACTGGGTTCCAGAAATGTTACAGCCAATGCCATAGCCCCCGGCTTTATCAAAACAGACATGACCGACGGTATGCCCGAGAAGGCAAGAGAAGCCGCACTGGCGGCTATTCCGCTGAAGCGCCCCGGTATGGTTGAGGATATTGCCAATACGGCGGTTTTCCTGGCGTCTGACGAGGCGTCCTATATTACAGGCGAAGTGATCAAGGTGGATGGCGGTATGGCAATCTGACCGACAAAATGTACCCGGGCTATTTTCAGACAGTGTTTACTTGCCTGTCGAGACATTACAAAGCGTAGGGAAGGATGATCAAATAATATGAAAAGAGTTGTAGTAACAGGAATGGGAGCGATTACTCCCGTAGGCAATAATATAGAAGAAATGTGGAATTCGCTGAAAAACGGCAAAAGCGGAATCGGTCTTGTAACAAGATATGATCCCTCGCTGACAAAGGCGAAGGTGGTAGCAGAGGTTAAAAACTTTAACCCGGAAGAGTATATCGAAAAAAGAGACTGCCGCAGAATGGATCTTTACACTCAGTATGCGATGGCAGCAGCAGCGCAGGCGGTTGCCGACAGTAAAATAATGGGTAAGGTAGAGCCGGAACGCTTTGGCGTTTATGTAGGTTCCGGTGTCGGCGGCATCGAAACTTTTTACGAACAGTGTAAAAATATGTTCAACGATAAGAACATCTCGCCGTTTTTTATCCCGATGATGATCAGCAACATTGCCGCAGGCAATATTGCTATCAAATATAAGGCACAGGGACCCTGTCTGCCGGTAGTAACGGCTTGTTCCACTTCCACACACGCTATCGGCGAGGCTTATCGCCTGATCAGATTCGGCTATGCCGATGCGGTGATTGCAGGCGGTGCGGAAGCGGCGCTTCACCCGCTGGCGATTAAAGGCTTTACAAGCTGTAAGGCGCTGACAATGAGTGAGGATCCCGAAAATGCGTCCATTCCCTTTGACAAGCGCCGTAACGGCTTTGTTCTGGGCGAAGGCGCCGGAATGCTGATTCTCGAAGAATATGATCATGCGGTTGCCAGAGGCGCCGAAATATATGCGGAAATCTGCGGCTACGGCAATACCTGTGACGCACACCATGTAACGGCTCCGGACCCGGAAGCTGCAGGTGCGGCAAGATGCGTTCGTCAGGCGCTTGAAGAAGCAGAGTTTGACGGTGATGCAGAAAAGCTGTATATCAATGCGCACGGAACCAGCACGCCGATGAATGACTCTACCGAAACAAAAGCTTTCAAGGCGGTGTTGGGCGAGGCGGCTTATAAGGCGCACATCAGTTCAACAAAGTCGATGACGGGCCATATGCTGGGGGCAACCGGTGCGGTAGAAGCGATTGCTGCAATTCAGGCGCTCAGAACAGGTATCATTCCGCCCACAGTCGGCTATAAAGAGCCTGATCCGGAGTGCGACCTTAACTATACGCCGAATACCGCTCAGGAAGCCGAATTGAATATGGCTATTTCAACAACCTTCGGCTTTGGCGGACATAACGCTTGTATTGCGTTTCGTAAATAAGTAAGGTGGTGCAACAAATCATGTACAGTGTAGAAGAGATTAAAGAGCTGATGAAGGCTTTTGATGGCTCCAAGGCAACAAAACTGGAGATTATAGCCGAAAACGGAGAAGCGCTGACCATTACGCAAAAAACAGGGGTTGTGCAGACGATTGTGCCGGCTGCTGCTGCGCCGGGCACTGCTGCAGAACAGGAAACAGCAGAAAAACAGCCTGCCGCACCCTTTATTCATGAAGAAGCTCAGCAAAAGCTGGAGGACGGTTCACCGGTTACTTCTCCGATGGTCGGTGTGTTTTATGCGGCGCCGTCACCGGATAAGGAGCCTTATGTAGCTGTAGGAACAAAGGTGAATAAGGGCGATGTGCTTTGCCTGATTGAAGCAATGAAGCTGATGAATGAAGTAACCGCCGAGCAGAGCGGTGAGATTACAGCCATTTGTGCTGAAAACGGTCAGGTTGTGGAATACGGTCAGACGCTTTTCAAGATCCGATAATTGGAGGAACTGAGAATGAACAAGCAGGAATTAGAGAGTGTTATCCCTCACAGAAATTCAATGCTTCTGATTGATGAAGCTACCAAAACCGGCGAAACTACCTGTGAGGGTAAAAAATACATTACCGGAAACGAATGGTTTCTGGACGGTCATTTTCCCGGACACCCTGTTGTACCGGGCGTGATTCTGTGCGAAATGATGGCGCAGGCAAGCTCTGTGATTATAGCAGAGGTTTCTGCCAAGAGTGTGCCGTTCTTTACAGGCATTGACAAAGCAAAGTTTAAACATCAGGTTTTGCCCGGAGATACTTTTGAAATTAAATGTGAGCTGACAAAGAACAGAGGAATGTTCTATTTTGTTACCGGCAAGGGCTATGTCAACGGTAAAATTGCCGCACAGGCAGAGTTTTCTTTTGCACTGATCCCGAAAGAAAAGGTGAAAACCGAAGAATAAGTTCGGGTTGTCAGGATAACTCCGCAAAAGACAGGGGCAGAAAAGTGGATTTCTGCCGTAAGTTCCGGAGGGCTGAAAGCCACCGGTGGGTGTCAGGGTAAAGCTCTGACAAAAGGTCGAGAGGGTGTTGCAAGTGTTTTCAAAAATACTGATTGCCAACCGAGGCGAAATAGCGGTAAGAATTATCAGGGCGTGCCGTGAAATGGGCATTTCTACTGTGGCAGTTTATTCTCAGGCTGACAAAGATGCGCTTCACGTCAGTATGGCTGACGAAAGCTATTGTATCGGCGGAGCGCAGGTAGCGGACAGCTATCTGAATATGCCGGCAATTTTAGAGGCAGCGGTGGTGTCCGGGGCGCAGGCAATTCACCCGGGATATGGGCTGCTTTCGGAAAATGCCAAATTTGTGTCGCTGTGTAAAAAATGCAATATTGAGTTTATCGGGCCTACTGCTGAAATGATCGAAAAGCTGGGCGATAAGGACGAAGCCAGACGTACGATGAGGGCGGCAGGCGTGCCTGTAACTCCCGGAAGCGATGTGATAGACGATATCAGTCAGGCAAGAGAAAAAGCAAAGGAAATCGGGTTTCCGCTGCTGGTAAAAGCCCGCTCCGGCGGCGGCGGAAGAGGGATACGCCGTGTGGACCGCATCGAGGATTTCGACAATGCGTTTTTGTCCGCAAAGGCAGAGGCTCAGAGCGCCTTCGGCGACGGAGCCGTATATATGGAAAAATTTATTACACCTGTCAAGCATATTGAAATGCAGCTTTTGTGTGATAAATACGGAAACGTGGTTTGCTTGGGAGAAAGAGAATGCTCTGTTCAGCGCAAAAACCAGAAGCTCATTGAAGAGTGTCCTTCACCGGCGATTACACCCGATATCCGCAAAAAGATGATGGAGGCTGCCGTAAAGGCGGCTAAGGCTGTTCATTACGAAAACGCAGGAACGGTAGAGTTCCTTTTGGATAAAGACAAGCATTTCTATTTTATGGAAATGAACACCCGTTTGCAGGTGGAACATCCTGTGACGGAAATGGTAGTGGGAATTGATATTGTGCAGTGGATGATCCGTATTGCCTCTGGCGCTAAACTGACGGTGACACAGGATAAGGTGTATATGCACGGCAATGCCATTGAGTGCCGTATTAATGCCGAGGATCCGGCGTTCAATTTCCGACCGAGCTGCGGCACACTGGATTTTATACATATTCCCGGCGGTCCCTGTGTGCGCTTCGATACCGCTATTTATCAGAATTATACCGTGCCGCCGTACTATGATTCCATGATCGGCAAGCTGATTGTACAGGCTCGCTCAAGGGAACTGGCAATCCGGAAAATGAAGATGGCTCTCAGCGAGCTGACGATCAACGGTATTCAGCATAACCGTAACCTGCATATTGATATTCTGTCAGATCAGGAGTTTGTGTCCGGCGAATATACCACAGACTTTATGCAGCATTATCAGGAACGGCACGACAGAAAAAAAGAAAAAGAAAAGAATGAGAATTAACGCAAGTCTGCCACTAAAGCACCGTCTCGCCATGCTGCTGTACGGTGCTTTATCGGTGTCTGTGAATAAAAAGCTATTATAGCGAGATAGGTCAGGTGAGTGTATTGCCGGATATTTTTAATTTTCTGAAACCGAAAAATGAATTGGAAAATCAGGGGGGGTTTGCGGAAAATCACCCCTATATTCCCGAAGAACTGTGGATTAAGTGCCCTGTTTGCAAAAACGCTGTTCTTTCTTCAGACCTGATGGATAATCATAAGGTCTGCCCGAAGTGTAATTATCATTTTCGTATCGCTGCCAGACAGCGTATCGAAATGACCGTGGACGAAAACAGCTTTGTGGAAATGGACGCCGATATGGTATCCGTTAATAAAATCGGATTTCCCGATTATGAGAAAAAACTCAGAAGCGCCAAGCTCAGCAGTGGTGAAAATGAATCCGTTATTACAGGAACAGCAGCCATTAACGGTGAGAAAACCGTTATTGCAGTGATGAATTCACAGTTTATGATGGGCTCGATGGGTACCGTTACCGGTGAAAAAATCACCAAGGCGTTTGAATATGCCACCAGACATCGGCTGCCGGTGATCATTTTTACAGTTTCCGGCGGTGCAAGAATGCAGGAGGGTATTTTGTCGCTGATGCAGATGGCGAAAACCAGCGGTGCCGCTAAAAAACACAGCGACGCAGGTCTTTTGTACATTACGGTGCTGACAGATCCTACAACAGGTGGCGTTACGGCAAGTTTTGCGATGGAGGGCGATATCATTCTGTCCGAACCGCATGCCCTGATCGGTTTTGCAGGTCCGAGAGTAATAGAACAGACCATTCGACAGAAACTTCCCAAGGACTTTCAGTCCGCAGAGTTTTTGCTGGAAAAAGGTTTTATTGACGCTGTTGTAGAGCGCAAGGATATGAAAGAAACACTTTCTAAGCTGATCAGGCTTCACTGCCCTGTCAACGGAAAGGAGGCTGTCGAAAAATGAGTGCGTTTGATAATGTTACGGCTGCCAGAGCCAATGACAGACCGACTTCCGTGGATTATATCACCAGAATATTCGGCGACAGCTTTTTTGAGCTGCACGGCGACAGACGCTTTGCCGATGACAAGGCCGTGATCGGCGGTATTGCCGAACTGAACGGCAAACCTGTGACGGTGATCGGGCTGGAAAAGGGCAGAAACTTAAAAGAGCGTATGTCACGAAATTTTGGTTCGGCTCATCCGGAAGGATACCGCAAGGCGCTGCGCCTGATGAAGCAGGCTGAAAAATTCCATCGCCCTGTTATCTGCTTTGTCGATACTTCCGGAGCCTATTGCGGAATTGGTGCAGAGGAAAGAGGTCAGGGGCAGGCGATTGCCGAAAACCTGATGGAAATGATGACGCTGAAAACGCCGATTCTCTCTATTTTTATCGGAGAAGGCGGCAGCGGCGGCGCTCTTGCTTTGGCGGTAGCTGATGAGGTCTGGATGCTGGAAAATGCAATCTATTCCGTTATTTCTCCTGAAGGCTGCGCCAGCATTCTCTGGAAGGATCCGAGCAAAACGGCTGAAGCTTCGGAATGTCTGAAACTGACAGCACAGGATCTGTTCAAGCTGGGCGTGATTGAAAGAATCATTCGTGAGCCGAAGGATATTGAAAGCAAACTGTTTGATAGTCTGAAAAACCTGATTGCCGATACCTTTGACAAAAAATCTGCGCTCCCGATTGAAAAACTCGTTGAGATGCGTTACAACCGTTTCAGAAAATACTGATCGGAGTGTGGAGCAAGGATATATTCTGTCCGAACGATCATGAAATGGAATAATATAATGATTATGATGATTCAAAAATGATGCAAAACGGGCAGCACGACTGTGTGCTGCCTATCATCACATTATAGGCTTCGTATCGTCCTGTTACGGAGTTACTGTCGGTTATCGGAAAGGAGCGTTCAACAGAATATGTCAGAAAAATACAGGATTACGGTTATCAATGATACGAATTTGCCGGTGGAAATTTCTGTTTTAACTCGGAGCAAAGCCCGATGTAAGCTCGCTTAACATCGGCTGCGACGAGGCAACCTCACCGCAGGAGCTTTAGCTCCTCGGGGTTTCAGTGGGGGATTATAACCCCCACTGAAAGTCCGA
>Ga0256405_10005617_pt1 | contig 21331 bp, 20 predicted proteins | sample RumenRJG_02DNA_FD_189096 | JGI IMG/M metagenome (GOLD analysis project Ga0256405, IMG submission 189096) | Bovine rumen microbial communities from Lethbridge, Alberta, Canada - RJG_02 | ecosystem: Host-associated > Mammals > Digestive system > Stomach > Rumen | place: Canada: Alberta... | reverse complement strand
TGACAGGCCCTGCCTGGCGGCTTGATTCAGTGCGCTGCGTGAAATGAAATAGAAAAGTTTTCCACAGCAAATCATTCTTTCAGGCAGCGCCCGCTTAATTCTTGCGGGTTGTGCGGTGTTGCCTTAACTCTTACTGTGTTCTTGTCGAAGTATTTTTCAAACAGTACGCCCAACGCATCTTCATCGGTTGGTCCTTCAACAATTACAAAAACGACCCTCTTACTCGGCACGATAATCACCCGCTTCCCTAAAAGCAAGGGAAATCTCACTATTATTTGTTGGCTCATACAGCGTCTCACTCTGGTCGTCCACAATGAGATCCCTATAATAAAAGTCGCGGAGGTTATTGTTCGATTTCACATTAACCAGGCGAATATACCTATTTGAAGGGTTAGTTGTTGTAAATGCCACAAATCCTTTGTCTATCGTTTCCAGCGGGCGAAGATTGTGAGAAGTAAAGATCAGCTGGCCTTTTCCCTTCTCAGAGATAATCTTGAGAATCTCACCCAATAGGTACTCAAATATCCCGGAGTCGAGTTCATCAATAGCAACCGTAATAGAGTAGTTGTTATATACATTTATCAGCAGCTGAAGTATCGAAAATATTTTTTTGATGCCTTCAGATTCATACACAAAAGCAATTTCTTTATTGTTTTTGTGTGAAACCAGTTGCACTCTTGCCCCAAGACTGTTATCCGGCAGTAATTGTGTTCCGAGTTTATTAAGGCTTACTGTTAAGCCTGGGACCAACTGTTGCAACACGATATTGATACTGTCAATTGCTCTGCATACTATTGTATATGCTTGTTCGGGGATAACGCCGCTTTCAGCCAATGGAATAAAGAAGCTTCCTGTAATTCCCTTTCCTTCCATCTCATATTTCAGAGAAAGCGGAAGTGTGTTCAGAGAAATCAATCCTGTACTGGTCGTATCAAATACGAACAATTCAAAGTTGCCATAATTGACGATGCTTTCAAGAATCGTTTTATGAATTTCGTGTTTGCAGTTTTTTCGGATAACATCCAACAGTTCTCTTGAAAAAACAAAAGAACGGGAAGTAGCTGCTGCAAGTTTTTTCGCAACAAGAAGATCTGTTGTTATTTGCTTGTTGCGTTTTCTATCTTTATTCTTGTTTGTAAGAATATCGTATTTTGTTTGCGGAATAAATGGCGCATCTGTATTAGTGTTGATTACAGGCCCCATCTTCTCTTTGCCATTCGGCGTGTCGTATGAATAGCTGAGCAATTCATCAAAAATTACTGCTATTGAAGCAAATTGTTCTTGCCCGTTGACCAGCCCAATAGAGCCTACATCCTTTTTCATTTTGAACTCATAGCTAACTTCAAAATGCGATTTTGCATCTGAAGAATCAATCTTGAATCCAAAAACGAAATGCGAGAAAGAAGCATCAACGTTAACATACTCCGCATACTTGTTCGGAACTGGATGACCACACAACGCGTGTTTCAGAATACTTAAAGCATCAATGAGCGCAGTCTTTCCAGATCCGTTTTGGCCATAGAGTCCTAAGACACTTGCTTTGTATTTCTCCTCTTGTCCGTTGAAAGAAATAGCACCATGACCAACATTTTTGAAATCATTGATTTCGATGCTTGTGATTCTGACTTTCATGTTGCTCATTTTAGTTTTCCCCTTCCGTCCATTACACCAATACTATAGCACACCATTGTGAAAAGTCAATAGCAAAATCTGTTTTGGAACATTTTATTCCGTTTTTGCTGTTTTGTTTTGTGTTTTAGGTGAAGCATCCGATTGTCTTTCTGTTTTTATTATATACTGAATACAGTCCGATAATCTGTCCGCTCTCATTTTTATTCTATTTGACATGGGCTGCTATCATCAGCACGTGGATGTGCCCTCTTTTCAAAGTGCAATCCAAAGTGCCATTTTGGCACTTTGGATTGCACTTTGAAATTAACCAGAGCGCTCCCCTTTCCAAATCCGTTTGCGATTGTACAACGAATCGTCGACCTGGGGCGGGTTGTAATTGAATAAGACAACGATACCGGCGAAAGAGTTCATTTCTTTTTCGCCGGTTTTCTATTTAAGAGCAAGATACGCCTGTGTACGACAAAAACTCCGTTTTGCCGTCCGGCGCTCTTGTTGGGGAGTTCCCTTCCCCAATCCCTCGGAAGAAAAATCCGGGGGATTTTTTTATATGGCGTCAACTTCGTTTGACGCAGCGGGAAGCAAGCTTCCCGAAAACAACTCTCGTTTATTTAATACTCTCGATACAAGGAGGAACTAAACATGGCACGACCGAAAAAAGAAGCAGACGCCCGTAAGAGCAGACGCATTTCCGTTCGTCTTACGGAAACAGAGTACGAGGTTTATAAGGAGTACGCGCGGCGCGGCGGCTTCACACTCTCGGAACTGATCCGTCTCATGATGGTCAATGGGAAGGTGAGCTATCGGATGCCGATCGTGGCTGATATGCCGCAGCTGAAAGAAATCACTGCGCAGCTCGCAGGCATCGGAAACAATCTCAATCAGATCGCGCGCCATCTTCACACGGGCGGCGCGCTGACTGACAAGCTGCAAAAGGATATCAACGCCTGCGTGGAGGATGTGATGCAGATGCGAAAAGAGATTTTGACCCTGGCCGGTGACTATCGTGGCAATTCTCAAACACTTGTCCTCTAAAAGCGCGAACTACGGAAAAGCGCTGGAGTATCTGATCTTCCAACACGACGAACACAGCGGCAGGCCGCTCCGGGATGAAAACGGAAATCGCATGCTGCGTGAAGAGTATTATCTCGACGGAATGAACTGTGATCCCTTTTCTTTTGATAAGGAATGCGAAATGCTCAACGCGGATTTTCACAAGAACCAAACGCGCGGCGAAGTCAAATCACATCATTACATCATCAGCTTTGACCCGAAGGACGTTACAGAATGCGGTCTGACCGGCGAGAAAGCGCAGGCGCTCGGCAGAGAATTTGCCGAGCGCTTTTTTGCCGGGCACCAGGCTCTGATCTGCACGCACACGGACGGTCACAACAGCAGCGGCAATATCCATGTTCATAGGGGCTTGACCAGTTGCCGTAGTCCAAAAAGAAAAAGCTGTCTGTCCCTCCGATGGGAACCGGTGCCGCCGTGTCATTTAGAAACAGCCGGTCATAGCGAAACAGTGCCTCGCTTTCGCCGCCGCCCAGCTTGTGGCGGTAGAGATAGATGTTGTCTGTCAGATAGAGCGTATCGCCCGCTATGCCGCAGGTGCGGCAGCCATCGGGGACGCTGTCCACTTTGTTCAGCGAAAAGCTCGCCGGGTCATAGCGGAGAATATCGTAGCTGTCGCGCCCAAGGAAGTAGATGCCCGTATCCGTCCGGTAGATTTCCATCCACTCGGAAAGCTCCTGCGAGTGCAGCAGCGCAGCGTCCCGGCTGTAGCTCTCGAGGACAAAATGCCCCTCGTTGCTTTCGTCCCACCAGACGTGATAGAGCAAAAAGAAGTCTTCGCCGCCGACGAGGCCAGTCGTGCCGTGCTCGTCGTGGAAGCTCATAATCTCCGTCTCCTGCCCGTCCTGCACGTACAGCACCCTGTAGTCAATGGACTGATTGTAATAATCCTCCTTATTTTCGTGCATCTCGATCCGCCAGCCATCGGAGGCCCCGCCGCTGAGCGCATTGAAGTCATCCCAATCGGCCTCCCATTCCTTCAGGCAATGGCCCGTCGGGTCAAACTCATAGAGGGTTTCGGCTAAATCGTCATAGGCATAGAGGCCGTTGGGCGAGGTTTTGAACTGGCAGATCGCACCCAAACTGCGGTCAAATTCCATGATTCCCGGAACATAGACCGTCTCAAAGGGTGTTCCGTCCGGGGCAACATTTTCTCCGGCGCCATAAGTGCTTACGCCCTCGCGGGCGGGTGCGTTATCTTTTCTTGATTCTGTTTTGGGCGTGCAGCCGCACAGCCCCAGCGTCAGCGCTATGCAAAGCGCAAGTACCGCGGCCAAAAACCGTATTCTTTTGTTCATCTCAAATCCTTTCTTACGGGAACACTGTATAGTCCAGCGTGTCAGCGTAGTATTCCAACTCGTAGGCGCTGTGAACCAAACCGCCCTGTCCGATCAGCCAGCCCTTTTCTGTGCGATAAATGATCACATGCGTGCGTTCTGTTTCGGGAAGATCGGCGGCGATCAGCACCACAGCGCCGCAGTTTGTGCGATAAAACCACTGTTGCGAGTAATCGGCGGCGATCGGCGCTGTCAGGAAGGGGCAAAAGGCCCCGTTTGGGATATAGCGCCATTCCATGCCGGTGGCACCGCAGATCAGGCCATTGTTGTAGCAATCAAAGCCCTCGTAAAACTGCTCACATATTTGCTTGTCATAACCCAGCGCGGCAAAATCCTCTTGGGAAATGAGGTCAACACCCTCATTGTCATACATTCCCGAGTCGATGCTTTCCTGCGAATAGACAAGGCTGTGCGTTTGGGTGTATGTCAGACTGTATTTTTCCGCCACAGTCGGCTGAAGTTCCAGCAGGCGCTGATTGCCTTCGACTGTTCCGCGCAACTCCCCCTGAAGGCGCACGTACTCGTTGGCCGCCTGTCCCTCCGGGGAGGCGAGGAAATCTTCAAGCGTTGCGGCACCACCGGGTTCAGTACAGATCGTCGGGCTATGGTAGACCACAGAGAAGTCCGGCGCTGTTTTCAGCAGCTCATGAAATATGATCCGATCCGCAATCGCTTCGCAATCGGACTTTGTAACTGGCTCCTCATCATAAAAACCGGCGTCAGCCATGATATAAACGCCGTCCATGTCGAAGAAGATACGCAGGTCAGCCACGCTCACGTCGATGTCCTCGCGGTGCTCGTTGAAGGCCATCAGCACGGTATCTCCGTGGATGTTGGTATACTCCCACTCCTGATAATTCTCCGGTCTGTCCATGCCGCTGGATAACGGAAGGATCGTGCCGGACAGGCTTTTCAATATGGATAGAGCGAAAGTCTCGTCAAGACCTTGCAGCAGGAAAGAACCGTCCTCGTAGATATAACCGCCACCGTCGCCCTCGGCCAGAAAGACGCCTGTTCCGGCCGTGCGGTAAAAGTCCTCCAGGGTGAGGGGCGTGACCTGCTGCGTATGCAGACGCAGCCCGTATTGCTCTGCCAGCGCGTTCAGCTCCTCCAGCATGTTCCGATCATAGACACCGTAATAGTGGCATGTGTTGACCGTCTCCTCGTCCAGCCCGTCCATCCACGAATTGTCGTTGGTGATGGTATGGGAGGCCAGATATTCCTCCCGGAAGCGCAGCCACTCGGCGTTTGCCCGGTATTCCGGGGAATCCGCATAGCCATTGAGCGAAACCCAGCGCTTCGGCTCTGCAGTCGGAACCGTGGAATTCTCCGGAGAAGCGCTCTCTGATACAGCTTCCTGCGTTTCAGGTGCGGACTCGATCATGCGTTCCCGCAGGCCAAACCAACCCATGGCATAAGCGGTCACGGTAAAGAGAGAGACTATGATCGCTGCCACCAGCAGCGTCGTCCATAGCTTGCGGTTCACCCTGCGCGGCCTCGCTTCTTCCGCAGAATAGCCGAGGAAATCCATCGCCTCCAGCACGTAGTCCTCACGGATGCCGCTCATGGCGTGCAAAAGCTTGTAGGAGTTCATAACAATCCCTCCTCCTGTAAGGTACTGTGCAGACGCCCACGCAGACGATACAGCGTCATCTTGACCTTGCCCTGTGAGCAGTTGAGCTTGTCCGCGATTTCCTTCACCGGCGCGACGAACCAGTAGCGCGCGACAAAAATCTTGCGATCCGTCGCTGGCAGGGTAGACAGGAAGGCATCGATAGCATGCACCAATTCCTGCTCCTCGATCTTCTGCTCCACGCCATCGCTGCTCGGGATGCAATCTTCCAGCTCATCAAGTGCCAGCTCCGTCTCCCCGCCGCCCCGTTTTTGGCGAGACCGGCGACGATAACGATCCAGCGCTAAATTTCGGGAAATCGTACCCAGAAATGTAGAGAGTATCGTCGGGCGTTTGTCCGGCATCAGATTCCAGGCACGAAACCAAGTGTCATTCACACATTCCTCCGCATCTTCATAATTCGTCATAATGTTGTAGGCTATTGCATGGCAGTAACGGCCGTACTTCCGATCCGTCTCCGGAATGGCTTGATCGGAACGCTGCCAATACAAATCCACAATCGCTTTGTCTTCCATAGGAAAACCTCCTGATTAAGAGCTCTCAACCCTATAAACGTCATTTTTCAGCAGAGGTAACAAAGATTTTTGCTTTTTTGACCAGTATAGCACAAGAGCGCAAAAAAGCAGAGCCAGCCGATATTGTCAAAGGGCGAGCTCTGCTTGATTATTCAATTAAGAATTACCGTAGAGGCTGGATAGCTACTGAGTAGACCTCGGGGCTGTCTTGAAGCTGCAGCAGGGTCTCTTTGTCTGCCATGATCCAGAAGCCGTAGACCTGCACGCCGTGTTCATCCAGATACTCGATCAGCGGTGTGAGATCCCGTTCTTCTACGAGGCCGAACGCGGGGCGATCTGTCACGGCGGTATAGCCGGAGGCGCCGTAGTCCCGGCTCATCATTTCCGCAAACTCCGGATGATCGCCCAGGTAGCGCAGCAGATCCTGCATGTGCGCCTTGGCCGTCTCTCCGTCCGTAATCACGAAGGGATCGTCATCGCTGCGTTTGAGCATCGGGTATTTGTCCCGATCCCAGGCGAGAATATTCGCGCCGCCGCCGTAGTCAATGCCAAAACCCCAGTTTGACAGATAGGAGGGCTTTTCTGCCAACTGCACAGCGCACCAGATATGCTGATTCTGGAATTGGCTGACGAACGCATAGAAGTCGTCGTAATCCATGACCCGGTCCAGACTCACAAAGCCGCCGTAAAGCTTTCCGTCCTCTAGCGCCTCCAGCGTTTCGCGGGCGTCCTCCGGGTATCCGGCCATGCCGACGGCGTGGCTCGTGCCGATCCCGGTCGTTTCGTCGTATTCCTCTGCAGGAATTTGCTCGGAGAGGCTCAGCGCCGGATCAGGGTGGTTTAGCCCCCATTCAAAAGCGTTGCCCACCGGGGCCTTAAACAAATTAGCGTCATAGAGCAGCAAGCGTCCCTTACTGATGTGACCGGCCACGTCCACAGCTGGCATTCCGGCATAGGCCACATTCTGTGTGATGATGACATCGTATTCTCCATAACCGTGCTCCACGACTCTGACATTGTCCCGATAGACGCCCGGCAGGAACAGCTCCGAATACACAGCCATATCTAAGGTCATGCGGTTGGTCTGCGCGTCGGTGACATAGGTGGTGCCCCGGGAATCTTCATGCTCTTCGTGGATCTCTGCCGTGATCTGACCCGGATCATAATAAAACCGGTCGATTACCTGCGGCAGCACAAACTGTGCCAGAAGCAATATCGCCAGCAGCACAGCCCCGACCGTAACGCCGAGCTTCACAAAGGCACGACGGATCGAGCGCTTCAGCTCGCGCTGAAACTTCTTTTCTGTCTCAGAATCGGCATTGTTCGGAGCAGCGTCTGCGCGCTCCTCCAGTTCGGGCAGCGCGTCCCGCTCCGAGAGGTATTCCAGCAGCGCGTCCTCCCGGTCGATCGCTTCCTCCACCTCGCGCGTCTGTTCGGGGCTAAGCTCCCCGGATCTATATAGGTTCAGCAATTCACGAAAAGTCATATCCATCCTCCTCCAGCTTTTGCTTCAGCTCCCTCCGCGCCCGAAGGCTCAGCACCCGCACGTTCTCGTGGCTCAGGTGCAGCAGCGCGGCGATCTCTTTCTGGCTCAGCCCGCCGAAATACTGCAGGCTCAGTACCTCGCGTCTCCGGGGCTCCAGTGTGGCCAGCTTCTCCATCAGCTGCCGATGCTTCTCTGTGCGAAGATACAGGGCCAACGGGCCGGGAGCGTCGGAGGGTGTTTCTGCCAGATCGTCCAGAGAGACGCCATTGCGTCGGGAACGCAGCTGATCCGTCAAAAGGTTTCGGGCCACACGGTAGAGCCAGGCGCGCATGTTGCCGTGGTCATCGTTCAGGGAGAGGATCGCCCGCAAAAAGCACTCCTGCATCATGTCCTCCGCCTGACCGCTGTTGCGGCACATGCTGTACAAATACAGATAAATCTCTCGGCTATAGAGCTCATATAGCCGACTCAGCAATTCATTGTTCGTGCGTCCACCCTCCCTTCTGCTTAATTAACGAAGAACACGATCAAATGTTACAGACTTCGATGAAGAATTATATCATAAAAAGGCAAGCAGACGCCCAGTCTACCAACGGTGGATTGCCTTTTTCGTTCCGCTGGCGTTATAATCGTCTTACAAAACAGGAGGATAATACGGATGGATCAACAACGGATCGGACAATTTATCCAGGAGCAGCGAAAGGCGCACGGCATGACGCAGCAGGAACTGGCCGACAAGCTGGGTGTTACCAACAAGGCGGTTTCCAAGTGGGAAAAAGGACACTCTATGCCGGATGTCGCGCTGTTTGAGCCGCTGTGCAAAGAGTTGGAGATCAGCATCCCGGAGCTGTTGTCCGGTCGAAGAATTGACGCTGAGGATCAGCAGCAAACAGCGGAACAGTTGCTGATGGAGTCAATCAGTATGCGCAAACTGATCGGCCTTTCCGTTTTCCTTCAGCTTAACAGCATCATTGGTGTGCTGCTCGTGATCAGTCCCTTCCTGTTTCACCCGGAACGCCCCTTGAATCTATTGCTGGTCGCCTTGGGACTTGTAGAATGCGCCATGGTCGTCTATTTTGACAGCACATTGCCCGGCAAGGAAGCGCGGCGGCAATCGCTCACCGTGCGCTTCGTCTACACGATTTGCCTGTTTCTGACCATCGCGGCGATCAACTATCCCGCGTCCGTGCGCGAGGGAGTCCCGCTCACCACGGAGATCCTGGTTTTCCTGATTCCGTGCATACTTGCGCTATTGATTCAGTTTTTTATTTGGCGATCCCGCAGGAACAAATAAGCGAAAATGCGAAAAAGAGCCTGTTACCCGACAGCAAGGGCAACAGGCTCAGTTCGTTTTATTCTTCTGTGACCACGATTTTGAATTTGATGACGCCGAGCTTTGTTTCCTTCCCGCATTCCGCGCAACAAAGCGGAAAATTCAGTAGAACGGTGTCCTCATAGAGCCTGATATCCGTTTTCGTCCCGCATTTCGGGCACGGCAGCCATAGGGCCTTTTTTTCTTGTTCATCCATAAACGGCTTCACCTCCCTCAGCCGTAGTGTTCAGACATGTAGAGGCTTAGTTTGCTCTGAATCAGCTTTGCCGCTTCCTCGGCACTCTCTTTCCCTGCGAGGAAAGCGGTGATCTCGGTTTTCAGCGTGTCCATGACAACATCGTCCCGAATCACCAGACGATCCGTCCCGTAGACCAGCTCCCGCATCACAGCAGCATCCTTCTCGTTGAAGGAGGCATAATCGCTGACGTTGCTCTGCGGCCGCTGCGTACTGTTGGCCACCGCCTGCTCGAAGACAGCACGCAGAACGGGAATGCCGTCGTTGAGCGTTGGCTCCGTCTCGCCCTGCATAAAGGTCTTGATGAAGCGCCAGGCGCCGTCTTTGTTTTCGCTGGAGGCCATCACACCGAGGCTCGTATTGCAGCCTCCTGTCCAAAGAAAGCCGTCACCCAGCTTAAGCTGGCCGGTATGGCCCAGTCCATCCGCCGGCAGCAGCTTCATAAAGTAAGCGCCGGTTCCCGCAGTGCCGGGGAAGCCGACTGCCGCTGCCTCATCCTGAAAGGTCATGCGCGGCCCGTAACCGGCTTCACTTGCAAAATCATAGGAGATCAGCCAGTCACAGCCGGGGCTGGAGGAGGCTCCTTTTGGTGAACTGAGCGGGATGCGCTTCATCAGCTCCAGCCAGCCGATGAAAGCGGGACTGTCGAAGCTGCAAGTGCCGTTTGCTCTGTCCATAAACTCCGCGGTCGCAGCCCAGGAAAACAGGATGATCATTTCTTCCTGCGTCAGATAGGGTGCGCTGTCTTCCCGGGAAAGGAGGTCCATCGCCCGGTCAGTCGTCCAGTCCTCCCGGCTGACGCCTTCGTGGTCTGCCACCAGCATGGTCAGTATCGTAAATCGGTCTGCATACTCGTACAGTCCGCCTCGTTCGGTGAGGGAGGCAAAGAGACTCGGGATAAAGTCCTCCCGGCTGATATCCGGGTCAGCGTCGATATAGGGCAGCAGATCCACCAAAAGCTGCCGATCCACCGCGCCTTGCGGAAGGAGACTTGTGTCCAGCACGTCGATGTTGCTGTCGGTTGCAAGCTGGATCATCAGTTTGCTTCGCTCTCCCTCGTCATGCCAGACCATGGGCTTGAGGACGATGCGGTATTCCGGATCTGTCTGGTTGAAGCGCATGATCGCGTCCAGCAGACGCTCCGGGCAGGTGTAGTCTGTGTCGCTGTACTCATAGCCGCTGGCTGTGGCGTCGGCAAAGCAGCCCAGCGTCAGCGTCTTCTTCACCGGCACCATGCCGGGGCTGACTTTTGTGAGTTTGCCGTTTGCCAGATAGAACAGCTCTCCGTTGGCGTTTTCCAGCCCGTAGAAGGCGCTGTAGCCCTGTAAGCTCGCGTAATTGAGCGCAATGTCCATCCAGTTGAACACCGGGCTCATGTTGCCGCTGCCCGGGTCGTATTCCTGCAGCATCCGCTCTTTCGTGACCAGGATGTGTCCCCGCTGACTGTTGTACACAGGGTCCCACAGAATTTCCTCCAGCGGCTCGCCGCATTGGAGCGTATCCGGGTCAAAAACGCAATACCCGTCATTGGTGGACAGATACGGCGTGTCGCCGATCCATACTCGCTCGGTAAAACCCATGAGCGGGAGATCGAGCTTGCCGAGGATCTGCGCGTCGGAACTGATCAGCCGCACCGTCTCATCATCATTTAGGATCGCGCGCTCCTTGTCCAGCGCGACAAGGCCGGTCAGATAGGGATCACTGGTATTCCCATTCCGCCAGAAGTCGATGCGGGTGCAGGTCTGCGTACCGTTGTCCGTGTCCAATACGATCAGATAATAGCTCAGCTTGCGGGAAAAGTCTCGGCGGATCATTTCCTCGTTGGTATAGCCCTCCATAAGCCGTATCCAAACAACACCGTCAACTGCGGAAAAGGCTTCGATCTGCGGGTTGTTGGCCTCGCCAGTGTTGATGGCCCAGATCTTCCATTCCCCGGTCAGCGTGTTATAACGAAGGACGGCGAAGCTGCCGTCTGCCGTCTCCGCGTGGAGAACCAGGCTGTTGCCGCAGCTCTGCAGGCCGCCGAAATCCTGATAGCCCTCCGGCATAGGAAGTTCCGTCGTCACATATCCCGGCTCGGTCTGGGATGAGACCTGCGGCTGGCCGATCACGACCAGCTCCGGCTGCTCCTCGCTTTCCTGCTTCCCGCAGGCGCAGAGAGATAAGAGCATCGCCAATGCCAGCAGGAAAGTCCAACTTCTTTTTGTTTTGCTCATTCTTCTCCTCCTGGGTAAATGATGATCCATGCGGCTTCGGCATCTCCCGGAGAATTTGAGCCCTGATTTAGTCATCTTTTCTTGAAATACACAAAGTATTCCTGCGAAAAGCTGCCGTCATCAGAACTCAAATTCTCTTGGAATCTGCTCTCGCTGCATGAATCATCGTTTACTTACCCGATGTAGATATCGCAAAAATCGTATTTGCTGTCAAAATCTTTCTTGTGGATGGTTCTCCCGGTTGGCTCCACTGTCAGTCCACGGGCGATTCCTTCGATGTCCTCCATACTGTCATAGCCCCGGACGCCGATGATCCAGCCCTCCTCCGGATGGAACAGGATCACAAAGTTCCCGGTGGGAAACTGCGTCTGCTCGCGGTCAATGGCGTGGGTGGCCGTGGCCTGGAACTTGTAGACCTCTACGTCACCCCAGGTCTCACGGGTGATCTCACCGGGCTTGAAGCCGAGGAGGATCATGGCTCCGCCATCCACAAACTGAGGCGCGTACATGATATCTACGACGCAAGAGGGCATATAGACACCAAATTCCTCATTGTAGATCTCCTGCCCCTCTACCAGCTTCGTCCTACCGACGGCCCAACTCGCAGGATACCAGTAGTTGTCGCTGGGTGACCATGTGACGCGGAAGCGCACCTCCGGGCATTCTTCCGGGCCCTCAAACTCAAAGGCGTATTCTCCCTTCCACTCGACTTTCTGCTCGCCGATGGTGGCCGTATAGGTCTCCCGGCTCGCATGATGACTCAGTTGAAACCAGCCGAGTGCATAAGCGGTCACGGTAAAGAGAGAGACGATGATCGCCGCAACAAGCAAGGTGCTCCACAGCTTTCGGTGAACGCGGAATGGAGGCGTCGCTTCTTCCGCGTACCCGAGAAAAGCCTCCGCCTTTTTTACGTTTTCCAACCGGATACCTTGCATGGCATCCAACAGCAGTTCCTCGTTCAGCATAAGCCCTCCTCGTGTAGTCTGTCGCGCAGCTTTTTCCGCAGGCGAAACAGGGTGGTTTTCACCTTGCTTTGAGTGCAGCCGCTCTTTTTGGCGATCTCCGCGACGGTTGCGAGAAACCAATAGCGAGAGATAAAGATGATCTGATCCGTCTCCGGCAGCTCATTGACAAAACGGTCGATGGCTTCTTCCAGTTCTTTGACTTCCACTTCACGTTCCGGATCTGACTGGCTCATCACGCAGTCACTCAGCTCGTCCAGCGCCAGAGGGACCTCACCGCCGCCGCGTTTGAGGCTGTGTTTCGCGCGGTAGCGATCCAGAGCAAGATGCCGGGTGATCGTCCCCAAAAACCCGGAGAGGATCGCAGGGCGCTCTGTAGGCATCAGATTCCACGCCCGAAACCAGGTGTCGTTCACACATTCCTCCGCATCTTCGTTGTCTGTACAGATATTCATGGCGATCCGGTGGCAGTATCTGCCGTACTTCCGGTCAGTCTCGGATATGGCCTGATCCGAACGCTGCCAGTACAGATCAATGATCGCAGTGTCTTCCATGGGAAAACCTCCTTGAGAGCTCTCACCCTTATAGACGGAAAGCATTTCGACGGGTTACAAGAAAAACTGTTATTTCTACATTGAGTATAGCACATAGAGACAAAACTACCCGCCGCTTCGTGTGAAGCGGCGGGTAGTGTGAATTGCGGTCAATCAATTATGAGGCCAAAAAGCATCCAAAAGTCCTTGTTATCCGCGGCAAAGCGGTAGTAGACCCCGTTGGCAAAAACGACGCCGCAGCTATCCTCCGCAGGGCAGCAGGAGATCCGGCTGCCGTCGGCGCACGTGAGTGTAAGGACGCTGCCAAAGGGGCAGCCCGCGCCGCCTGGAAGCGGCTCGGCGTTTTTCAGCCAGGCCTCCAGCTTGGCAAGCCTCGCGGCGTCGGTCATTACCCAGTCCTCACCGATCGTATGAAGGCTGGCCCGCGTCAACCCGACGGCCTTTTCCGGCGCGTAGGGCTCCGCACCCTCCGAATCGACGTTCAGCCGGAAGACAGCGCCGTAGACGCTCTCCTCACTGGTCCCTTCCGACGCGATATACCGTCCTGCCGGGCCAAAAGTCTCGATAACGCCGTAGTAGCTGCCGGGAGCGAGCCAGTTGACGGCGGTATCACCGTACCAGTTTTCCCTTAGCAGGTTGAATTGTTCGTCGTAGATCTGCAGTCCGCTCTTGCGTGAATAACCGTCAAATCGGACTATGAAATCGCTTGCCAGCGTCAGTGTGGGGATTTTATCGGCATCCTCCAATGCGGCAGCGAGCGGAATGCCATCCGCAACAAGCCAGCCGTAGTCCGTCCAGATCTTCTCATTCAGAAGATACAAAGAAGGCTCTATGGTTTCGCCGCCGCTGGTAACGGTAATTGACCGAGTGTGGGCGCCAGAAAGGTAGGCATAAATGTCCTGCGTGAATATGTCGATATAGAGGCCGGGACCCGGTCGGAACTCCCCGTTTTCATCGGCGATTAGAAGCAGGACATGCTCAGGAGGGCCGTCCAGCTCGCCGTCATAAGCTTCCAGACAATACGTGTCGTTGATTGGGAAGCGCCAAATCAGTTGACCTGATCCGATCTCCTCGCCTTCAAACGCCAGCAGATCTGACCATGTCAGGGCCAGACCCTTGTCCGCCAGCGCGTAAACATCGTTCAAGGTCATGCGGGGCTTTGCCTCTTCTATCGGTTTTCCCGCTTCGTATGTCGCCCACGTCATCAGGTCGTCCATCAAGTTTTTCCCGCAGTCGAAGGAAACCACCATTGACTGGGAAGATAGCAAATTGTGTGCATAGCAGTTCATTTCTGAATCCGGGGCAGTTTGCTCAAAGCTCAGACACCAATAGTCATCTCCGCGCAGGTATATCTGCCGCGATGGCTCAACTGTCGTAAACCCTTGAATGGCCTGTGCAGTCCATGTCTGTGAACTAATGATTTCATGAAAGCTCTTGCCGGATTCCTCGTAAGATCGGCCTGTATTGTCAATCAGAGTGACGATTTCAGCATTGGAGAAGCTGAGGAGGAAGGACAACGGGTCGGAGAGAATGAGTTCGGTATCGAAAGTCTGCTCCGGCCAGCGATCCGGCTTCGTGGAAGGGGCGGGGATAAAAGCTGCCAGCGCCGCCTCATAGTCCCCGGCGCCAGTACGGTAATATCGTATATCGTTGCCAAAGCGGACGGCGGCGAGTCGCTCGGTCTGATAGACAATGATCCGGTAATCGTCCTCGATCACGAATTCAAGATAGCCGCGCGGCTCGGGAGACGACGACGGCGCACGCCGCTTCGTCCATTCCGCGCTCTCCAAAAACTGCGCCAGCGCCTTGCTGTCCGCGACGCCGGGCTGAACGCCGTCAGAGTCTGCCGGGTACAGATTGGCGTAGGGCGCGGTGTCGTTCTGGCCGATCAGAGGGATCGCGTTTTTGTAGTTGAGGAAGGACAGATCCTGCTTCTGCATCGGATCTGCAGCAAAGCAAACGATCAGGACGAGGCAGCCGAGTACAGCGGCAAGAATGATCCAAAACGCGGGCTTTTTGTAGTTCAGCACCGCTTTGACGCGGCTCTTCACGTCGGTTTCGCCAAAGGCCACGGGGCAGGCGGCAAGGATACGATGGGCGCTGCAGTTTAAGAGCGTCTGTGAATAGGCCGCGCGCTCGGCGCGTCCCAGCTCGCGGATGACCTTTTCGTCGCAGGCCAGCTCAATGTCCCGGCACAGCAGCACATAGGCCAGCCAACAGAAGGGATTGAACCAATGGACGCTGAGGATCAGAAAGCCCAGAGGCTTCCATACGTGGTCGAGCCTGCGCAGATGGGCTCGCTCATGGGCCAAGACAAAACATTTGTCCTCCTCGCTCAAGGAAGACGGCAGATAGATCACAGGCCGGAAGATCCCGAGAATAAAGGGGCTCGCCACCTCATCGCAGACACGGATATTGCCGCGCTGCCGCAGAGAAACAGATACCTTTCTTCGCAGCAACAAGGTGCTGATTACGGCGTACATCAGCATAGCGGACAAGCCCAGCAGGTAAGCTTGCACCAGCGGCGGCAGATAGGCGTCGCGGCTGCGTTGGGTGACGGCATAGGAAGTGCCGGGAATCTCCCGGATCGTCTCAGAGCTTGCTTGGGGGCGCTCGATTTGTACCGTGTCCACTGCCAGCAGGGGCTTTTCGCTGCCTCCGGTCGTGCGGAATACCTCCACCTCGCCGCTCTCGCTGACGATAGACGGCGTTACGCGAAAGGCCGACAGCGGCGAGGATATGCTGATCGGGCAGATCAGCCGGATCGCCACCAGCGCCCACATGGCGCATATGATCCAGCGCGGCGCTTTTTTCAGCAGCGCACGGAGCACGACCACGGACAGGATCAGTACACTGCCCGCCGCGCTCATGTTCAGCAGCTTGATCAGCAGTGCGTTCATTTCACTTGCCCTCCCGGTAAGCATCGATCAGCTTCTGAATCTCGTCCACCTCGCCCGAAGACAGCGGCTTGCGGGTAGTAAAAGCCGCCAGGAAAGCCGGGAGAGACCCGGCGAAGGTTTCTTCCACGAAGCGTTCGCTCTGTGCTGCAGCAAAGTCCTCCCGCGACACGAGCGCCGTCACCGTGCCGTCTGTGTTCTGAAATATGCCGCGCTCGCAGAGCTTTTTCAGCACCGTGTAGGTCGTGGATTTCTTCCAGTCCAGTTCTTTCGCACACAGCCGCACCAGGGCCGTCGAATTGATCGGGGCGTTGTCCCAGATCAAGTCGGCAAAGCGGGCTTCCACCGCGCCAAGTTTTTTATCTTCCATAAGGGCACCTCCAGCGTAGGTCTATTTCTTATCGACCTTGTGTATAGTCTATCATCAATAGACCTCGCTGTCAAGGCTGGTATTCTTAAGAATAGTGAAGCCCGCCTTTCCGAGACGGAAAGACGGGCTGTGGAAAGTATTTCTTTGTGCGCTTAACGGATCGTGCTGAAATCTACCATATCCAGAACGGCGTCGATTTCCGCGTCACTCATTCCGCCGATCTGCGAGACATGCAGCGTAACAAAGGAGTTCTCCAGATAGATGTAAGCGAAAGCCTCCGTATCGTTCTGCAGAACGGTCAGCTCCGCGCCATCGGGGGTGGTGTGGCTCCTGACCGTAAAAGCGTTGACGTCCTTGACCACATCGAAGATCTCATAACCACTGGACAGGGTGCCATAGGGGGAATTATAGAGATAGCAGTTGGTTCCGGTGTAGCTCTGATCCTCGCCGGTGTAGAAGCTGACGGCGAAAGTCCCCTCGTCGAAATAGTAGAACTTGTCGTAGCCGGTGGGCTCGGTGCGGAAGAAGCTCTTCCCTCCGGCGCAAATCTCATTGATCTTCGATGTTATTTCTTCAAAAGAATAGAAATCCGTCTGCTCATCGAAATCCTGAAGCATCACTTCCTGCTTATGGCGGAGTTTCAGGCCATAGCGTGCTGCGATCTCTTCCAGCTTATCGGCCATTTCTTTGGTATAAATGTGATAGTTAAAGTCGTAGCCGGAGAATCCCCGGGCTCTGAGATCCCAATACTCCTTGAAAAGCTGGTAGTCCTCGGCAGAGATGATGCGCCGCTCGATCTCCTGTTCACCGTTCAGGAAGATAAAGGTCACTGTGCCATCTTCATTTTTCTCTTCAATGATACCACTCGCATTTTCTGGCGCGCGGCAGCTCTCCGGCTCGCGGGGTGCGTTCTCTTCACACCAGGCGCGCCACTCCGCCCAGGCTTTGGAAGAGTTGTCGATCTTCTCGCGGATCGCGCTGTCCATTTCCTCCGGCACAGCCTGCGGCTGGGTGATTGACAGGCGGCCGCCGTTGGCATTCTCTGCGGATAACAGGCTCCCGTTTGTAATAAGCAGGGCTTTCAGTCCGAAGAGATCCGCGGCATATGCAACGGCCCCCAGCGCCAGTATCAGCGCCGCAGCGAGGGCAAAGGTAATGATCCGTTTCTTGTTCATGTGGACGATCCTTTCCGGGCTTTCCTGTATGGACGCCGGGCAAAAGGCCGCCGCTTCGCTGATATATTCATCGGCCAGACCGTTCAGCATCAAAGTGATCGTTTCCCGCTTCATACAAGCAATCCCTCCTTCACAAGATAGAGTCTGAGTTTCTCTCGAATACGGAAAAGGCGGACAGTCACACTGTTGGGGGTTGAATCTGCCATTTTGGCAATGTCCCGCACCGGATCGGAATACCAGTAACGCCTCGTAAAGATAAACCTGTCAGAATACTTCAAAGTTGCCATAAAGCCGTTGATTGCCTCTGCGAGCTCTTTCGCTTCATACGCTTCTTCTACGTCATTACTATCAGCGAGATATTCTTCCAGTTCATCAAGCGCGAGGTCGTACTGGCTGTTTCTGATCGCAGCTGTGTTTGAATGATACTTCATTGTCGCAAGATTGCGCGCGATCTTGCATACAAATGTCCGCAACGGGCTTGGCCTGTGGGGCGGGATGGCGTTCCAGGTTCCGAGGTATGTATCGTTCACGCATTCCTCAACATCCTGGGTGTTGCCAAGAATATTCCGCGCCACTCTTGCCACGGCGTTGCCGTGTTTTTTGGCAAGCTCTTCGATCGCCTGTTCTGAGCGCTCAAAGAACAGGTTGATGATCTCCGTGTCTGTCATAGGCTGTCACCTCTTTCCGCCTTCACTTATGTACTATGGTTTCGCGCCCGGACATTAACAAAAGAAGCGATATTTTTCTACATTATAGCACGCAAGCGCAAAAAAGCAGAGCCCGCTTGACGCGGACTCTGCACATGACTGGAATTACTGTTTTTTAATTTAGCGGATTTTGTAGGTCTGCCCGTTCATTTCAATACTCACGACCTGGGACACATCAATGGCAAGTCGATCATAGTCCACATGTGGGCTAACCAAATTTCCATCCACGTCGCTGAATTCGTGGCCGTTGAAGGAGCAGCTTGATCCATCAGCGAAGTATAGCTTCGTCGCACGGAATTGCTCGTCCAGCCAATTGATCCAAGTGACGATATTGTCCTGGCGGAGCTTTGCATCAGCTTCGCTGTCGCTGCTGTGGTCACCGTAGAAATAGGCTGCGTCCTCGGTCTCCAGCATCCAGATGGCCTGATTTCCGCGAAGCTCCATGCCGATTAAAGTGACAGGCTTTTCTGTGACAGGATTCGTCAGGACGATCGGCTCCGAGAGTTGGACAAGGCGTGTATCCGGATCTGTGATTTTTACTACGAGACTGCCCAAATCAAGCGAGCCGTTGATATTAAACAGTACGGTTATTTCTTCGCCGGGCTGTTTCCCGTCTGTGCCAAACATAACACTCACTGTCAGCGTCTGACTTTCTGCGTCGTAGGCGCTGTTTTCATCGCCCGCGGTCATGGCCTGCTCCCAGGTCTGCCCGCCGTTGATGGAAAACATCACTGGGTGCTGGGTCAAAGCCAGATCGTCTCTTGTAACGGGTGCCACATTTACGATGATACGCTGACTGCCGCCGTTGTTGATGGCGGACAGAAGCGTGGCGCCGCTGGTGTTTTCTTCCGGCACATCATATTCCTCAAAGGCCGGTGCGCTACTGCCTTCCATACCGAAGCTTTCTCTCATTTCTGCCTGGCGCTGCCGATGAATACCCATGCCTACGGCATAGGCTGTAACGCCCAGCGCCAGGATCAGCGCTGCGGCCAGGGCGAAGTTGATCAAACGCTTTTTGCTCATGACTCCGATCCTTTCCGGGGAGCGGCTGCGCTGTTTGGGATCGTACTGAGCCGCCTCGGCAATAAACCGATCGTCAATATCGCCGATGATGTCCCAAAGCTGTTCCCGTGTCATTCCAGCAAACCCTCCTCTTTCAAATAGCGATATAGTCTTTCACGAGTACGGAAAAGACGGACGGAGATCCGGCGGCTGTTGCCGTTGATTTGTTCGGCAATATCTGAAACGGAATCCGCATACCAATAGCGCCGCACAAAGCAAAAGCGATCCTCATAGCCGAGGGTATCCAGAAAGCGGTTGACTGCAGCGGAGAGCTCCTTTGCCTCAAGCTCCAATTCCACATTGACGGAAGACGGGATACACTCCGCCAGTTCATCCAAAACAAGGTCGTATTGACCGTTGCGCTTGCGTGCGGTGTTGCTGCGGTATTTCACGGAGGCAAGATTGCGGGCGATGCGGCAAACATAGCTGATCAGGGAATTTGGATTCTGAGGCGGGATCGTATTCCATACTCCCAGCCAGGTATCGTTCGTACACTCTTCCACATCCTGCGTGCGTCTCAGGATATTGGCTGCCGTTTTCCTTACGGCCGCGCCGTATTTTCGGTCCAGCTCTTCAATGGCCTGCTCCGAGCGCTCATAGAACAGGTTGATGATCTGTCTGTCCTCCAATTGCGTCACTTCCTTTCCGCCTCGCCCTACAAGTATGGATTCGGGTGCGGATATTTCACGGGATGAAAAAATTGGTTCTATAATAAATGTTGGGGTAGCGAGGCCGAAAGGCCGAGCTACACCCAACATTTTTCAATATTAGAAAAAAGAGTAGAGCATAGAAGAAAAATCCTTTAAGATAAAAGTACCCCTACCTCGTCAGAAAGGAAACACCCTATGCTCTACGAAGATAATACAGCAAAATTGCTTGGATTGGAAGATGTAATCATTAAAAAAGTCTGGGAAGACGAAAGCGCACACCATATAGAGCTTGAGCTGCCCCGTTGTAAGCATAGCTGCCCATGCTGTGGAGCGGAGACAGATCGAATTCACGACTACCGAAAGCAGAAGATTAAGGATTTATCTGCTTTTGGCAAGGACGTCTATCTCTATCTTCGTAAGCGGCGGTATGCATGCAGCGGCTGTGGGAAACGGTTTTATGAGCAAAACAACTTTCTCCCACGCTACCATCGTATGACGAGCCGCAAAAACGCCCGCATCATCGAGGACTTTCGAGATACCGTCTCGGCCTCCTACATAGCCAGAAAGCATAATATCTCTACAACAACAGCTCTCCGTTATTTCAACCTGGTCAATTACTCGTGCAAGGCGCTTCCAGAGGTGCTGTCCATCGACGAATTCAAAGGTAATGCTGGCGGAGAGAAGTACCAGACGATCCTGACAGACGCCAAAGAACGAAAGATCATAGATATTCTTCCCAACCGCAAAAAGGCAGATATGATTCGCTATTTCCGTCGTTTTAAGAACCGAAAAGAGGTTAAGTATGTTGTCATCGACATGAATCCTCATTTCCGAGAAGTCGCCGAGATTTGTTTCCCTCAAGCTACCATTGTGATCGACCGTTACCACGTCACCAGACAAGCGATTTGGGCCTTGGAACGGGTGCGCAAGGAAGAACAGAAGCATCTTTCGGCAGACTGGAGAAGATTTTGTAAGCATTCCAAGGCCCTTCTGAATAAGCCCCCAAACAAGCTAAAAGAGAATGAGCGAGAAAAGCTGCGTATTATCCTTGGCCTCTCAACAAGGCTGGAGCAAGCCTACTTCCTCAAAAACGACTTTCTGTTCCTTATGCACTCCCCAAACGCCGCGGTAGCTGAAGACTTGCTTGCTGACTGGATTTACCGCGCCGAATCCTCTCATCTGCCTGAATTCCGAGAGTGTACCAGAGCGATTCACAACTGGGGTAAGCTGATCCTCAATTCCTTTGATGTTCCTTTTACTAACGGCTATACCGAGGGCTGTAACAACAAAACCAAAGTCTTGAAACGCGTTTGCTACGGCATGCGTAACTTCTCTCGTTTCCGCAACAGAATCCTGCATTGTGCCTCATGACGGGCGCGTTGCAAAATAGCGCTACATAACAAAAGCACCAGTTAGGTCCAAAAAGGACTTGGCTGGTGCTTCATTTTGCGTTAAAGTTGTAGGTGTGAAAAAACAATCAGTAACGCAAGAACAGTGTA
>Ga0256405_10005616_pt1 | contig 21334 bp, 19 predicted proteins | sample RumenRJG_02DNA_FD_189096 | JGI IMG/M metagenome (GOLD analysis project Ga0256405, IMG submission 189096) | Bovine rumen microbial communities from Lethbridge, Alberta, Canada - RJG_02 | ecosystem: Host-associated > Mammals > Digestive system > Stomach > Rumen | place: Canada: Alberta... | reverse complement strand
TATTTCATAATTGAACCTCCCCGGTTTTGCTTTGGTTTTTGATTGCGCCCAGTATACCGCGAACCAGCGGATTCTTCAAGCGGCATTTCCGGAAAAGCGGCACCGGAGATCCATTAGCTCCCCGGTGACGCTTTGAAATTTTGTTCTATAACTGCGCTCTGCAGGCTGTGGTATTGTTTCGCAGGACGGTACTGAAGGCTTTACAGCGGCCTTTCGAGGCCGTACCTCGTGGTGCTTACATTCTCGTCGGCCGGCTCGAACACGCCGTCATACACCTGCTGGGTATTCCAGAGAATGTGGTCTGTGCCGGTAAGCATCAGTCCGTTGGCATAGCAGTCATGGATGCTGCAGTCCTGGAAGAGGAAGTGACCGCAGTTCCAGAGATTGGCGCCGTATTCGCTGCACTCGTAGATATCGGTGTTGCGGATGATAAAGTCCGAGCTGTCGCTGGCGCCGATGCCGTTTACGCCGCAGCCGAAGAGGCCGCAGTTGGCGATTTCCACATCCCGGCACCCGGTAAACTCAAACACATCCCCGGCGCAGGAACCGGGCGCCTCGCGCAGATGTCCGGCCGTCAGGTCGCTGATGCCGATCCCGGAACAGGAGTCAAAGCGCAGCACGTCCGCATAGCGCGGTGTTGCCTGGAGGGTAGTCTGATCTGTCCCCAGGCCGATGATCTTCAGGTTCCGCACCCCCTGGATCACCAGACACGGACCGTCGTAAACATCCATCCAGTAATAATTCACGCCGCCTGTTCCGCCGTAATTGCCCGCTGTGCTGAAGTCGATGAGCGGCGCATCCACATAAATCACGCTGTTGCTGCCGATGGCGGCGAGGAATTCATCCGCGGTCGTGACATGACTGACCGTTGGTTCTCCGGTCAGCTGCTGATCTTCTTCCGGGAAATATTCAACGGTGAATGAGAAGGTATAGCTTTCTGCATCGCAGGGTACCCTTGTCATCCCTTCCAGAGCAGTCTGATCCATGCCCATACCGTTCTCATCGACCACCGGAACCGCTGCCGTGGGAGTGTCCGCGTCTGCATGGAAGAAGGGTCCTGTCAGCTGATTTCCGACGAACTCCGTCCCGCTGACCGTCACCGGCTGGCCCGAGACAAAGAACATGCCGCCCCAGTCGTACTGTCCGACAATGTTGTCGCGGACGCTGCAGCCGGAGATCAGGAATCCCTGCGAATAAGAGCTTTGGAAGAGCGTCTCTGTGTTGTTATCCGAAATCTCTGTATTGAGCACCGCAAAGCCGTTGCAGCCGTGCGCATGCAGCAGATTGAATGCGTACCAGTCGGATTCGTGTTCCTTGCTGTAGCCGCAGTGCCGGATTTCCCCGCCCACGAAACGGACGTCCTCACAGTTGAAGGTTTCGATGGCGCCGTAGGTGCAGTCATGGATGACCGTGTTTTCGGCAATAACGGAGAGGCTTTCCGACGCCGTGATGCCGTAGGTGCCGCAGCCGTAGAGGTCGCAGTTTTGAATCCGGACCCTGCTGCAGCTGTAGAAGTCCAGAACGCCGCCGGAACAGTATCCTTCACCCGGCGTGTGCCCCGCTGTGAGATTGGAAATGTGCAGATCGTCGCAGCTGTCCGCCGCCAGCACATTGGCGTAACGGGGTTCGGTCACAATACTGCAGCGCTGTACACCGCTGCCCTCCAGCCAGAGACCCGCGACGTTCCGGATCACAAGCTGATACCCGTCCCAGGCATCCACCCAATGCCAGTATTCTCCCGCGCTCACGTCTCCGTAGGTCCGGGCCTGTGTCAGGTTATATTCCCCGTCTGCCAGCTGAATCACACGGTCCGGCCCGATCGCATCCAGAAGTTCATCCACGGTGCTGACGCGGATAACGGTTGCCGGTCTAACGCCGTCCACTGCGGCCGTTTCCCCTTCTCCCTCGGCCGAAGCCCCCGGAGCCATCCCGCTTCCGAAGCCGCTGATAACAAGAAGCAGCGCCAGAAGCAGTGGGAACAGAGCCTTGTTTGTTTTCTTCATCATTCATCCCGTCCTTTCCTGACAGATGGTTTACTTTCTTCTGTTTTTCGGTTCCGATCTCAGTATAGCAGATTCTTCCGGAAAAGAGTCTGAAGAATCCTTAATCCCGTTATTTGTCTGCAGGCGCAGGCTCCCCGCACACAGATTTGAAGGCTTCCGGCAGAAAGCGGATCAGATCCGAAGGGGTCAGGGAATATTCTCCGAGTGCGCTGCGGGCCAGGTCTCCCGCCAGGCCGTGGAGATACACCGCCGCTCTCGCCGCGAAAACGGGCTCAAAGCCCTGCGCAAGCAGTGCGCAGAGGATCCCGCAGAGCACATCGCCCGAGCCGCCCTTGGCCATGGCGGGCGAGCCGGTCGGATTCACCGTGACGCTCTCTCCCGACGCAATCAGTGTGCCATAGCCCTTCAGGATAAGAATCGCGTTCTCGTGTTCCGCCGTGAAGCGCCTCGCCCCTGAGAGTCTGCCTCCTTCGAGTCTCCCGCCCAGGCGCCGAAACTCTCCCTCGTGCGGGGTCAGGATGACCGGGACCTTGCAGTTTGCAAGCAGCTCCGGCTTCTTCCCGCAGATGGTCAATGCATCCGCATCCAGGATCAGCGGGCAGGCTGCCTTGCGAATCACTTCTTCCACGATCCTGTGAGCGCCTTCCCCCTGTCCCAGGCCGGGACCGACGGCACAGGCGGCGGCTGTTTCCAGATAAGGCAGGATCCGGTCCAGTGCTCCGGCGCTGAGCGCCCCGGCACCGTCCGCCTCCAGCGGCGTGACGACCGCCCCGTCACAGCGGGCGGCGGCAATGGCGTAGATGCTCTCCGGGACCATCAGATGGGTCAGGCCTGCCCCGCTGCGCTCACAGGCGTTGGCGGCCAGCACCGGCGCGCCGGAAAACCCGACGCAGCCCCCGATGATCAGCGCACGGCCGTAACTGTATTTATGTGTATTGGGCTTTCGCTTCGGAAGGCGGCAGTCCTCCGCCTCGTTTTCATTCAGGGCGAAGCCCTCTTCTGCCGTTGCATCCGGGTCGCCATATATCCTTTTGTATTCTTCAATGCCGAGTTTCTTCATTCTGTTCTATCCTCATGACCGCTTCCGTCCGGAAACCCTTTTCTCTGTTCCCCGGGTCTCACAGGCGGCTTCCCTGCCGGATCCGGTCCCGCTCAAAAGCCCGGTTGATTTCATTCAGGACCCGCTTTTTGTCCGCGCTCCACTTTGGCGCGATCAGGCTGCGTTTCGCTCCGTCGCCGGTCAGGCGGTGGACCACCAGCTCCGGCGGGATGCTCTCGATGCATTCTTCCAGAATCCGGATATAGGTGTCCAGAGACAGCACGTCAAACGCCCCCGCCCGGTACTCTTCCGCCAGCGCCGTCCCCTCCAGCACATGAAGCAGCTGGAACTTGATTCCCTGCACACCGTTTCGCCCGATGTAGGCCGCCGTCTGCCGGATCATTTCCGGGGTCTCCCCCGGGAGACCGATGATCATATGGACAATCACCGTGATGCCCGCAGCCCGCAGCCGCCGAACCGCGTCGTCGTACACCTCCAGCGGGTAGCCGCGCCGGATGGCCTTTGCGGTCTGCTCATGAATGGTCTGCAGACCGAGTTCGATCCAGACCGGCTTCTCTGTGTTCAGCTCTTTGAGTAGCGCAACCACCTCGTCACCGAGGCAGTCCGGCCGCGTACCGATGGACAAAGCCGCGATATCCGGGTGTCGGATGGTTTCGCTGTAGAGGTTCCGAAGCCGTTCGATCGGCGCATAGGTTCCGGTGTAACTCTGATAATAGGCGATGAACTTCCTCGCGCCCTTGTCCGCCACCACCGCTTTTGCCATCTCGATGGCTTCGGAGACCTTGTCTCCCACCGGGATCGCAAAGTCGCCGCTTCCGCCCGCGCAGAAGCTGCATCCGCCGTTCCCTTTGCTTCCGTCCCGTGTCGGGCAGGTAAAGCCGCCGTCCAGCGCCAGCTTGTACACCTTCTCACCGAACTGCTCCCGCAGGAAGCTGTTCAGACTGCGGTAGTGTACGCCGGGTTCATTCTGTTTTGTCTGCACGTTCTCTCCTCTCATTCGCTCCACCTGTTTCTGTTACGATGATACCACAAGTCCGGAGAAGAGGAAAGAATAATTCCGGGCATACGCTCTATTTCTTGCTATTTGCGTTCCCTAGTGAGCATTCTCGAAAAATTATAGTATAATACTCCCTGCTTTTGAAACCTTTTCTGTTTTTTGCTGTATATAAGGGTGAGAGCTCTTACATCGAAGGAGGTTCAGTATGGAAGACAGACAGATTGTTGACCTGTACTGGCAGCGTTCCGACCTGGCCATATCGGAAACCAATCAGAAGTATGGGAGATACTGCCACACCATTGCCTATAATATCTGCGGGACGAACGAGGATGCGGAAGAATGTGTCAGCGACACCTGGTTCCGTGCCTGGAATCTGATGCCCGATCGGCGCCCGACCATATTATCGGCATTTCTCGGCCGTATCACCAGAAACTTCGCCATTAACCTTATTCAATCAAAAAACAGGATCAAGCGCGGCGGAGGGGAAGCGGTACTGGCGCTGGACGAGCTGGAGGAGTGCATTCCCGGCGGGACAAATCCGGAGCAGGCTCTGGAAGAAAAAGAGCTTGCAAAGGCAATCGGAAGATTTGTTTCCGGTCTACCCAAAACGGAGAAGAAGATCTTCGTCCTGCGATACTGGTATGTCGCATCCATGGACGACATCGCAGAAACGCTCGGATTCAGCACAGGGAAAGTCAAAACCAGTCTGTTCCGTACCCGCAAAAAGCTGAAGAACTACCTGGAGGAGGAAGGCTTATGTTAGACTCGCTGACACTTCTTCGCGCGATGAACGGCATTCATGGGGAGGATGTAGTCATGGCCGGAAAGATTTATTTTGAAAGCAGAAAAACAAGAACCACAAGGAGAATCGTTCACCTTACATTGCTTGCAGCCGTATTGATCAGTCTGCTCACCATTGGCGCTTACGCAAGCAATTTCCTCGGTCTGAAAGCGATCATAATCCCCGAGGCAACCATTGAAGTAAGCAACACGCCCGCTCCTGCGGTGCAGCCGCAGGCCGTACCGGAGGAAGCAGGCAGTGCGGCACCGGTCTCCGCGCCGAAGCCGCAGGAAGCTGCCGAACAAGCGGCTGGCAACGCGCTCGTCTCCATCACCCAGCCGCAGGCGGTTCCGGAGGAGCTGGACAGCAGCATAAAGGAGAAGGTCGCGAACGCCCGCGCCGCCTGGGACGAATGGCAGAACTGGCGCAAAACCAGTCCTGACATTCCGCATGAACCACAGGCTTTCATGCCTCCGAAAGGCTCGGCCATAAGCAACTATGAGGACAACGGTGACGGTACCTGGACGATTTCGTTCTATGGGAAAGATGTCTTGGCCCTGATAAACGGGCAGCCTGACGGTGAACCGGATTTCTCTGCCGCCACTCCGCTTGAAGTCCGGACGGCCACCGCGGAAGAAATGGCAGAGAAAGAACGCTGGATGGAGTACACGAATCTTACCTACGGGGACTACGATTTCAACTACGACATTCACAACGAAGCGGAAGCGGCAAAGCTGGAAGAAATCGCCGCGAAGTACGGTCTGCGTCTGCGCCGCGGGCAGACGCTTCTCTGGAGCAAAGAGACGACAGAAAAAATGGACGCGGAGTTCAACGCACAGCACGGAACCAGTCTCCACACCGATACCGGCGATCCCCGCTTTCTCACAGACCGGGAACTTTGTGATCGCATTTCGGCGGCCGGCTGCAGCGGAGATCTTTTCCGGGAAATCCCCTGGGGCTTTGACAAGGTGTACTATTTTGATGAGGGGACCTTCTGCATCAGCTATGATCAGGAGCTGTCGGACGGACGGCGCGTGAACTGCTACGGCTACAACTCCATGTACGCGACCCTGTCCAGCGGCAGGGAGGTCGTCTCCCGGATCACAGATCCGGAGCAGTTTTTGGTCAGAACCCATACCGCTCCGGACGGCACCGAGCTGACCATTCTGCAGAAGGAGAAGGAAGCCTTCCTGTATGTCTATCTTCCCAATTCCTTCTTTGAGATGCACATCCAAAGCGATGGTGTTCTGTCTGAGGCCGATGTGGACGCGGCTGCGGACAACCTGAATTATAGCAATATCGGGATCTGAGCATGCAAAGCGGCGGACCTGCTTCCGGCAGGTCCGCCGCAGTCTGTTCTATGGATTGTTTTTCCGCTGTTCCCGCTTCCGAAAAAGCGCCCTGCCGGCTCCGGGCCGTCCGGCAGTTACTTCTTCTTATGCGTTTTGTTTCGGCTCTGCTGTTTCCAGCGCTGCATGGCCTGCTCCTCGGCACAGAGTTCCCGGTGCAGACGCTGCGCGGTCCACTTGCGGTTGTGTTCCGTGACCACGGCCTTCAGACGGACGCTCTGTCCCTCCCGGCGCAGGGTATCCAGCAGTTCGTGGAACTCCGCCTGGGACAGCGCGTGCATCAGCATCAGTTCATCGGCAAAGGCTTCCCCTTCCGGCTGCGCCGGATTCGCCGCGTCGCCGCTCAGAAGCGCTTCCAGCGTCTCGCCCTGCCGTTCCGGCAGGATCTCCCGGCACCTCAGGCCCAGCCGAAGCGCGGTCAGCCGGATCGCGGTTTTCTTCTCCGGATCCTGAATATTAAACAGCAGCAGTTCTCCCATGCTTTCTCCCTCCCCGGTCGGCTCCGGTTACGCGCCGACGATGTTGGCCTTCCGTTTCCACTTTCCGGTCCGATACAGCACGAAGGTGATGGTCGCGCCGATGATCCAGGTGATCAGCAGGGAGACATACATCATGGCACAGTTCCCCTGCGGCAGCTCCGGCGTCTTAGACAGGGCCACCAGACCGTAGGCCAGCGGTACACGAACAATCACCGTGTTGATGATCGCGATCCACATCGGGGTCACCGTATCCCCCGCGCCGCGCATGATGCCGGAAAGGCACTGGGTCACTTCCATCGCGATGTATCCCGCGGCCAGAATCTGCATCATTCGATAGCTCAGATCGATCAGCTCCGGCGTTTCGGTAAAGACCGCCATCAGGCTCCGTCCGAAGAGCAGGATCAGCGCCGTAATCACCGCCGAGACTCCCATGGCAGTCAGCGTCCCCTGCCTTGCCCCCTGCAGTACCCGATCCATCTTCCCCGCACCGATGTTCTGGCCGGCAAAGGTCGTCATCGCGGTACCCAGCGAAAACGCCGGCAGCATGACGAAGCCGTCGATGCGCATGACGATGACGTTGGCGGCGATGAACTGCTCCCCGAAGCTGTTGGTCAGCGACTGGATAATGATCATCGACATGGAGAAGATCGCCTGGGTCACCCCCGAGGGCAGGCCCAGCCGCACAAGTGAGCTGACAAAACGCTTCTCGGGCCGGAGATATTCTTTTTTCAGCTGGAAAAGGTCCGTCATCCGCACGATCTTCCGCAGTGCGAGGACGGCCGAGATGACCTGCGCAATCACGGTCGCCCAGGCCACGCCGGGAACCCCCATGCCGAACTTTGCCACAAGCACATAGTCCAGCACGATGTTCACGCCGGTTGCCACCAGCAGATAGACCAGCGCAGAAGCCGAATCACCCAGGCCGCGCATGACACCGCTCATGATGTTATAATATCCGCCGCCCGCGATGCCGAGGAAGATGATCGTGAGGTACGACTGGCACCAGCCGATGACGCTTTCCGGCGTATTCAGCAGACGCAGCACCGGCCCCGCCAGCAGCGGCCCTACAATCATGATGAACAGCGACGCAACCCCCGTCAGCGTGATGCAGCAGCCGATGGTCTTGGCCAGGTCTTCCTTCATGCCGGCACCGAAATACTGGGAAACCATGATGCTCGCGCCCACGGAGATGCCCATGAACAGCACCAGCATCAGGTTCAGCAGCGGTCCCGCGCTGCCGACTGCCGCCAGGGCGTTGTCGCCGACAAAGCGCCCGACGATGATGCTGTCCACTGTATTATACAGCTGCTGGGCAATGTTCCCCAGCAGCATTGGGATCGCAAAACGGACGATCTGGGTAACCGGATGGCCCACCCGCATATCCACGCTCTGAAACAGGTTCATAAATCAGTCTCTTCTCTATTGTGTAGTTGTATGATGATAACAGCAAGCGGCCTCTCCGTCAAGTCCCATGTTGCCCGGTTTCCCTTGTTTCTTCCCCTCAGTCCGGTTGCACAGGACCGTTGAATTCAGAGCAGAATCTCCGCTTCGACGAACTGCCTCCCTTTCCGGGAATTGCCCCCCAGTCCGCTGACCGTTCCTTTCCCTTTGCCGCGCAATGAGATCACATCCCCCTCCCCCACCGGGGCGTCCGTTTTCATGCAGACGCTGTAGTTGAGGCTCACGTTTCCCTCACTGATCTGTTTGGCACAGGCAGTCCGGGAGAGGTTGAACAGCCCCGCCGCCACCGCGTCCAGGCGCATGCTCATCACGGAAAAGCTTTTCTTTTTGGTTTCCCGTTTCGGGATCTTCACCTCATCGAGCGATATTTCCTCCGCCTTTACGCTGACCCTTCCGATCCGGTCCACCGTCAGCAGGTGCCCGCAGATCCCCGGCAGACAGAACACTGTGGTCTCGGCCCCATCGATCAGGATATCTCCGAGACGGTCTCTCACAATGCCGGAGGCCAGAAGTGCACCCAGATAATCCCGGTGTCCCGGTTCGCCGAAAAACGCCTTGAAGTGCACGGCCCGGATCAGCCCGGCGCCCCAATCCTTCGGCCCTTCTTCCGCGTCCTCCTCCGAAAGGAACACCGCGATGCTTCGCTCGCTGTCTTCATAGCCGCCGTAAAAGCACATCTGCGTTTCCCGCTCCGGATGGATCTTCTCCCGCAGCAGCATCTGCTCCGCCGGAGTCAGGAAGGTTGTGGCGGCCGGTTTTCCGCTCCGCTCGCTCCGTCGGCACAGCTCCTCTGCCCGCTTCAGCAGTTCGTTTTCTTCCATTGTGCTTCCTCCCTTATCTTCCGGAAATCAAAGCGCCGGATGAAACGGACGCTTCATCCGTTTCATCCGGTGAGTGCAATTCATACGGTCTGTTTGCTGACCGATCCGCTTTTGAGGCGCGGCAGCCAGTAGTCTTTGCCATAGGTGATGATCTCCGCCACCAGGCACATCGGCAGCGCCCAGAACACGTCCAGCGCCGAATGCTGCTTGACGAAGCAGACAGCAAGGCAGACCATAAACGCAAACACGCCGATGCCGATCTTCCATCCCAGCGGGAGACTGCGGTCCTTCAGGGCCACGGAAACGATCCCCAGCGAGTAGCCCACATGCAGAGACGGACACACCCCGGTGCTGGTGTCAAAGGAATAGATAAAGGCCATCAGCGCCGTGAGCACGTTTTCCCGCTCGAAGACCTCCGGCCGCATGTCCTGGCGGCTGGGATAGAGTACATAGCAGGTCATGGCGATGACCTGGGTACAGATGATAAAGATCTGCAGTTTCCGGAACTTCGGCACATCATAGAAGAAGGTATAGGCCAGCGCTCCGAAGACGAGGGCGTACCAGCCCACATAGAAGATCAGGAAAAATTCGTTGAACGGAATCATGTCGTCCAGCGCGCAGTGGATCGGGTGGCAGGCTTCCCTTGGGATCAGGTTTTCCGTGATAAAATACATGACGAAGTAAAAGATCCAGCTGCCCAGCAGCTTCACATGCGAAAAGCGCGGCTCGTTCAGCCGCCGCAGGGAGAAGCCGCTGTAATCAACCGGTTTTTTCTTCAGCTTGTTCATTGTGATATACCTCGAGAGGAATGTTTTTTCCGTAGTGTCGGGCGGAGATGTTCGGGTAAGGGATCACCGTATGCTCGGGGAGCGATACGGCCGTCTCGGTGATGGCATCCATCAGCTCACCGCAAATCCGCCTGCGCTCGGTCTTGATGTCGGCGTCCGCACGGAAGCGAATCGGTTTTCCATAATACACTTTTTTCAGCTTCGGTGCAAGATACATCGGAACGAAATTCAGTTCAGTTCCGGTTTTTTTGTAGTAAAAGCGGGCGAGATCGATGAACTTGTCCTGGAAGTCGTGCACGATGTTGTTGTGCTCGTCGTAGCATTCCGGGAAAATCACCATGCTGTAGCCTTCCTTCAGCTTCTCGATCGATTCCCGATAGGTCGAGATCAGGCGGGTATCATGATAGACCGCGATGGTATGGGCATTGTTGAACACGCACAGCGCCAGCGGTGTGATCAGATGGCTCAGAATGCGGTAGAACCATCGGGTCCCTTTCGGCTTCCCGGACCAGAAGTCCCGGTAGGCGTAGGCTGCGACCTCTTCCCGCTTCATCATCTCTCCCGCGCACCAGACATAGTGCCTGACCGGGGTGTAGAGTTCGCCCATGATCGGGCCGTACATGTGACTGTGGTTTCCGACGATGACGCAGGGTTCGTCGGGCAGATTCTCTGTTCCCTCCATCTGATACTTCGGCGAGAAAAGCCATACCAGCCACCGTATTACACGGAAGATCCATGTCGTCTTTTTATCGTTTAACTGCTTCAGATCCATTTTTCATCCTTCGTTCGCCAGTAAAAAAACAGCCTGCGGCCGAAACCGCAGGCTGTATTATATCCCCGAAATCCAAACCGGAAATCAACAAACTGTTAACTTCCTTTTATCCTTTCTGTCAGCAGCACTTTTCTCCGCGCAGCCAGACCGCTTTCCGATTCAGCTCCGCATCACAGATGACGAAGTCGGCCTGCTTTCCGACCGCGATGGAGCCGACGCGGTCGGCACAGCCCAGCTGCATGGCCGGATGGATCGTCGCCGACCGGATGGCCTCGTCCCGCGGAATACCGAAACGCACCGCGTTCTGCATGCACTGATACAGCGTCGCCGCCGAGCCCGCGATGGTCCCGTCCTCAAGGCGGGCGATCCCGTCCTTCAGGAAAACGTCCTGCCCGCCGAGCGTATACTGGCCGTCCGGCATGCCGCAGCAGCGCAGCGCGTCCGAGATCAGGCAAATCCGCTCCGGGAAGAGGCGGAATGCCATCCGTACCGCGCTCGGATGGACATGCTGGCCGTCGCAGATCAGCTCGGCAAAGACCTGCTCGCATTCCGAGGCCGCGCCGATGACGCCGGGTTTGCGGTGATGGATCCCGGGCATGGCGTTGTAGAGGTGCGTCAGGTGCGTCGCCCCGGCTTCATAGACCGCCCGGGCTTCCTCGTAGCTTGCGTCCGTATGCGCCACCGACACCGTGCAGAGCTTCGAGGCTTTTTCGGTAAATTCCATCGCGCCGGGAAGCTCCGGCGCCAGGTCCGCAATCCGGATCAGGCCGTCCGAGACCTCATACAGATGCCGGAAAGCCTCCCAGTCGGGGTTCCGCAGATAGGCGCCGTTCTGGGCGCCCTTTTTCTTCTCGGAGAAGAAAGGTCCCTCCATGTTGATGCCGAGCAGCGCCGCGCAGCCCTCCGGCTTCTCGTCCCGCAGGCGCTTTGCCGTGAGATACGCGGTCTCCAGCACCTCATAGGGCAGCGTCATCGACGCCGGCGCAAAACCGGTCACGCCGTTCTGCGCCAGATACCGCGCCATTTTCTTCAGCCCATCGTAGTCTCCGTCCGAGAAGTCCGCCCCGGAATTGCCGTGGGTGTGAATATCGATCAGGCCCGGGATCACGTACTGTCCCTGCAGGTCGATGCCGTCCTCCGGTCCCTCTCCCTTTCGGATCTCGCGGAAGACGCCGTTCTCGACGGCAAACCCGGCCCGCACGAAGCCCTCGTCTTCCAGAAATACAGTTGCGTTCTTAAATCTCATCGTGGTTTCTCCTCACAGCAGAAATGGCCTGAAAACCAGGCCATTTCCGAATCTTTTCTGACCTTGCACCAGATCAGCAGTATTTCGCAATCAGTTCCTTGATCTGCGCTGCTGTCTCCTTCGCGATCGGCAGGTCGCTCTCCTGCAGCGGATAGAGCGGGGCGCGCACGCCGCCGGCATCCGGTCCGCCCATCTCGCGGATGATGGCCTTGATCATGGCATACATGTTGCCCTGACCGGAGCACATCTTATAGATCATCTGGCAGCAGGCGTCCTGAATTTCTCTCGCCTCGGCGATTTTCCCCGCCTGGGTCAGCTCATAGATCTTCAGGTACAGTTCCGGCATGGCCGCATAGGTCCCGCCGATGCCGCCGACGGCGCCGGCCGCCAGGCCGGAAAGCAGCTGCTCATCCGGGCCGTTGAAGACGATGGCCCCTTCGTCGCGCCACATCTCGATATCCTGCACGGGCATGGAGGAGTTCTTCACGCCGATGACCCGCGGATTCTCCAGCATGGTGCGAAGAAGGCCGCTCGAGAGGGCCACGCCCGCCAGCTGCGGAATGTTGTAGATGATGAAGTCGGTGTTCGGCGCCGCGGACGAAATGTCGTTCCAGTACTTGGCCATCGCCCGGTCCGGCAGATGGAAGTAGATCGGCGGGATCGCCGCAATCGCGTCGACGCCGAGGCTCTCGGCATGAGCCGCCAGCTCCATGCTGTCGGCCGTGTTGTTGCAGGCCACATGCGCGATGACGACAATGCGTCCTTTTGCGGTCGCCATGACGTTTTCAAGCACAAGCTTCCGCTCCGCCACGGACTGATAGATGCACTCGCCGGACGAGCCGCCCACATACAGGCCCTGTACGCCCTTGCCGATCAGGTACTTGGTCAGCGCCCTTGTCGCTTTGGCCGATACCGCACCCGCTTCGTCATAGCAGGCATAGAAGGCCGGGAAGATGCCCTGATACTTGTTCAGATTCTCTCTCATTCGATTCTTTCTCCGTTTTCTGAAAATTAGCCCTCGGCAGCCTCTGCCGGGGATGTCCGGGGCTGTGTTTCTCCCCGCCTGCGGCGGGGAGAATAATTGTTCTCAGACAATTGGTTCAGCCTTTGACGGCGCCCATCGTGATTCCCTTGGTGAAGTACTTCTGGAAGATCACGAACACAATAATAATCGGGATCGCTGCCAATGTAGCACCTGCCATGATAAGGCCATAGTCTGTTGAATTCTCCGCCTGCATTGTTGCAATGCCCAAAGAGATTGTATAGTTAACATTGCTCGCCAGCATAATTAACTGAAGAAAATAATCATTCCAGCTGTTGATAAACGTGAAGATGGCCAGTGCACCGATTCCTGGCTTTACCATCGGGTAAACAATTGTCGTGAATGTTTTCCATTCACTTGCCCCATCAATTCTCGCCGCCTCCAGCATCTCTCCAGGAATGCCCTCTGAGAATTGTTTCATCAGGAATACGCCGAAGGGCCATCCCACCGTTGGGAAAATAACAGACCAAATCGTATCATACAGTCCAAGTGCACTCATTTCGCGGATCAACGGAATTAGAATAACCTGCTTTGGCAGTGCCATTGCAGCGACAATCAATGAAAAAAGCAGTGCGCGTCCGACAAAGCGCTTCTTTGCCAGCGCATACCCGGCCATCGCTGCCGTAATACAGGTAAGAATCATCGCTGCAACAGACATGAACACAGTATTCAGCAACCAGCGAATAGCACCAGGTACTGTTGGTCCCACTAGTGAACCAATTTGGAACAGCGGTGCACTGCGTTTAGAAAAAAGCACCTGAAAGTTGCGCAGTGTGAATTCACTTGGCCACCACTGTGGTTTTGCTGCATTGATTCCAGCGGGTGTTTTCAGAGCTCCTGTTACAATCCAATATAACGGGAAAAGAAAGAAGAACGCAAGGATAATTAAAACGACCCAACTAAAAACTCTATAACCAGTAGAGGCTCCATTTTTTTTACTCATTTAACAATGCCTCCTACTTTTCTTTTGCCAGCCGGAACTGAACCGCAGAGAGTATAGCTATGAAGATTGCAAGAACTACTCCCATAGCATTACCATATCCAAAGCGGAATCTCGTGAATGCCGTATAATAGATATAATACATGATTGTATCTGTTGCATGATTTGGTCCGCCGCTGGTCAGCAGCTGGATCAGCGCAAAGCACTGGAAGGAGTTGATGGTCGTGATGACTAGAATATATAGAGTAGTGGGCATTATTTGTGCCCATTTTATTTTCCAGAAAACCTGTGTGTTGGTTGCGCCATCCACTTCTGCTGCTTCGACCAGAGAATTATCAACATTTCCCAGTGCTGAAACATAAAGGACGATGGGCTGGCCAACAGAGGTCGTCAGCAGGATAATAATAATGCATGCAAGAGCATATTTGGGATCTCCAAGCCAGTTGATGTTTTTTGTTATCAGCCCGCCGCTTTTCAATACATAGTTGATAATACCGGTATAGTTGGAATACATCCATTTCCAGACAACCGTAACTGCAACGGAACCAGTCACAACCGGCAGATAGAACACAACGCGGAAAAAACTCAGCGGTCCTTCTGACATATTAAATATGGCAGAGGCAACCCACAATGAAAAAATACAGGTCACCGGAACACTGACAACAACAATAATAATTGTGTTTCTTAATGCCTTCAAGAAAATTGGATCCTGCCACAGTTCCTTGTAATTGGCAAGCCCGATAAATACATCCGGTTGATTTGAATTCATCGTAGCATCCGTAAAACTGGTGATAATACACATCACCATCGGTATTACGACAAAGCCCAAAAAGAAAACCAAACTGGGCAAAAGGAAGAGATAACCCGATATTGTCTCTCTTCGCCTCAGTTCAGGGCTCATAGTTTGACGCACATTCACACCTCACTTTAATATCTCTTGTGGAAACGCCTCTCACCGCGCTGGCGGTGAGAGGCGCGACTGAAACTCCTACTGAGCAATCCAGATTCTGAGATGTAGATCAGCCGAGTGTTGCATCAGCCTGAGCGACATAGTTTGCTGTGACTTCAGCAATATTGCCGCCAGCACCAATCTCCTGCAGCATATTCCACCAAAGGGTGCGGACATCAGCAAATCCATTTGTAATGGTATAATAGTCTCCAAGATTCGGCATAATCGTAGCATTGTAGACATTCATATCTTCGTCGCCCGCAAAAATACCAGTGAGATCATTTCCTTCTGCGGCAGTACGTGCAGGGAAGAAGCTGGAAGCAACAACCGCTTCTGCGGTTTTATCGCTATCGCAGACAAACTTAATGAATTTCTTGGCTGCTTCAATGCGATCTGCGTCACCGTTATCAAAGATTCCGAAGCCCCAGATACCTCCGCAGAGAGCAACATTGCCATCATCTGTGGGGAAGTTCATAAATGCAACTTCATCTCCGGTAAGAGTCTTTCCGACTTCATTGCCGTCATCCGTATTTTTGTGGGCACTGATGTTCCAGCAAAACGCCATGTTCAAGATGCCCTGACGAAACAGCTTCTGCTCATCGCCGCCAGTAATCGAGGCATCAAAGTTGACTCCATCCAGATCATAAAGGGTCTGGAGCGCCTTGACATTCTCTTCCGAGTTCCACTGATAACCAGTACGCGCTTCATCGATGAAGAGGCCACTATAGAGGTTGTTTACCAGGGCACGGGTTCCCTGGTCACCACCCTGTCCATTGCAGAAGACGGCAGCAACAGTATCATTGCCAGCAGCATTAAGCGCCTTGACAGCCTCAATAAAGCCTTCTGTAGTCCATGTGCGATTCTCAAGGTCCACATACTGGTCAGCACCGGCACGTTTGAATGCATCGACATTGATAACCATGCAGTGGGCATTCATGCAAAGAGGATATCCGGTCAGAGTACCATCGGAAATCGTAAACGCTGCGAGAGTAGACGGATTGACTTCTTCCAAATCGGTCGCATCCAGCATATCGCTCAGGTCAACCATGTGACCCTGAAGACCCCACTGAACAGCGAGACGTTCCGGTCCTTCCATAACCATATCCGGTGCCTGTCCGGCAGCTATAGCAGCGTTGATCTTATTGTCACCGTCTCCACCATACGCCAAAAGTTCAACCTTTACCTTGATTCCGGTTTCTGCCTCAAATGCGTCAGTAAATGTTTTGATCGTGGCTTCATCGCCCCATTTGCCAATCGGATAAGTCCAGAGAGAAATCTCTGTTGCGTCCGCGGAAGCGGATACGGGGACTGCCAGTGCAACGATCATCACCAGCGCCAGCAGAAGTGCGAGTTTCTTTTTCATGGGTTTCCTCCTTAAAATAAATATTGATACGGTTTATTATCGCACGCAGCCGCGTGTAATAATTCGGGAGAAGAACGGCCCCTGTCTTCCGAAGGAAACAGAGACTTCAGTGCCCTGATCCGTCCTCTGTTGATTCTGATTTTACCTGAGAGACAGCCGATTGTCAATCATAATTTGAAACTTTTTTTCATTTTTCAGGCCTTCTGAAATTTATTTTTACACTTTTCACAAAAAGCATTTTCCCTTTCTATGCAAAATGACGAAGAGCCTGAAAATAAATTTCAGACTCTTCGTCATTTCAGTTTGGTTACAGATGTTTCTCCGCCAGGGCCGATGCCACCCGCTCCCGCGCCGCGCTGCAGCGGTCCAGATCCTGCCGGCAGTATTCGGAAAACAGCACGTCCAGCAGGAAAAGCTGGGCAAGCTTTGCCGGGACGGAGCTGAGCTGAAGCGGTCCTTCGTTCGAACCGCAGCACAGAACCAGATCCGCATATTCCGCTCCCGGCGATCTCGCGAAGCGGGTCACGAGGATGATTCGCGCCCGCTGCTCCCGTGCCACGGCAAGCGCTTCCAGCAGGTCGCGCGTCGCCCCGGAGTAGGAGAAGAACAGCAGCACGTCCCGCTGGCTCAGGTTCGCGGTTGCGATGATCTGCATGTGCGAGTCCTTCACGGGGAAGAACTTTCCGCTCACGGTGGAGAAAAGATGCGCCGCCTCTTCCGCCATCACCATGGACCCGCCCTGGCCCATGCACAGGACCTTATCCGCGCCGGAGAGGAGCCGGACCGCGGTGCGGATCTGGTCGGGGTTGATGAGGTTCAGTGTTTCCGTCACCGCCGCGATGTCCGCGGAATACAGCTTGCGGCACATGTCCTCCAGGCTGTCGGAGAGCTCAATCTGACCGGAGAGGTCCTCCGTTCCGGAGCGCTGCCGTGCGGTGGAATTGGCAATCGCCAGCTTGAAGGCGTTGTATCCCTTGTACCCGAGCCTGCGGCAGAAGCGCGAGATGGTTGCCTCCGCCACGCCGCTCTCCTCGGCCAGCTCGGCAATGGAAAGGAACTGGCTCTCCCGCGGATGGCGCAGCACATAGTCAGCGGCCTTTTTCTCCGCTGTCGTCAGGTCATAGTATTCCTCGCTGATCTTGTCGATGACATTGACACTGCTCAGAGGCATCCCGCTTCCTCCTTACTTCAGTTCCGGAAGCTCTCCCATCATCACGTCAACCATGCTCAGCATGCGCGGCAGATGGAAGGGTCCTTTGAAGGTGGAACCCTTGCAGGGCGGCTCTGTCGGCTTTCCGTCACGCCGCAGATAGCCGTACCACTCGCCGTATGCGGGGTCCGAGAAGTACGTGCGGCAGTAGTCTTCCGTCTTGAAGAACCAGTCGAGATACTCTTTCTTTCCGGTATCCCGGTAGAGCATCATCGACGAGATCATAATCTCGTCATGGGGCCACCAGAGCTTCATGTCATGCTCATAAGCCTCGGGCGGTCTGCCGAGGCAGTCGATGAAGTACAGCAGTCCGCCGTATTCCTTGTCCCAGCCGGCGTTGATGGCCCGGTTGAAGATGGTCTCCGCCTTCTCCACCAGTTCCCTGTCGCCGGTGCGCTTGGCATGCTCCAGCAGGAACCAGACGCCTTCGATATCGTGACCCGGATTGACGATGCGTCCCTCGGTCACGTCCAGACGGGCTTCCCCGTCCGGGCCGACGTTCTCCAGGATGCAGCCCAGGTCGTCCTTCACATGATAGCGGAAGATGTCCTCCACGCAGGAGGCCGCACGCTCCTCATAGAGCGCCTTCTGCTCGGGGTCGACGCGCATCAGCACCGAGGTGACGTTCAGGTAGATCATCGGGATGCCGAAGGCTCTGCCGCTGCGGGTCTCCGGAACGGTCTTGGGGCCGAGGCCGGTGGGATCCGGCATGCCGTGGTTGAGGTTCCAGTAGAGGTCGTAGGCTCTGCGGGCCCGGAGCAGGCATTCCTTCTCACCGGTGACACCGTAGTATTCCGCGTTCGCCATCGCGTAGAAGGCCTCGGAGAAACAGTATCTTCTCTGACGCAGGGGCTTTCCGTCCGCGGTCACGGTGAAGTACATGCGATCGCCCGCCTCACGGTTGATGCAGTGGGCCTCCATAAAGTCCAGGCAGCTCTTCGCCGCCTGCAGCCACTCGTCCTTCACGCCGTAAAGATGGCACAGCCAGGAAAAGATCCAGCCGCAGCGCCCCTGCATCCATACGCTCTTGTCCGTGGAGAAAACCTTTCCCTCCCGGTCGAGGCAGGTATACACGCCGTCGTTGACGGGGTCCATGCCGTTCTTCAGCCAGAATTCCGTGCAGCGCTCCAGCTCCTCCCGGATCCAGGCTCTGCTCTCCAGCAGTTTTTTCTTCGTGCTTTCGTCCATAGTTCTCTTCCGCTCCTTATCAGTAATTATTGTAACGTATTACGACGGTTCAGGCATGATTCTATCATGTATACAGTGTACCAGTAATGAAAGAAAATTTCAACAGAAATATTGTCTGAAATTTCCGTTCAAAAAGAGGATGACAGACTCACAAAGAGATGCTATAATGACCGCATCAGCGCATTTGTTGAACCGCATGGGGCGGAGCCTCTGTTTCCGCCCTGCGGTCGGCACTGCGCCTTCCAATATTATTTCTGAACCGGAGGGATCCTGATGAACCGATACGGAATTGAAGTCAATCTGAAGAACATTCCCGAGCTGGACCCGGATTTTTACCCGCTGCAGCGTTTTAACGATGCCTTTCTTGCCGATGCCAAAAAGCCCATCGGTATCGCCGTCGAGCGTGCCGGCGGCCAGATGGCCTCTGTCCGCACGTTCATCCACGGCACCGCCGAGATGGCGGAAGCCGACCGCTATTATATTGAACGCCTTGTCAAAACCCTTCTCTGGATGAAGGGCGGCTTTCGGGTCCTTGTCTGCGGAGATGAAGAGATCTGTGCCTATCTGAAGAACGCCTACCGTGAGGGGGGACAGCAGGCTTTTGATGCCGACTTCATGGCCAAAGTCTTTGAGCATCCCTTCGAGGTGGTCTCCACCGATCGGCTTCCGGAACCCCATGACGAGCCCAAGGCCATCGGTGGGCATCTGGACGGCTGCAGGATTGGTTTTGACGCCGGCGGCAGCGACCGCAAGGTTTCCGCCGTGATGGACGGGGAGCCGGTCTATTCCGAGGAGGTTGTCTGGTTCCCGAAGACCACCGCGGATCCGGATTATCACTATGACGGGATCGTGGCCGCGCTGAAATCCGCTGCCGAGCATCTTCCCCGCGTGGATGCGGTCGGCGTCTCCTCCGCCGGCATCTATATCAACAACCGCACCATGAACGCCTCTCTCTTCCTGAAGGTTCCTCAGGAGCTTTATGAAAAGAAGGTCAAGGACATCTATATCCGTGCCATCACCGACACCTTCGGCCCGGATATCCCATTTTCTGTCATCAACGACGGCGATGTCACCGCTCTGGCCGGGGCCATGAGTCTTGAGGCCAACAATGTCCTCGGCATCGCCATGGGCACCAGCGAAGCCGTCGGCTTTGTCGACGCACAGGGACGGATTACCGGCTGGCTGAACGAACTGGCCTTTGTCCCGGTGGACGCCAACCCCGCCGCCATGGAAGATGAGTGGAGCGGAGACATCGGCTGCGGCGTGAAGTACTTCTCCCAGGACGGCATCATCAAGCTGGCGCCCGCCGCTGGGATTGAGCTGGATGCCTCCCTCTCCCCTGCCGAGAAGCTCAAGGTCGTTCAGAAGCTCATGGAAGAGGGGGATGAACGCGCCGCCAGAGTCTACCGCAGCATCGGCTGCTATCTGGCCCACACGCTGTATTACTACAAGGCCCTGTACGGCTGCGAGAATCTCCTTCTTCTCGGCCGCGTCATGTCCGGAAAGGGCGGCGATGTTCTTCTCGACACCTGCAAAGCGGTTCTGGCGGATGAGTATCCCGAACTCGCAGCTTCGCTGCGCCTCGCACTCCCGGATGAAAAGTTCCGCCGTGTCGGCCAGTCCGCCGTCGCGGCCTCTCTTCCGGAGGTCGTGAAATGAAGAAACATATTGTCTGCTTCGGCGATTCCAATACCCACGGCTACTGCGCCGATCCGAAGGACTGCGCCGACGGCGGCGACCGCTTCAATGAGGATGAGCGCTGGACCTGCCTGCTGCAGAAGGCGCTGGGCGAGGATTACCTCGTCCTCGAAGAGGGGCTTTCCGGCCGAACCTCGGTCTTTGACGATCCGCTGCACGAATGCATGTCCGGCCTGGACGTGATCTATTCCACCCTTATGAGCCATGAGCCGGTGGATCTGCTGATCATCATGCTCGGCACCAACGACACCAAAGAGCGTCTCGGGGTGAGCGCCGCCTGCATCTCCCTCGGCATGGAGCGCCTGGTCATGAAGGCCAAAAGCGTCATGGCCTGGCGCAACGGCACGCCCAATATTCTGGTCATCTGCCCGCCGCACATCGGCGACGGTCTCTACCTCCGTCCGGAGGGCGACGCCATGGGTCTCGGCTGTCCCGAGAAATCCCGGGAACTTGCGAAGTATCTCCGCCCGATGGCGGAGGCTCAGCACTGTGCCTTTCTCGATGCGGAGGGCGTGGCGGAGTTTAACAGGCTGGACTGCATGCACCTGACCAGGAAAGGGCACCGTCAGCTGGCTGAAAAGCTCGCCGGGCTGGTCCCCGCCCTTCTCTCCTGATGGGCCGCCGCTTCTTTAACCCTGAGACCGGGATCTGGAGGTTTTTCAGCTGGCTCGGTGAAATCGTTTCCCTGAGTCTGCTTTGGACGCTCTGCTCCATCCCGGTCGTCACCCTGGGGGCGGCCTCCACGGCGCTTTACGACGCGGTCGCCCATAACATGCGCCGCAAAGAGTCCGACATGTTTCAGCGCTTCTTCGGCACTTTCCGCAGAGAGCTGAAGCTCGGCTGCCTCACGACCCTGCTCTGGAGTGCCGTCGCGGGCCTCCTTGTCTTTCTGTACCGTCTGCTGGCCGGCGCCGGTCCGGACGGTCAGGTCATCACCGCCTGGAGCGTGGTCTTTCTGCTCCTGCTGTATCTCCTGCTCTGCATTCTGAGCTGGGTTTTCCCGATTCTTTCCCGATTCACCTTCGGCTTTGCCGCCCTGAACCGGACCGCTCTGCGGATTGCCCTTGGAAACATCCTGCGCTCCGCTCTGATGGCGCTGCTGCTGGGGCTCGGGATCGCGGCCTTTGCACAAAACTATTTCTTCGTCTTCTTCGTCCCCGGACTCGCCTCCTGGCTTTCCAGCTTTC
>Ga0256405_10005615_pt1 | contig 21338 bp, 23 predicted proteins | sample RumenRJG_02DNA_FD_189096 | JGI IMG/M metagenome (GOLD analysis project Ga0256405, IMG submission 189096) | Bovine rumen microbial communities from Lethbridge, Alberta, Canada - RJG_02 | ecosystem: Host-associated > Mammals > Digestive system > Stomach > Rumen | place: Canada: Alberta... | reverse complement strand
CGGCGATCATTCCGATGAGGTATCCTTCATTTTTCCCGATCATAGGAGGAATGGAAAGCGATGGAATGCACATACTGAGAGCCTTGCGGAGCAAAGATATATAATAAGACAAGCTAATAAATCGGGATTTACAGGTGAGATAAAATGAATAAAGCAGGAACCCAAAGAATAGAAACTGATAGATTGATACTTCGAAGATTCAGATCAGAGGATGCAGAGGATATGTATGCAAACTGGGCATCTGATCCAGAAGTCACGAGATTCCTGACATGGCCTGCGCATTCGAGCGTTGACGTGACAAAAGCCCTTCTCGCAGACTGGATACCCAGATATGAAGATGGCGGGTATTTTAACTGGGCCATGGAGTATAAAAACACAGGAAAGGTTATCGGCAATATTTCTGTCGTCAGGCTTATTGAGAGTATCGATGCGGCTGAAATGGGTTATTGTATGAGCCGGGCATACTGGGGGCAGGGGCTGATGCCGGAGGCATTAAAAGCCGTGATGGATTATCTTTTTGATATTGTCGGACTAAATCGTGTTGCTGCGTGTCATGATGCAAACAATCCAAAATCAGGACGCGTCATGGAAAAAGCCGGAATGAAACTGGAAGGTATTCTGAGGGCGGCAGGAAAAAACAACCTCGGGATCTGTGATGAAGTGTGGCATGCGATGCTCCGAAGTGACAGGAAGAAATGATTTAAGAAGGAAAATATGGACATCAGAATAGAACCCATGACCAGAGAGCAGATGCACGAGATGTATCAGGCTTTCCAGATGGATTCCATGATCTTCGATGACATGGAGCTCTTTGAGCAGGTCAAAAATTACGTATATAATCCCGAGAAAGTGGACATGCTCTACGATATGCGCATGGATGAAGAGGGCAGCCATCTTTTCGCGGTGATGCTTGACGATAAGGTCATCGGCGAGGTGGGTCTCAGGCACTACAGCGACGAGACAAAGGAATGTGAGCTGAGCGTCCACATGATGAATGACTCGGTGAAGGGCAAGGGCTACGGGACTCAGGCGGAGAAACTGGCCATCGATTACGCCTTCGACGTGCTGGGGGCGGAGAGCATCTTCGCGGAATCACTGATCAAAAACGCCAGGAGCCAGCACATCATGGAGAAGCTGGGCTTCAGGTATTTCGGTGAAAACGAAGGCTTCAAACAGTATCGCCTTGTCAGAGAGGACAGAGTGTGAAATGGACCGTGAGCTTATAACCAAAACCGAAGATTTCCTCGAACAAAAGTTTGATTCCGGGCTGTATCTCTCTGAGCATCCGGATGCCAAGGCGGACTTCTACATCAGCTTCTGCGAGAAGCTGGAGAGCCAGCTGAGATCAAGCTATAGTATTTTGAACTGAAAGAAGGGTTATTAATGTTTGACAGCGCTTTGGAAAACATCCAGGTCGTGGGGCCGGTCTGTGCGGTGGCATGGATCGTCACCATCATTTTCATCACGTGGAAACCCCAGAGGTACTTCAACAGCTTCCTTCTGATGGCGGCGATGATGGTCACCATGGTGTTCATCGCAGGATTTTTCGGGGAATACTCGGGGATCTTCCTTTTGGTGTGCTTCATAATAGTGTGCATAGCCCTGTTCATGGCGCCGGTGCTGCTGATCATAAACGGCGTAGTGATGATAAAGAAGGAATCAGTGTGCGCGGCGCACCTTTTGTCCCTGGGACTGGGCATAGTCATCGCTATCGGCGAGATAGCGTCGGTGATATATGTGCTGGGCCTGGCAGGGAACACTAGACTTGGCGACGTGAACCTTCCGATCCTCTTCGTGGCGGCGACGGTGTTCTACTTCAGCTCCCTGGTGCTCTGCTTCGTGATCTACACCCTGTTCATCACCCACAGGCCACACAGGAATAACTTCAACTACGTGATCATCCACGGCTGCGGCCTGGCAGGAGGGGAGCGGGTCACAAAACTTCTTTCCGACAGGGTGGACAAAGCCATCGAAATATATGAGAAATGCAAGGTCAAGCCTGTGCTGATCCCCAGCGGCGGCCAGGGTGCCGACGAAAAGATCAGCGAGGCCCAGGCCATGAAGAACTATCTCATGGAGAAGGGAGTGCCGGAGGCGGATGTTTTGCTGGAGGACAAGTCTGCCACCACCGAGGAGAACATCATGAACTCCAAAGCCATCATCGACTCCCGGGAGGGCAGGAAAAAGACAGCTCTGGTATCCAGCAACTACCACGTCTACAGGTGCCTGAGACTGGCCAGAAAGGCGGGGCTCAAGTGCACCGGCGTCGGCGCCCACGTGGCGCTGTACTACTGGCCATCGGCATTGATCAGGGAATTCATCGCAGTGTTCCTGACCAAGAACTTCCTGATCTGGGCGATGATAGGGTATCTGGTCTTCGTGAGCCCGCTGCTGTACGCGTTTTTGGTTGAATAGGAAAGGAAAAGATCATGAAAACAAAGTAGACTGACGACCATACTGGTGATCTGGAAAACATGACACTTGGCGGAATCAATAGATCGCAATTTGTGGAGGAAAAGCATGGGATTGTTTGATAAGTTTAAGAAGAATAAAGAACCTGAACCTTTGCTCGATGAGAAAAAGGTGGAAGAGGTAGCCAGATACCAAACAAAGGATCACCAGGTAATCAGAGATCTGCAGGTCAGGCCCTTTGGTAAAGACAATTCATACATTGAGGGTAAGGTTTACTGCAAATTGTGGGATACTGAAATCGATGTCGATGTGTATGAAGATGTTCCGCTCGACTATGTAGAGAAGTGCGCCGAAACGATGAATTCAATGCCTGAGGAGCTTACTGATGCAATATGCCGTGCCGCGAAGAAATACTGCATCGAATTCATGGACGAAATCAGCGATGAGTGGAGAGAAGAAATAGAGCAGAAAATGGGGGTAACGGTAAACGAGAATACGCCTCCAATGGAGATGCTGAAATACTTTTCAGTCGGTACGGTGGTCGTTGATGTTCCGGAGGATCCTTCAAGGGTAGGATATCAGCTGAGTGGAAATTGCGACTGGGAAGAAGAACATGGTATTGAGATCGTTATTCTGGACGACAAACTGGTATACCTTGGGGAATTTACCGGCGAATCACCATGGACAGATCATTCACAGGAAAGTTGGAACTCTGCAGCACATATTTACGAGTAAAGAAATACACAACTTCCGGTTGTTGTGCCAATCTCATTACGTTTTATGGAGAGAAATGCTATGGACAATTATGACGAGGGTTATCTGCGTATAGCTGAAGAAAAGCTTGAGAAAATCTATAACCTTGCCTCGGAAACAGTAAAATATTACCTAAGCAAGAGGTCATCATAGATTTCGTATATGTCCACGAGAAGGTGGACATGCCCTCCCACACTGCATCATGCCTTTCGGCGTGGATGCTGAGGTAGACGCGGAGGAGCAGGTCATTCGTTTCAGGAAGTGAGAGGCAAAAAACACCAAAATGTGGATCAAGGCAGCCCATAGGGGCTGTCTTTTTTTTGCGCGAGTGGAGTTCGTAAAGAGAGTTCCACAAGAGGTATTGGATATGGTAAAATATACTATGATTGAATCTTAGGGTGGAACTCACCCAAGTGTGACGAAAGGAGCAGCCATGGGGGACTTGAGAACGATCCGGGTCACCGGAAAGGGGCAGATCAAGCTGAAGCCCGATATGACAAGAATATATGTGACCTTGAGCCAACTGAGCAAGGAATACGAGGAGACCCTGAAGGGTTCTTCTGAGGCTACGGAGAAGCTTAAGGACCTGCTGGAAGGTTACGGCTTTAAGCGTCAGGACCTCAAAACACTTGCCTTCGACGTTAACACGGAATACGAGGGTTACGAGGAGAACGGGGTGTACAAGCAGAGGTTCGCAGGATACAGGTACCGCCACGAGATGAAGGTGGAATTTGATTCGGACAATGAGCTTTTGGGCAGGATCCTTTACGGATTGGCTAATAGCGATCTGAACCCTGAGATCCGCCTGGGATACGCTGTGCGTGACAGGGAAGCCGCAAAAAATCAGCTTCTCAGCCAGGCTGTCCGGGATGCCAAGGACAAAGCCTTGGTACTCACCCAGGCTGCCGGTGTAAAGCTTAAGGATATAGTTACCATGGACTATTCCATAGGAGAGGCGGACTTCGAGGCCCGGCCCATGAGGAATATGATGATGGCCAAGGCGGCAGTTTCAGACGAAGCCTACGGTTACTCCATGGATATCCAGCCCGATGACATCCAGGTGACAGACACGGTGACCGTGGTCTGGGAGATAGAGTGAGCACAGAGCCACTTTTCCTTGACCGGGGAAAGACCGGAAGGTATAATTTGAGAAGGAAAGAATCGTGCACGATGCGTAATTTTAGCGGGCGGCGGCGTGAGCCTGCGCCCCGGAGGTGGGTATGAAATACAGCAGTTTTGAGCAGATAGCCCAGGTCTGCAGAGGAAAAGAAGATCTTAAGAGAGTGGCGGTGGCAGGAGCCGCTGACCAGCATGTTCTTCAGGCGGTCATTGAGGCTCACAAGGAGGGTATCGCAGAACCTGTTCTCGTGGGTGATCCGGAGAGGATCGCAGAGGAACTGAGCAAACTCGGATGCCCCGCGGACAGCTTCGAGACTGTACCGGCCTACTCCAATCAGGAGTGCGGGCAGGTGGCAGTGGAGCTGGTGAGGCAGGGAAGAGCAGACTTCCTTATGAAGGGCATGATCGAGACCAGAGATATCATGAAGCCCCTGGTGGATAAGGAGAACGGACTGAATACAGGACGCACCATGAGCATGTTCACATATAACTATGTGCCCCAGATGACCAGACTTCTGGCCCTGGCGGATGGAGGTATGATCCCGTATCCCACTCTGGAGCAGAAGAAGGACATCGTCATGAACTGCGTTGAGTCTCTTCACAAGCTGGGAATTGAGCGCCCCACCGTGGCCATCCTTTGCGGCGTGGAGAAGGTCAACCCCAAGATGCCGGAGACCACGGACGCGGCAGCCCTTGTGGAAATGAACAGAAAGGGCGAAATCGAGGGCTGTGAAATATACGGGCCCATTTCCTTCGATATATTCATGGACAAGGAGATCGCGCGCCTCAAGGGCTACGACTGTCCCTGCGCAGGAGATTTCGACTGCTGCATCGTGCCTTCCATGGCGGCAGGCAATTTGATGCACAAGGCCATGATCATCTGCGGCGGCACCAAGATGGCAGGAGTCATTGTGGGAGCCAAGGTGCCCGTGGTGCTTTCATCGAGAGGAGCTTCTGCGGAGGAGAAGTTCGTATCTATGGCGCTGGCGTCCCTTTTGTCGTAGGGGTGCGGGGCGCGGATGTTTTGCGCAAAAAACAGTATTTAAGGTCTGATACTTAATATAGAGAGGAGAAATCTATGAAACAGCTTTTGACAGGCGATGAGGCCATCGCTCGCGGCGCATACGAGGCCGGAGTCAGGCATGCGGCGGCATACCCGGGCACGCCTTCCACGGAGATCCTTGAGAACATCGCAAAGTACGATGAGATCTACGCGGAGTGGGCGCCCAACGAGAAGGTGGCTATGGAATCCGCAATAGGAGCTTCAATGGCGGGAGCCAGATCCATGGCTTCCATGAAGCACGTGGGAGTAAACGTTGCGGCTGACCCGCTGATGACCTTCTCCTACATGGGAGTCAACGGCGGAGCGGTGCTGGTTACTGCGGACGAGCCTGGGATGTTCAGTTCCCAGAACGAGCAGGACAACAGGAACTATGCCAAGATGGGCAAGTTCCCCATGCTGGAGCCTTCTGACAGCCAGGACTGCCTGGACATGGTGAAGGCTGCCTACGAGCTCAGCGAGAAGTACAACGTGCTTTTCATGATCCGTATGGTTACCCGTGTCTGCCACTCCAAGTCCCTGGTGGAAGTCGGGGAGAGGAAGGACGTTCCGGTGAAGGAATGGAAGCCTGATCCCATGAAATACGTGGCTCTTCCGGCATACTCAAGGATCCTCAGAGTCCAGATGGAGGACAGGCAGAAGGCTCTGGAGGAGGCAAGCGAGAACTCGCCCTTCAACTATGCTGAATATACCGACGAACTGAAGGACGGCAGGAAGGTGGGAGTCATCGCTTCCGGCGCATCCTTCTGGTATGCTAAGGAAGTTTTCGGCGACAGCGCTTCATACCTGAAGCTTGGATTCACCAATCCCATGCCGAAGAACATGATCTCAGAATTCTGTTCCAAGATGGACCTGGTATATGTGGTTGAAGAGGATGATCCCTACATCGAGGAATTCTGTCAGAGACTGGGATTCACGGTCCACGGCAAGGACACCTTCCCGCCCTACGGCGAGATGACCCCCGACGTGCTCCGCAAGAGCCTGACGGGAGACACCCTTCCGGAAGTCAACTACGATCACAGCCTTGTGAATAAGAGGCCGCCCTCGCTTTGCGCAGGCTGCCCACACAGAGGACTTTTCTTCAGACTTGGCAAGCGCAAGGACATCATGATCTCAGGGGACATCGGCTGCTATACGCTGGCGGCGGGAGCTCCCTACAATGCCATGAACTCCACGGTGTGCATGGGCGCATCCATTTCCGTGGGCCACGGCGCTCAGCAGGTGTTCAACCGCGCAGGCGTCAAGCGCAAGGTGGTGACAGTCCTGGGAGACTCCACATTCTTCCACACCGGAGTGGAGTCCCTCATAAACACAGTATATAATCAGTCAAATACCATAAATATCATCCTGGATAACCGTATCACCGGTATGACGGGACATCAGCAGAATCCCGGCACGGGTTACACGGTGAAGGGCGATTCTACCATAGCCATAAACATCGAAGAACTTGTGAAGGCCATCGGTATCAAGCACGTGAAGGTCATCGACCCCAACGATCTCAAGGCCGTTGACGAGGCTCTTGACAGCTTCATGGATCTGGATGAACCCTCCGTGATCATCACCAGGTGGCCCTGCGTCCTCAAAAAATTCTCTCAGGAAGACCTGAACGAATTCGAGGGTCTGTTCCAGACCAAGGATGTGGTGGATCCTGAGAAGTGCATCGGTTGCAAGCTCTGCCAGAAGACCGGATGCCCGGCTCTGATCTTCAATGCCGAGGACAAGAAAGTGACCATCAACCGCACCGACTGCGTGGGCTGCGATGTCTGCAAGCAGGTATGTCCCACAGGCGCTATCCTTAAAGAAAGTGAGGCGAAGTAAGATGACGAAGAACATTCTTTTGACAGGAGTAGGCGGACAGGGAACCATCCTTGCCGCAAAGATGCTGACCATCGGCCTCATGGAATCAGGATATGACGTTAAGATGAGCGAGATCCACGGCATGAGCCAGAGAGGCGGAAGCGTCACATCCCAGGTGAGATATTCAGAGGGAAAGGTCTACAGCCCGGTCATCGAGAAGGGCACGGCGGACATCATAGTTTCCTTCGAGAAGATGGAAGCTCTCCGCAACCTGGACTACCTGAAGCCGGAAGGCGGAGTGGTGGTCATCAACAACGTGGAGATCCCCTCTATGACCAACCTGACCGGTGAAGAGAAATACACAGAGGGAATCGAGGAGATAATCGAAGGCGCTGCCTCCAAGGTCATATCCATCGACGCCACCAGACTGTCAGGCGAACTGGGATCAGTGAAGGCTGCCAACGTGATTCTTCTGGGAACACTGGTGAAATCCATGGGTCTGGACCATATCGACTGGGAGGACATCATCAGGAGAAACGTTAAGGAGAAGTTCATCGATCTGAACCTCAAGGCCATCAAGCTGGGAATGGACCTGGCGAAATAAGTTTTCGTACAAAACATCCAAGGAGGACCCACATGTCCATCAAACAGCTAGTCATAAATCCGGGCTCCACCAGCACTAAGCTGGCCGTCTTCCAGGACGATCACCAGGTGATGGAGAAGTCCATCCCCCATCCCGCGGAGGAACTGAAAAAGTTCCCGGACCTTTACGACCAGATACCCTACAGGCTGGAAGCCATCAGAGCCTTCCTTTCGGAGAACGATCTAAAGCCCTCGGACTTCGACGTTATCATGTGCAGAGGCGGCATGGTCTGGGGCATCGGAATGGGCGGCTTCAGAGTAAACGAAGCTCTGGCTGAGACCCTGAGAAACGAGGAGTACACATCTCCCCACGCTTCCAACCTGGGAGGCATCATGGGCCGCATCCTGGCGGAGGAGGGCGGAATAGACGCCTACATCTATGATGCGGTGACTGCTGCCAGCCTGCCTAAGTTCGCGGCGATAACCGGATTCCCGGAGATCGTCAGGCGCTCCAGCTGCCACGTGCTCAACATGCACGCCATGGCGGAGCAGTACGCGGCGGATCACGGTCTGGACTACGCTGAGCAGCGCCTCCTCATCGTCCACATGGGCGGAGGAATCTCATACTGCGCCATGGATCACGGACAGATAATCGATTCCATCGGAGACGACGACGGCCCCTTCTCACCGGAGAGAGCGGGCTTCACCCAGATCCTTCCCATCGTTAAGATGTGTTACTCGGGCGACTATACCTATGCCGAGATGAAGCAAAAGATCCGCGGAAACGGCGGATTCAAGGCCTACTTCGGCACATCCAGCATGAGGGATATCGAGAAGATGGTGGAGGATGGCGACCCCAAGGCAGTCCTGCTTTACGACGCGGAAGCCTACCAGATCGCAAAGGGAATATGTGAGCTTTCCGTAGCATTCAAGGGCGATGTGGACGCCATCATACTCACCGGCGGCCTGGCGTATTCAGAGCGACTCACATCCAAGATATCCGAGTACGTGAAGTTCATCGCCCCCATCTACATCTATCCCGGCGAGAACGAGATGCTGGCACTGGCAAGAGGCGGCGTCAGGATAATGAACGGCACCGAGCGTGCCAAAGAGTTCGATCTCCAGGACATCATCGAGGCGAATAAGGCCATCGTGTAAGGAAAGTGTCATCAGAATAGAAGGAAACCCCCTGTTCGGATCTTTGTAACAGGGGGTTTTTTATATTATGATCGATCGGGAAAACTCACATTCACTGCTGTGCAGATACTTTTTCAATCAGGTCTTCGGGGCTGCAGTAGAGAGCTTTAGCCAGGCGGACTATGTATTCTGCCCGTGCCATGTTTATGTTCTTCTGGCGCTGCTCATATTGCTGTATGGTCCTGAGGGGAATGCCGCTTTTTTCGGCAAGCTGGGACTGGCTGAGTCCGACCTGGTTTCTATAGTGTTTAAGTCTTGTATCTCTGCTTCTTTTCAGATATAGCTCGTCCATGACATCACAGAAGTGACGGATATCCATTTCGTGATAAGGAGAGTACAGGGAGCGGATCCCCGTGATCTCGTCCGGACCTGCGATATCCCTGAACGTGAGTCCGGTTTCCCACTGATAGTAGGCAAGGGCCCATCCAAGCCAGTATTCCTCTGAACGGTGATCCCTAGGCTTTACATTCACGCGGCCGGTATCACCGCCGAGTACGGAATAGGCCATCTCGATCCCTGACATTCCTGCGATCACGGTCGATTCGCCGTGTTCGAAACGATCAGCAAGGCTGCTGTTTATGAATCGCTCCCAGAAGTATATGAGATCACAGTGAAGATCGTTCACCGCGAAGTCCAGCATATGTGCTAAATTGCTGCGGGCTTTTTCCAAATATATCTTATCGTAGGCGCGTATCATCTTGTTTTATCTCCTCGTCCAGTATGGTGGTGATATACAGATCGCCCTTCTGACGTCTGTTTCGTTCTATGTTGAAATACTCACTTCGGGCAGCGTTGTCGCGCATCTCTTTTTTTGCAAACCATTCGTCGCTTGAAGCGATATCGAAGCCCACGAATCTGACGCGGTCAAAAGCCTTCTCACTCTTGAGAACGATCTGCCGCCCAAGCTTACCTAAGTGCATCGCGTTGTTGAGCTGACGATACGAGATGGAGCCGTTCAAAAAATCCTGCGCGAAGGAGAAGTAACTGTCATCTGCCCTGTAGCCCAGCAAGATATCTGCTTTGGAATAGTCTATCAGGAAATTGTCCAAAATATAGTTTCTGGCATCAAAGGCCAGATTTGAAGACGTGTCGAATTCCCGGTTTCGGAGCAGAACTGCCAGCCAGTTCAGGATGCACTTGTCGCTGTCGTTCAGGTCCAGGATCGCCAGGCCATCGATCTCAATATCGTAAATGTTGGCAAACCCGTCCTTCAGACGCGATGATCCCCATTCCCTGGCCATGTCAATAGAATCCGTACAATAGAAACCAAGGCCGTAATCATTATATGCCTTGCCATATCCGAACAGCGGCCTCTCAATTATGTGATCTGAACCATAAAAAATGCGCTGGATCATGAGCTGCTCCTTGTATAGTACTCCTGTGGGAGTATAGTATGATCAAAATATACTCCTTTGGGAGCAACGTGTCAACAAAAAAGGCGCAGAATGTCTGCGCCTTAAATGGCTATTCTGTTGGATCTATCCGAAGTATCTCTCCGCTACCCTCCTGAAACTCGGCATGGAGTTCACCACGGTCTCATGGGAGACGCAGTAAGAAAGCCTGAAGTAGCCCGGACCCATGAAGGCGCTTCCGGGGGTGGCCAGGACCCGTTCATCCTTAAGTTCGTCGCAGAAGGCCGCGTCATCATCTATGGGGCTCTTGACCCAGAGATAGAATGCACCGTCGGGTTTGACGCAGCTGAATCCCATGGCAGTCAGTCCTTCGTAAAGATCGGCGCCGTTTCTCTCGTAGAATGCCACGTTGGACCTGAGTCCGGTGCAGCGGGCGATGGCCAGCTGCTGAAGGGAGGGAGCGTTTACGATGCCAAGCATTCTGTTGGCTGTGGAAAGTGAAAGGACGAACTCCTCCCATCCGTCGGACTGAGGAGGTACCAGCACGTAGCCGATACGTTCGCCGGGAAGGGACAGGGACTTGCTGTAGGAATAGCAGATAAGGGTGTTATCGTAGAAGTCCGGGATATGTGGCACCTTAGCGTCGCCGTAGACCAGCTCCCTGTAGGGCTCGTCGGAGATGATGTAAATGACGGTACCCAGCTCTTCCTGCTTCGACCGGAGGGCTTCAGCCAGCTTATTGATGACCTCTGCAGGATACACAGCGCCCGTGGGATTGTTGGGGTTGTTGACTATTACTGCCTTTGTCTTAGGGGTGATCCTGTCGCACATCTCCTGTACGTCGGGCATGAAGCCTGACTCGGGATGAGGAGCGATCACCACGGGCACTGCGCCGTAGTTAGAAAGGTAGTTGTTGTATTCCAGGAAGTAAGGAGCGAAGACGATCACCTCGTCGCCGGGCTCCAGAATAGATCTCATGGTGATGTTCATGGCTGAGGCTGCGCCTGCGGTCATGACCACGTTGGCCGCGGAATAGGATGTACCGAAGCGACTGTTGAGATCCTCTGCGATGGCCTGCCTTGTTTCGTCGAAACCGGCGTTTGACATGTAGCCATGGAGCTTCAGGGGATCTTCTGTCTTAAGAATGTCGATCATGGCATCCCTGAGCTCATCGGGTGCGGGAACGTTTGGGTTTCCCAGACTGAAGTCATAGACGTTCTCCGGGCCGTAGACTGCGGCCAGTTTTTTGCCCTCCTCGAACATGCGGCGGATGGCGGAACTTCCGTGGACTTTGGGTCTCATCAAATTGGATATCATATCTATTCTCCTTTACATCTTGTGATAGTGCTGCATTATGAGGCTGCGTGCGCCGGGGATGTCATCCGATCGGATGGCTTCCAGGATCTCCCTGTGCTCGTTGATTATGTTCAGGCGCTCGCTCTCGTTCTGCTCGTGGTCGTAGAGGGTCACGAGATAGAATATGTCGTAGATCTCGCGGTACATCTTGTCCAGGAAGGGATTGGAGGCGCACTTGATGAAGCAGGAGTCGAATCCCAGAGAATCCTGGATGTATTTATGATAATTCCGTGAGTTATAGCTTTTTTCCTGACTCTTGAGGGAGGCGTCCAGAAGCTTTACCAGCTTCTCCCGCCTGTCCAGTGAGACATTGAGCTCCAGGGCTCCGAGGATCAGGGTCTCCATGGCCTTCTCCACCTGGCGGAAAAGGGCGGGGGAGTACTCGATGACTCTTGGTCCGGCGTTGGGGGTGACCTTCACCAGCCCGTCCCGCTCCAGCATTGAAATGGCTTCACGGATTGGGGTGTTGGATACGCCCAGCTCGTTGGAAAGGGAAAGAATATTGATCTTGTCGCCGAATCTGTACTGTTCTCCCAGGATCCTTTCGCGGAGCAGATCGTAGATCTGGTCCTTCATGCTCTTCTTGATTATGTCCATTGGAATATCCTTCCATTCAGCCGCCTGCAGGCGGCCACCCCTTGATCTAAAGGGTCTCGTGCAACTGTTGTTCGTGCACGAAACATTATCAAAAGTATATTCAAGCGGGTCTTAAGTGTCAAGGGCAGCTGGGGTATTTTGCGCAAAAAATCCCGGCCCAGGTCCCGACCCATATCAAAGGATAGCCTTGTATGGACAAGTTAAATAGAGTATAATTACAAGGGCGCAGTATGCGCGCCGCAAGTTTGTGTTGCAAGTAAGCTTTAAGATATAATGGAGGCAGCTGAAATGAAGAAGTTAGGCAAAGCAGCGCTCATATCCGCGGGCGCAGTGACCGGCGCAGTCCTGGGATCATCCTACCTCCTTGCCAGAGTAGTAAACAGACCTGAGCACAAGACCTTCGAAGAAAGAGTTAAGGACCTAAGAGACCACGGGCGTTGGGAAGATTACGACAGTTTAAAGAAAGTGCCTTATGCGGTGGAGATGGCGGACGGGTATGTTTTGCACGCCACATTCATCCCTGCAGGCATAGAGACCAACAGGTATGTGATAATCTCCCACGGCTTCGGCGACAACCGGCTGGGAAGCGCCAAGTATGCCCTGATGTATCATGCCATGGGCTTCAATTCCATAATCTACGACACCAGGGGCATGGGGGAGAACAGGGAACAGGCCATCACTCTCGGCCTTAAAGAATCCAGAGATCTGATCGATCTCATCCTGGACACCCGCAAAAGATACGGCCGTGACATCGTGCTGGGACTCCACGGGGAGTCCATGGGCGCGTCCTTCCAGATCATGGCCCTCAAGTATATGCCGGACATAAGCTTCATGATCTGCGACTGCGGATTCGCCAGACTGGAGGACGTGCTGGACGTGCAGATCACCAAGGTGTTCCACCTGCCTAAGTTTATGGTGAAGCTGGCAAGTCTGGGATCCAGGATCTTCTACGGATATTTCTTCGGCGAGGTCCAGCCCATCAAGACCCTGAAGGAGGGCAAAGTGCCCATCTGCTTCTGCCACGGCACGGCGGACAGCTTCATACCCTATCACGAATCAGAGATGATGTATGAGGCCTACAAAGGATATAAGGAGCTCCACCTCTTCGAGGGAGCGGAGCACGTGGAGAGCCTGAACAGCGATCCCGAAAAGTATTACCAGATGACTGCCGACTTCATCGAACGTGTCCTTGGGTAGGCTGCAGAATGAAGACGGTTTCGGAGTAAAATATGGATTTTTTGACTAAGAGACAAGAGAAGTTTTACAGAGCCATGGAGAAGACGCCTCTCACCAAGGCGCTTCTCACTGACTGGTTCATAATAAAGGGCAGACAGAAGATCGATTACTATTCTCAGAAGATCGACGATGCCATCAGAAATTACAAGGGGAACGAGGCCTGGCTGGATGATCCCAAGGCTGTGAAGAAAGCCAGACGCGAGATCATCTTCCACATGTTCAGCTACGGTATACTCCCCTACGAATACTATATGTTCAGGTTCAGAGATTGCTCACCCAGAAAGAAGGATTCATTCCTGACCGATAAGCTTACGGTGGCAAATCTCCACAAACTTAACGATTACGCTTACCTGGACCTCTTCAACAACAAGTGGAAGACCTATGAGAAATACGGGCAGTTCTACGGCCGCAGGCTGGTGAGGATCGCATCTGAAGAGGACAGACCGGTCTTCGACGATTTCGTAAAGGACAATCCGGTGTTCGTCAAAAAAGGCGAGTACGGCGCCATGGGCCGCACCGTGGAGAAGGTGGACACATCGGACTATCCGTCCATGGATTCCCTCTTCGCCCATCTCATGGCGGAGCTCAAGACCCTGGACAAGGGCGGGCTGGTGCTGGAGGAGCTGATCCACCAGAGCGCGGACATGGCTTCCCTGAACCCCACTTCGGTTAATACCCTTAGGCTCATGACGCTTCTCAACGATGACGGAGAGGTGATCTACAAGTTCCCATGGATGAAGATCGGCAGAAACGGCAGCTTCGTGGATAACGGCGGATCCGGCGGAATGTTCGTCCAGGTGGACGAAAAGACCGGGATCGTCAGGACCAACGGAGCCACTGAGACGGGAGAAGTGTACTACATCCATCCGGATACGGGCACGGTGATCCCCGGCTTCCAGGTGCCGGATTGGGAACAGGCCCTGGAGCTGGGCCGCAAGCTTGCGCCCATAACTCCCAGAGTCCGCTACGTGGGCTGGGACCTGGCCCACACCGACAAAGGCTGGATCGTGGTGGAAGGAAACTTTGCCTCCCAGTCGCTGTACCAGAACTGCGACCAAATGGGCCGCAGGTACGATATGGCAGCCATAGTGGACAATCTCAAGGATCTGTCAGAAATCCCCGAATAATAAAGCTAAGAACATCTGCTTAAAGAGACGGAGGACAAATGAGCAGTTTTGAAAATCTAAGGATAGTTGATAACTTTTACCAGACGTCGTTGTTTTTCCCAATGCCGACGGTGGCCATATCCACCCTCTGTGAGGATGGATCCACATCGGTGGGGCCATATTCTCTGATCCAGCCCTATTACGTGGCCGGAAAGGACTACTACGCAATGCTTCTTCAGTGCAGGAACTCTTCCAACACTGCACAGCACATACTGGAGACGGGAAAGTGCGCCATAAACTTCCTGCCGGACGATCCCAGGTACTTCAAGGAACTGGTGAAGCTGAGCTGGCCGGGAGATACACCGGCTGACAAGATGCCGGGCTTCAGCCTTCCCATGGAGAAGAGCCAGATCCAGGAGGAGGATCCCACAGATATAAGACCCATGGTGCTTACCGATGCCGTACAGGTCATAGAGTGCACCTGGATGAGAGAACTGGACGGAGCAGACCGTGACAAGGCGGGAGAACTCAACGGTTATGAGCCGCCCTATCACGACTTTAACGGTATAACCAGCAAGTTCGGAGCACACTTCATACTCAGGGTGGACCGCATCCTCATGAAGAAGAGATACGCAGACGCCATTATAAACGGTGTGAAAGCCGGGGACTTCCCCAGACTTCCTGTGGACTATGGGTACAGGGACAGCAAAAACTTCTGGTACCACAAGGGACGCCGCATGAGGGCGGAGCTTCTCCCCATCAGGGAAGCAAGTCTGGAATCGGTGAGATACGCAGCGGATCGTGCGGACGATAAAGTCAAGTTCACGGATGACGCTCTTAAGATGGTGCTGAACGTGCCCAGAGTATTCCTGCCTTTGGTGCTCAAGGGCTGCGTGGACTGGGCAAAGGAAAACGGCGTGGAACTGATCACAGCCGAACACATGCAGATAATAAATGACAAGCGGGCCAGGGAAAAAGAAGAAAAGAAGAGATAATGACCTGCTGAACCATTACATAAGTTATATTTTTTGAGAAGGAGGATCATATGACAGAAGAACTCAAAAAAACATCACTTTATGACACTCATGTCAAGTACGGCGGCAAGATGGTACCCTTTGCGGGATGGTGCATGCCGGTGCAGTACAAGGGCGTCATCGATGAACACATGAACGTGAGGACCAAGGTGGGAATGTTCGACGTTTCCCACATGGGAGAGATCGTGGTCAAGGGACCGGATGCTCTCAAGAACCTGAATCTCCTCCTTACCAATGACTTCAACGGTATGCACGATGGTCAGGCCAGATACAGCCCCATGTGCAACGAGGAAGGCGGAGTAGTGGACGACCTCATCGCCTACAGGAAGAATGAGTGCGAATACCTTCTGGTAGTCAACGCCGCCAACAAGGACAAGGACTTCAACTGGATCCTTAACCACAAGACCGGCGACGTGGAGATAACCGACATCTCTGCTACCATCGGACAGATCGCCCTTCAGGGACCTCTGGCCAAGGAAGTTTTGCTTAAGCTGGTGAGACCTGAGGACATTCCTGCTGAATACTACGCTTGCACATTCGATGTTCCCATCTGCGGCACAGAGGCCATGATATCCACCACCGGTTACACCGGAGAAGATGGAGTGGAGATCTACATGCCCTGGGACAAGGCACCGGTGATCTGGGAAGCTCTCATGGAAGCCGGAGCTGAAGAGGGCATCATGCCCTGCGGGCTGGGTGCAAGAGACACCCTGAGACTGGAAGCAGGCATGCCGCTCTACGGTCACGAGATGGACGATACCATTTCCCCCAAGGAGGCAGGTCTCGGCATCTTCGTCAAGATGGACAAGGAAGACTTCATCGGACGCGCCGCCCTGGAGGCTATGGGAACACCCAAGCGCCGCAAGGTGGGCCTGAAGGTCACGGGAAGAGGCATCGTAAGAGAGCATCAGGATGTGTATCTCAACGGCGAAAAGATCGGTATTACCACATCCGGAACCTTCTGCCCGTTCCTGAATGGAGCCTATGCCAACGCACTGGTGGATGCTGACCACAGAGAGATCGGCACCAAGGTGGAAGTGGACGTAAGAGGCAGAAGAGTGGAGTGCGAGATCGTCAAGTCTCAGTTCTACAAGAGGTAATGGCGGGCACGGACCCGTAAGTTTTGGTTAAAACGGGCCGAGAGCCCGGTAACATAATGTTTTGATTGGAGGAATTAAAAATGGCTTTATTTTTCTCAAAGACACATGAATGGCTTCTCGAAGGAGATGACAAGACAGTAACCATCGGAATCACTGATTTTGCTCAGGAAGAACTGGGACAGCTGGTATTCGTAAACCTTCCCGAGGCGGGAGACCAGATCACAGCAGGCGAGGCTTTTGCTGATGTAGAGTCAGTCAAGGCAGTTTCTGACATCATGTCCCCCGTATCCGGCACCATCCTTGAGATCAACGAGGAACTGCTGGACGCTCCTGAGATGATCAACGATGCACCCTATGATGCATGGTTCGTCAAGGTGGGCGACATAACATATCACGAGGATCTTTTGACAGAGGATGAATACAACGCATTCGTAGAGGAAGAAAAAGCTTGATAGCAGGAGGATGATCATGGGTTCTTTTGTACCCAATACCAAGGAAGAGCGGGAACAGATGCTCAGAGAAGCGGGATACAAAAGCTTTGATGACATGTTTTCCGTAATACCGGAGGAGGTCAGGCTCAAAAAACCTCTGGACCTGCCTTCCGGTCTAAGCGAGATGGAAGCCTTGAAGGTCATGGAAGACCTGGCGGCTGAGAACAAGGTGTATCGTGAGATCTTCCGGGGTGCCGGAAGCTACGACCACTATATCCCGGCCATCGTAAAGAGCGTCACATCCAAGGAGGAGTTCCTCACCGCTTACACGCCCTACCAGGCTGAGATCAGCCAGGGCATCCTGCAGTCCATCTTTGAGTTCCAGACCATGGTCTGCGAACTGACAGGCATGGACGTGGCCAACGCTTCTCACTATGACGGAGCTACGGCCGCCGCGGAATCCATACCCATGTGCCGCGACAGGAAACACAAGACAGCTTACGTTTCAGCCACCACCGACCCCAAGGTCCTGGAAGTAATGGGGACCTACTGCTTCGGATCCAACACCAAGCTGGTGACGGTTGGAGAGGCGGATGGCCTTACGGACATGGAGGATCTCAAGCAGCTTCTTGAAGAGGATCCCGAGGCCGCCTGCTTCTACGTGGAAAGCCCCAACTACTACGGTAACCTGGAGGACGTGGAGGCTATGGCCGAGATCGTCCACGCCGCGGGCGCCAAGCTGGTGCTGGGAATCGACCCTATTGCTCAGGCTGTGATCAAGACCCCCAGAGAACTGGGAGCGGACATAGCTGTGGGCGATGGACAGCCTCTGGGCATGCCCATAGCCTTCGGCGGACCCTACGTGGGCATCATGGCTACCACAACTGATATGATGAGAAAACTTCCCGGCAGGATCGTTGGCGAGACCAAGGACCATGACGGAAACCGCGCTTACGTACTGACCCTTCAGGCCAGAGAGCAGCACATCCGCCGTGAAAAGGCCAGCTCCAACATCTGTTCCAACCAGGACCTCTGCGCTCTGACAGCCTCCGTATACATGGCTGCCATGGGCCCGGACGGAATGAAGGAAGTGGCGGAGCAGACCATGGCCAAGGCACACTTCTTAAGAGACGTGCTGGTGAAGGCCGGACTGACCCAGAAAAACTGCAAGGGAGAGTTCTTCAACGAGTTCGTCACCGACTGCCCAATGGGAGCGGAAGCCCTCATGGCAGCTCTGGATGAGAAGGGCATACTCGGAGGACTGCCACTGGATGGCGACACCATTCTCTGGTGTGCCACAGAGGTGAACTCCAGAAGCGCTATGGAAGAGGTGGCGGATATAGTCCAAAGCCTCATGAAGGGAAAGGAGGCATAAGATGGAATTGATATTTGAGATCGGTTCGAAAGGAAGACATCTTTCCCTGCTTCCCCAGTGCGACGTGCCGAAGGTAGAGGTACCCGAAAAGTTCAGGCGCACCCAGGCACCGCACCTTCCGGAGCTTTCGGAAAACGAGATCTCCAGACATTACACGAAACTTGCAGGCCGCACCCACGGTGTGAACGATGGCTTCTATCCCCTGGGATCCTGCACCATGAAGTATAACCCCAAGGTCAATGAAGAAGCGGCGGGCTTACGAGGCTTCAACCGCATCCATCCCCTTCAGGATCCTTCCACAGTGAAGGGTGCCCTCAAGGTGATGAAGATGGCGGAAGACGCCCTCTGCGAGATCACCGGAATGGACGCATTCACCATGCAGCCCTCCGCAGGAGCTCACGGAGAGTTCACCGGACTTCTTCTGATCAAGGCCTACCACACCGAAAGAGGCGATGAGGCCAGGACCAAGATCATCGTTCCTGACTCCGCCCACGGCACCAACCCGGCTTCAGCCGCCATGTGCGGCTACCAGGTGGTGAGCATCCCGTCGGGACCCGACGGATGCGTAGACCTGGACGCCCTTCGTGCTGCAGTGGGACCGGACACCGCCGGCCTGATGCTGACCAACCCCAACACCGTGGGACTGTTCGACAAAAACATTCTGGACATCACCAAGATCGTCCACGAGGCAGGCGGCCTCTGCTACTATGACGGAGCCAACCTGAACGCAGTAATGGGAATCGTCCGCCCCGGCGACATGGGATTCGACTGCATCCACTCCAACCTGCACAAAACATTCTCCACCCCTCACGGCGGCGGAGGTCCCGGCGCAGGCCCTGTGGGATGCAAAAAATTCCTGGCCAAGTATCTCCCCGGTCTCTGCATAGAGGAGACTGCGGACGGCAAAGGCTTTGAGATGGTCAAGGCACCTCAATCCATGGGATCGGTCAAAGCCTTCAACGGCAACTTCCTGGTGGTGGTAAGGGCGCTGACCTACATCCTTATGATGGGCAAGGAAGGCATCCCCGAAGCATCGTCTAATGCCGTTCTGAACGCAAACTACATGAGAGTGAAGCTTTCTGACGACTTCAAGATGGCTTACGACACCACCTGCATGCACGAGTTCGTAATGGACCTGGCACCTCTCGTAAAGGAGACCGGAGTGAACGCTCTGGATGTGGCAAAGGGAATGCTGGACTACGGCATCCATCCGCCTACAATGTACTTCCCCCTTATCGTCCACGAGGCTCTCATGGTGGAGCCCACCGAGACAGAGCCAAAGGAAGTGCTGGACCAGTGCATCGACGTGCTCCACGAGATCTACGACATGGCACATACAGATCCGGACTATCTCCACGGTGCGCCTCATGACACTGTCATCGGCAGACCCGATGAGGTAGAGGCCGCAAGGCACCCAATAGTCAGATACGTGTGGGAGTAATATGAATAAGGAGCCCCTTCAGCCTGCGGCTGAAGGGGCTTTCGCTTTTTTGGATGGAAGGCACCCCCCGGCGGGGGGTGCCGACCGCCCCTTGTGGGCGCGACGCCACTGTTGGATGCCCCCCCTTGCGGGCGGGACGCCCCCGGCGGAGCGGATTGTTTGCGGATGAGGTGCAATTCGTGCAGTTTTGCCTTAGTCTTGACTTGTAACTGAACGAAACCATGTAAAAACATAGCGTTTAGTGACAAAGTTGTTAATATAATAACGGTCAGGCATATTCCTCGCTGCAAGCGCGATGGACCATGGCATGAAATCGTATACGATTTCAGCATATTGAACATTGAGGGAGGGAGGTGCTAATATAAGCAACGAATAGTAATATCTGCAACTGCTGAGAAAGGGAGAGCCATGTTCGTGGATATAATTCAGGTGCTGGAAGATTTTTTGAACCTGATCATTTATATGATCAGAGAACTGGATAAGGGATCGCCTCTTGAGCCATCGGCGGGCTGGCTGAGAAAAAGAGGTTCGCCTGACTATCCGTGCTACGATCTAGTGATGTTTTTTGGCGATAAGCAACGGTCAAAACACATTGGCGGCGATAGATCGAATGCGGTCATATCCTTAAAGTCCAGGATGTATAACAAGACCCTTTACAAGACATTGCTTCAGGACAAGCCGGTGATCGAGAAGATGCTAAGGATCGCAAGGGCGGGATTCCGGCCCTTCGACCCGCAGTCCATTGATGCGCAGCTGAAGCCTGCCTACGTGGACAGCACTGGCCTGGTCAACAAGAATCCTTGCTTCATGTCCGATGCAGATTGGAAGAAGTCGCCGTACTGGCACAGCAGTCGTCCCATCGACCGAAGCAGAGCATTTGTTTCTTGTGACGGCACATGGGTCAGGTCGAAGGGGGAAATGATAATATATAATATGTTGGTATATCTGAATGTCCCCTTCCGCTACGAGGAGGTCATCACCTTGCTTGACGAAAACGGTCGCAAGGTCACCCGCTGCCCCGACTTCGTGATCCGGCGGCCTGACGGGACGGAGGTGATCCTGGAGTATCTGGGTATGCTGAGCGACCCACGATACGCTCAGGATAACTTCGAGAAGTTCATGCTGTACTGGCGTAACGGCTATGTTTTGAATGAAACGCTGTTCTATGTGACCGACGATGTGAATGGAGTGATGAACTCCGAAGTGGTGATGGATATGATAAAACATAACATTATGTGGAAATGACAAGGCCGGACGGCGCCCCTCGCTGAGGGGCGCCTTTTTGATTGTACACTTTAGTGGAGGTTCCGAGGACGGTAGTCCGAGGAACAAGAAACCACCGGCTATGCCGGTGCGCTTAAGCGTCTTTAGATCAAAGCAAAAAAATTAC
>Ga0256405_10005614_pt1 | contig 21339 bp, 14 predicted proteins | sample RumenRJG_02DNA_FD_189096 | JGI IMG/M metagenome (GOLD analysis project Ga0256405, IMG submission 189096) | Bovine rumen microbial communities from Lethbridge, Alberta, Canada - RJG_02 | ecosystem: Host-associated > Mammals > Digestive system > Stomach > Rumen | place: Canada: Alberta... | reverse complement strand
CCAGTTTCTCATGCTTGATGCCTGTGGCCTTTCGGCTGACAGACAATACTTTCTCAACCTCCTTGACCTTCAACAATTCAAGTAATGTTCCTTCGCCAACATAACCTGTGGCTCCTGTTAGTATTATCTTCATTTGATCTAATTTTTAATTCAAATTGTATCTAATAGAGTAGTTTTGACTTGTTTTCACACTTCTATTTCCACTTGCTTTATTGATTTATTATTATCACAAGCTCCGCAGTTGCTGCATCCGTTGCAGGTCATACGACTGCCACAGGTGTTGCAATGTTCACGAAAGAAGGGTTCAGGCGTGATTACATCTGTTCCAAACAGCGTACCTTCCGGCATTCTTAGAAGCCTTGGAACTTTACGACCTTGATAACTCAATCCCGAAAGAAAAGCCTGCTTGCTCTGTGTGCGTTTGTCAGGTATGCGATATGTTTTGCCATCCTTCACAAAGACGGTGCCCGTCTCGATGAAGTCAAAGGTCACGTCGTATCTCCGGCATTGGTCACTCAGTTGTTTTACCCATTCATAGTGGCAAGGACGCGCACCATCATAGTTCTCACCACCACATAGTACCTCTTCTATAAGACCTGCCCGCAGGTATTCTTCTGCATCGACTGGACCGATATAGGGAGCAACCATAAACCCACGGTGTTTGGCAGGTGTTTCAATAAGAATAGGTAAACGCTCGTCGGCTCTCGTCTGATTCTCAGTGGTCACATTGAGCATCACGTTATCGTAACCATCGCCCCAATCGTCTGGCAGACAGTCGGTAAAACGTTGTGGACGTTTCGTTAGCAGTCGAAAGAATATGTCTGGACGTTGGCGGATAATACTCCATGCTTCATCACGCCATTGATCGGCTTCCTCTACAAAGAAGTCTGTGGAAAGTCCGACAAAGAGCGTCATTCCTGATGGCAGCTTAAAATGTCCGTTGCGCCTGCGCAGGATGGGCATGGCGAAATTCTCCGTACGGAAAACGTGCGAAGTGTCAAGGCCGCGTTTGCTGTCAAGGAAGTACATGTAACAATGTTCGCAGCCTTCGCTTACTTTATGGCAACCATGCCAGGGATTCCAGATAATCATTCCGACAACTTACTTACTTTTCACTATTGTTTGTAACTATATACGAGCAGTATTTACTGAGCAAGTTGGACAATGGCAAATCGCCTTTCTTATATCGGTCAGCATCAAGTTTCAGAACTCTTTCGCAAATTGGTTTCTTTCCCTTGAATTTGGCTTTCAGATACGGAATTCCATTCTCTTCGACAATGTTTACATCAGTGAAGAACTGCGTCAAGTCCTCTGCATCAAAGACGATGGAGTAACTTGGACGCTTGGCACCAGGAATGTCCTCTATTAGAATATTCTTTTCGACAAGGTCCTGTATATCACGTATGGCCGTATCCTTAGAACATTTTGCCAATGTCGCCCAAGTCTTTGACGTTATCTTAGCCTCGTAACCATCAAGGAAGAGGTTGAGCATCAAGGTCTGACGCTCAGTCATAGGCACAGACGAAGCTTTCTGCCAGAAGAAACTCTTGTTTAAGATTGCGGTGACGATAGTATCTGCCTCATCGAGTGCTTCTACCAATTTCTGCAGATACCACGTCAACCATTCTGTGATGTCACCATCGCCATGCTGCATACGTTCAAGAATCTCATAGTAGTGATTCTTGTCCTTGTTAATCTGTGATGAAACATTATAAAAACGGAACTCACTCTTTTCTCCACGAGCCAGAAGCATGTCTGAAAGGATGCGGGCCAACCGGCCATTGCCATCCTCGAAGGGATGAATGCTCACAAACCAGAAATGGGCAATGGCAGAACGAATGACGCTACTCACTGGCTCCTCGCCATCAAACCAGATGAGGAACTTTTCCATCTCCTCTTCAACACGGTCAGGAGAAGGAGCAATATAGTGAATTTTCTCGCGCCCAAACATTCCGCTGACAATATGCTCCTCGTTTGTTCTATATTTACCAATCTCTATCTGCCCGCCATCGCTATAGCCTGTTGGAAAGAAAGCGGTTTGCCAAGCGCACAATTTCTCTTTACTGAGGGGCATATCATAATGTTGAACCGCTTCGAGCATCACACCCACGACGGAATCGACATAATGCGATGGCGCAGTATATTTCACATTCTCAATACCAAGCTTCCGGGCAATGGAAGAGCGAACCTGGTCCAAGTTCAGACGTATGCCTTCAATCTCCGAAGAATACACCACGTCATAGGTCAGGTTCTCTGCCATAGCACGCAGTTTGCTATCAAAGCCCAACGAATTCAACCTCCCGTAAAGCAACCCCTGCTTACGGAATACTTTCTCCTGAAGGAGTGACACCTCAGAAGCATCCCAACGGAAGTCCGTCCAATTTTCTCTTTCGTGTATATACATAATGCATTCGTACTTTATGCGACAAAATTTCATATATAACGTCGCAGATTCTGCGGCAAAAATACTAAAATAATGCTGAACTACCAAATAAAAACGCAAAATATCGCATATCCTGCGACGTTTTTATCTCCAAAACGTCGAAAGCATACTTGAAGATACTAAAAAGGGACCTGTCCAAGTGGACAAGTCCCTTCGCAAATTATGTATGAGTATTAATTACTCCTCAACAGCAGCCTGCGCGGCGGCAAGGCGTGCGATGGGCACACGGAATGGAGAGCAGCTAGCGTAGTTCATGCCAATCTTAGCGCAGAACTTAACTGAGCTAGGCTCACCACCATGCTCACCACAGATACCGCAACGGAGCTCAGGACGAACCTCACGACCCTCCTTAACGGCGAACTTGATGAGACGGCCTACACCCTCCTGGTCGAGTACCTGGAATGGGTCAACCTTCAGGATCTTCTTGTCGAGGTAAACAGGCAGGAACGAAGCGATATCGTCGCGGCTGTAACCGAAGGTCATCTGGGTAAGGTCGTTAGTACCGAATGAGAAGTACTGAGCCTCTGAAGCAATCAGATCGGCTGTGAGGGCAGCACGTGGAATCTCAATCATTGTACCGATCTCGAACTCAACCTCGATACCATACTCAGCGAATACCTCCTTAGCGGCATACTGGATGATCTCCTTCTGCTGCTTGAGCTCGTTGATAGTACCAATCAGAGGAACCATGATCTCTGGCATTGGGTTCTTACCCTCCTTCTTCAGCTCGCAAGCTGCAGAGAGGATAGCCTTAGTCTGCATAGCTGTGATCTCAGGGAATGTGATACCCAGACGGCAACCACGGTGACCCAGCATTGGGTTGTTCTCAGCGAGTGAGTCAACACGACGCTTGATCTCATCCAAGCTTACGCCCATCTCCTTAGCCATAGTCTCCTGACCAGCCTGATCGTGGGGAACGAACTCGTGGAGTGGTGGATCGAGCAGACGGATGTTAACGGGCAGACCGTCCATAGCCTCGAGGATACCCTTGAAGTCAGCCTTCTGGTAAGGCAGCAGCTTAGCAAGAGCCTTCTCACGTCCGGCAACGCTGTCGGCCAGAATCATCTCACGCATAGCAACGATCTTCTGATCCTCGAAGAACATGTGCTCGGTACGTGTAAGACCGATACCCTTAGCACCGAAAGCGCGAGCTACCTGTGCATCGTGTGGAGTATCAGCATTGGTACGAACCTGCAGTTTAGTGTACTTGTCGCAGAGGTCCATCAGCTCCTTGAAATCGCCAGAAAGCTCAGCAGCCTTTGTTGGAACCTCGCCAGCATATACCTGACCAGTTGTACCGTTCAGAGAGATATAGTCGCCCTCCTTATATGTTACGCCGTCGATCTCGACAGTCTTATCCTTATAGCTTACGTTCAGAGCGCCAACACCCGATACGCAGCACTTACCCATACCACGAGCCACAACAGCAGCGTGAGAGGTCATACCGCCACGAGCGGTGAGGATACCCTCGGCAGCAGCCATACCAGCCAGATCCTCAGGAGAGGTCTCGATACGTACCAGAACTACCTTGTGACCATTCTCGTGCCACTCCTTAGCATCGTCAGCGTGGAATACAATCTGACCGCATGCAGCACCAGGAGAAGCAGGCAGACCCTGAGCGATAACCTTAGCAGAAGCCAAAGCCTTCTTATCGAATACAGGGTGCAGCAGCTCGTCAAGCTTCTGAGGCTCGCAGCGCATGATAGCAGTCTTCTCATCGATCATACCCTCGTGCAGCAGGTCGATAGCAATCTTAACCATAGCAGCACCTGTACGCTTACCGTTACGTGTCTGGAGGAACCAGAGTTTGCCCTCCTGTACGGTGAACTCCATATCCTGCATATCGTGATAGTGGTGCTCCAGCTTGTCCTGGATACCATTCAACTCAGCATAAATCTCAGGCATTGCCTCCTCCATTGAAGGATACTTGGCTACGCGCTCCTCCTCAGAGATACCAGCGCGCTCAGCCCAGCGCTGAGAACCAATCTTGGTAATCTGCTGTGGAGTACGGATACCAGCCACAACGTCCTCACCCTGAGCGTTAACCAGATACTCACCGTTGAACAGGTTCTCACCATTAGCGGCATCACGGCTGAAGCATACACCAGTAGCTGATGTGTCGCCCATGTTACCGAATACCATGGCCATAACTGATACGGCTGTACCCCACTCGTCGGGGATTCCTTCCATCTTACGATACAGGATAGCACGCTCGTTCATCCAGCTGCGGAATACAGCGCAGATAGCGCCCCAGAGCTGCTCGATAGGATCGTTTGGGAAGTCCTTACCTGTGCGCTCCTTGATAGCAGCCTTGAACAGCTTAACCAGCTTCTTCAAGTCCTCTACAGAGAGGTCCTTATCCAGAACAACACCGCTCTCCTTCTTAACCTTCTCGATAATCTCCTCGAATGGATCGATATCGGTCTTATTTACAGGCTTCATCTCGAGCACAACATCACCGTACATCTGTACGAAACGGCGATAAGAGTCGTATACGAAGTGGGGGTTGTTAGTCTTCTTAGCCATACCCTCGGCAACCTCGTCGTTCAATCCAAGGTTCAGGATAGTATCCATCATACCAGGCATTGATGCACGGGCACCAGAGCGAACTGATACCAACAGAGGATTCTGGGCATCACCGAACTTGCAGTTCATCAAGTTCTCAATGTGCTTCACGGCAGCCATCACGTCGTCGTTCAGCAGCTCCATAATCTTCTGCTGACCAACCTGATAGTACTCATTACAACAATCTGTGGTGATTGTGAAACCTGGAGGAACGGGAACACCAATGTGGTTCATCTCGGCAAGGTTGGCACCCTTACCACCAAGCTCCTCACGCATTTTTGCGTTTCCTTCGGCCTTTCCATTACCGAAGAGGTAAACTCTTTTCTGACTCATACGTTAATTACTTATTATGTTGATGATAAATTATTTTGGATTAGATTTTGCAAAATTACTAAAATCCAATCAAATCTGCAAGAAAAAAAGGTAAAATTTGCAAAGTCGACCTTACATTTTTGTTTTTTTGGCCTATAACGTAATAATAAATTTGGTTTTTCGCTCGATTTGCACTACCTTTGCACCCAAAATAAACGAAATATGGCAAGAAATAAGAAACCATTACCACTCCTTGAGGGTGTTGAGATAGAGGCAGTTGCCGCTGAGGGCAAATGTTTGTTCCATTGGAACGACATGGTGGTGTTTGTACCATTCTGCGTACCAGGCGATGTGTGCGATGTACAGATTCGCCGCAAGAAGCACTCGTTTGCAGAGGGTGAAGTTGTGCGATTTGTCAAATATAGTAATGTACGCGCGACCCCATTCTGCGCTCACTTCGGTGTTTGCGGTGGTTGTAAGTGGCAGAACCTGCCATACGAGGAGCAGCTTAAGTTCAAGCAGCAGCAGGTGAAAGACCAGCTGACACGAATTGGAAAGATTGAGTTGCCAGAGTTCCGCCCCATCATGGGTTCGGTGCATACTCAAGAATATCGCAACAAACTCGACTTTGGTTGCGCTAACAAGCGATACCTTACTAAGGAGCAGATTCAGACCCTGCCAAACGACGAGAGTCAGAGCCTGAAGGATGTACCCGCAATCGGATTCCACATTACAGGTGCCTTCGACAAGATTCTGCCCATTGAGAAATGCTGGCTGATGGACGATCTGCACAATCAGATTCGTAACGAGGTGCGCGACTATGCCATGGAGCATGGCTTGAGTTTCTTCGACCTTCGTGCTCAGGTAGGTCTGCTGCGCGATGTTATCATCCGTAACAGCGCCAGTGGCGAGTGGATGGTGATATTCCAGTTCAGCCTCCCCCCAACCCCCTCCAATGAGAGGGGGAGCTGGGACGACGAGAACGGACAAAAAGCGTTTGCGTTGATGCAGCATATCGCAGACAAGTTCCCACAGATAACATCGCTGATGTATCTCGACAACCAGAAGTGCAACGACACTATCGGCGATCAGGACATCATGGTGTTCAAGGGTAGCGACCATATCTTCGAGCTGATGGAAGACCTGAAGTTCAAGGTTGGACCCAAGAGTTTCTATCAGACAAATACCGAGCAGGCTTACCATCTTTACAGCGTGGCTCGTGAGTTTGCCGGACTTACAGGCAACGAGCTTGTATACGATCTATATACAGGCACAGGAACCATCGCCAACTTTGTAGCCAAGAGAGCCAAGAAGGTTATAGGTATAGAATATGTACCTGAGGCCATCGAGGATGCTAAGGTAAACTCTGAGGTTAACGGTATTGAGAACACTCTGTTCTTTGCGGGTGACATGAAGGATATTCTGACTGATGAGTTCATAGCAGAATACGGCCGCCCCGACGTTATTATTACCGACCCTCCACGCGCCGGAATGCACCCCGACGTAGTAAAAACAATACTGAATGCTGCACCCGACAGAATAGTTTACGTATCGTGCAACCCTGCAACACAGGCTCGCGATCTGCAGGCGATGGACGCAGCCTACAAAGTTGCTGAGGTACAGCCAGTTGACATGTTCCCACACACTCCACACGTGGAAAATGTAGTTTTACTGACAAAACGTTAAATAATAATATCACTTTTGGGCAAAAATATTTGGATTATTAGAAAATAATCCTTATATTTGCGCCATACTAATTTAAACTAAAAGAAATTATGAAGAAATTTACTTGGATTTTCGCATTGCTCATCGCATCGGTTTGCACTGCAAGCGCAGAAACAAGCACAGAAGTAGAGGAAACACAGGCCACAACAGAGAAAGCTACCGTTGAGGTACCTGCTTGGGTAAACAACATTAAATTCAGCGGCTACGGCATGCTGCAATATCAGGGACAGGACCCCGAGGGTAATCATTCTAATACCTTCAACCTGCGTCTGGCCCGTTTCATTCTGGATGGTAAGATCGGCGACTTCGATTGGCGCGCACAGATTCAGGGTACCAACCTGAAAGGTCCAGGCGAGCCTACTGTACAGCTGGTTGACCTTTATGCAGAGTGGCGCAAGTATCCTGAGTTCAAGATTCGTGCAGGTCAGTTCAAGCGTGCCTTCACATTCGAGAACCCAACCCACCCTATCACTCAGGGATGGCGCGCATATGCTGATGTAATTAACAACCTCTCTGGATTCGGCGATCGTACCGGTGAGAAGTCTTCTGGTGGTCGTGATATCGGTATCCAGGTATCTGGTGACATCCTTCCAAACGCCAGCGGTCGCAAGTTGCTGCACTACCAGGTAGGTGTTTACAATGGTGAAGGTATAAACCAGAAGGATCAGGACAACCGCAAGGATATCATCGGTGGTATTTGGGTAATGCCTATCAAGGGTGTACGCATTGGTGCCTTCGGATGGACTGGTACACGTGGTGGTATGCTGGATCCTCTGACTGGTAAGACCGTTAGCGTAGAGAAGAATCGTTACGCCATCTCTGCCGAGTACGACAAGGACGAGTACACATTCCGTGCTGAGTATATCCACAGCCAGGGTTGGGGTGCTGCAAAGGCAGCTAGCAACGTTCGCGAGATTGACTACAGCAAGGGTGACAAGGCCGATGGTTGGTACGCCTTTGGTATCGTACCTCTCATCAAGGGTAAGCTTCACGCAAAGGCACGTTACCAGTGCTATCGCGCTGCTAAAGAATGGGGATCAGCCAAGACATCGTATGAGTGCGGTTTGAACTACAAATTCACAAAGAGCCTCGAGCTGCACGCTGAATATGCTCGCATCAACGACAAGAGCATGGCAAGCGACAAGCACGACTACAACATGGTTACTTGCGAGCTCGACTTCCGCTTCTAACCTTTGCGGAACCTACGGATAAGGGCCTGCCACAGATGCGTTTTCTTTCTGAGAATCTGCAATGAATACAGGCCACTCGCCAAAACAACGATAAGCTCTACAAGCCAGTAGACGATGCCATCGAGAAGGATGGTGCAAGCGTAGGCGAGACATCCAAAAGAAAGTAAAACAACAGCATAACGAGATACGGTTACCGAAACACGGTAGCCGTATTTTTTATAGGCATAAAGGTTTATCATCAAGTAGTCGAACACGTGAGCCAGCGTGATAGCGACACCCGTACCAAACAATCCCCAATGCTGATAGCCTATCACCACAAGCAGCACAAACACCACGAAATAAGCCGATTCTAACATCAGATACGACATAGAATATCCGCGAGCCAAGGTGATATAGGCCACAGGCAATGTGAGCACCTTGAAGAACATGGCCAGAGCCGTTACCTGAGCCATTGGCACCACAGGCAGGAACTCGCTGGTAAACAGCTGAGGAATCAACACCGGCAGCAAAGCGATAAGCGCAGTAAGCATTGGAGCTACAATAAGCAGCGACACCTCCATCTGACGGTTCACCGTATAGTTAGTGGCTTCGATATCATTATTAACGCCCGACAGTCTGGGGAAGAAATCGGTCTCCATAGCGCTAAACACCATACCTGCGTAGGTAATGGTGAGCATATAGCCGGCATTATAAAGTCCAAGCACATCCAGATCGCCCACCACATTAAGATACGAGCGTACTATCATCTCAGCAGCACTACCCACGATGCCGGCCAGCGTAAACGCCACACCAAGCCGAACCATCTCCATGCCCTCGCCAAGTATGCCGCGGGCACCACTAAGCCGCAAGGGGAATATGCGCAGCGAGAACCACAATGTGGCACACATGGTTACAAATGCCATCAGCACGATGACGGGTACGATACCAGCCTGCCAGAAAAAATAATAGATGGGAACGGATATCACCAGCGATGCCAAAGCAGCCGTTATCTGCACTAATGCCAAGGCACCAAGCTTGCGCTGACCTTTAAGTATGGCCGTTTCGCCACCCGTTACAGCTATCATGCCGATGGCGGGAGCAAGCAGAATGAAATGCAGTGTGTGATTGCCCCATGCGAAGGTGGCATTGCTCAAAAACGGACCTAACACCACGCACACCAGCATACCCAGCAGAGCGGTTAGCAAACACCAGCCACGCACCACTTTTACATAGTGAGCCGCTTTCTCTTTATCGCCTGCATCGTAGTATTCCGATATATGGCGCACGGCACTGAACGATATGCCAAGATGGGTGGCTTGCGAGATAAGTTGGACGGTGGTGTTAAAGAGCGACACTAGTCCCATGCCTCCTGGGCCCAGCAACAACGCCACGAACTTATTGCGTACAAGACCTATCAACACGTTTAGTCCTTGTACTCCGCCAAACAGCCCCGTAAATTTCAGTACGTGGCTATATATCTCGTCGTTTTCTTTCATCATTTTCTATGAAATCAAACGCAAAAGTAAACAAAAAATTACGATTATCCAAATAAATTTGGTATTTTTGCAGCGTGAAACTAAGTATCATCATACCGGTATATCGCGTAGAAACCACGCTCGACAGATGTGTTGAGAGTGTGCTTAATCAGAATCTTGACGATTTTGAGGTGATACTTGTTGACGACGGTTCGCCCGACAAATGCCCCCAGATGTGCGACGATTGGGCAAAGAAAGACGCACACATTCAGGTTATCCACAAGTCAAACGGAGGACTAGGCGATGCACGCAATGCTGGAGTGAATGCAGCTATAGGCGACTATATCACCTTTGCAGATAGCGACGACTATATTCAACCTAACTCATATCAGCCATTGATACAATTATTAAACAGCAACCCTGATTATGATTTTGTTGAATATCCTGTTGCTGTACATTTTGGTGGCAAGCATCAAAGCATGCTAACTTTTAAAGATCAGGTGTTCCATAATATAAGCGACTACTGGACTAAGTTACATACTCATACACATTGTTACGTATGGAATAAGATTTTCAAACGCCAGTTGTTTGATGGTATACAATTCCCCATTGGCTATGTGTTCGACGACGCCAACACATTTCCACGAGTACTTAAACGATGCAAAACGGTTGCAACCTCAAGCTGCGGACTATATTATTACTGCGATAACCCCAGAAGTCTGAGTGCCAATGCCGATTACCGTCAATTGCAACTACTGCTTGAGTCACACCTCAATCATGGATTTCCCATCGACGACGTCTGCTATATGGATCTTGTAAATATCCAAATGGATATCTACGAACTGTCAAACAACCCTATTTTGCTCAGAAACCGCAGAGTTAATGTTGGTTTATTAAACGGAAAGCAAAAGCTAAAGGGTATTGCATTAAACTTACTGGGTATCAGATATTTATGTACAACAAATAGAATATTTCACTACATATGGAGAAACCATTAATTAGTTTTATAATAACATATTATAACGAACCGCTCGACTTGCTCTGCGAGTGCATCGACAGCATTACTTTAATCTCACCCAAATCAGACCAACGCGAGATTATTGTGGTTGACGACGGTTCGGACGAGAGCCCCGTTGAAACCCTGAAGCAATTTGGCGATGCAATAACATATATCCGCCAGAAACACATGGGACTAAGTGAGGCTCGCAACAGAGGCTTACAGATGGCTACAGGCGAGTATATCCAGTTTATTGATGCCGACGATGTAATTAACATTTTTCACTACGAATATTGCCTGAACACTGCAGAGACCAAAAGCCCCGAAATGGTAGTTTTCGACTTCTGCAACGCCACTACACCTATCGACGAATATCACGTTAAAGAGCAACCGTCTCAAAGCGGAAGCCACTACATGCGCCACAACAATATTCACGGTTCGGCATGTGGATATCTGTTCAAACGTTCTATTCTGGGCGACTTGCGCTTCACTCCCGGCATTTATCACGAAGACGAGGAGTTCACCCCCATGCTACTGCTTAGAGCCGAGGACGTGATTGTTACCGATGCCAAGGCCTATTGCTATTATGATCGCCCCGACTCTATCACAAACTCAAGCGACACCAACGAGCAGCAGAAACGGCTGAACGATTTCAAGGATATCCTTAAGAGACTCCATATAGCCGCCGACCGCATGCCTATAGACGATAAGACAGCCTTGCAGCGCCGCGTGGCACAACTCACTATGGATTACATCTATCAGGTAATCCGCCAGACTCGCTCACGCAAGCAGTTGGAAAGCGAGATTAAGGAGCTAACCCGCTTGAGCCTGTTCCCCCTGCCCAACCAGGCTTACACCACCAAATACACATGGTTCCGCCGCATGTCGGCCACATCTGTTGGTCGTGCACTGCTAATGGGCATCATCCCACTAACCCGTAAGGAAAGATGAAGATACTCCTGGTAGGCGAATATAGCAATGTTCACGCCACTCTGGCTTTAGGACTGCGAGAGTTGGGGCATCAGGTCACCGTTATTTCCAATGGCGACTTCTTCAAGGATTACCCACGCGACATCGATGTGACCCGCAAGCCCGGCAAGCTCGGAGGCATACGGCTCATGGCAAAGCTATATAGTCTGCTACCCAAGTTGCGAGACTACGATGTGGTGCAGCTCATCAACCCCATGTTCTTCGAGCTGAAAGCCGAACGCCTCTTCTGGTTCTACCGCTATCTGCGCAAGCACAACAAGCGCGTGTTCCTTGGTGCCTTCGGCATGGATTACTATTGGGTTCACGCGTGTACGTTCGAAAAGCCTTTGCGCTATAGCGATTTCAATATTGACGACAAAGTGCGCACCGATGCCGAAGCCACCCACTATCAGAGCGATTGGCTTGGCACGGCTAAAGAGAAACTCAACAAGATGATAGCCCAAGATTGCGATGGCATCATAGCCGGACTCTATGAGTATTGGGCTTGCTACCAACTCGCCTTCCCACAGAAGACAACCTTCATCCCCTTCCCTATCCGCATGCCTGAGGATTGTTGCACCGATAGGGCCGATGCATCAAGAACAATCATCTTCATCGGCATAAACCGCGAGCGTTCTGTCTACAAGGGCACCGACATTATGCTACGTGCTGCTGAGGATGTACAGCAGAAGCATCCCGACAAGATGCAGTTGGTAAAGGTAGAGTCGGTTCCATTTGCCGAATACCAGAAACTGATGGAAGGCAGCGATGCCATACTCGACCAACTCTACGCCTACACCCCATCGATGAACCCGTTATTGGCCATGTCGAAGGGCATCATCTGCATTGGTGGTGGCGAACCCGAGAACTACGAGATTATAAACGAAACCGAGCTACGCCCGATAATCAACGTAGCGCCAACTTACGATAGTGTTTTCCATGAGCTGGAGCAACTGGTACTTAATCCCGACCGCATTCCACAGCTGAAACGCCAGAGCGTGGAATACGTACGTAAGCACCACGATTACCATAAGGTAGCCCAGCAATACCTTGACTTCTGGACAAAATAAAAGCTCCACATTTCTGTGGAGCTAATTTTTTGTCTTCTGCTATTTTCAAGCTTATGCCTCAGCGGGAGCCTCCTCAGCTGCGGGTGCCTCTGCAGCAGCCTCCTCTGTAGCAGCCTCAGCAGCCTCAGCCTCTGCCTTAGCAGCAGCCTCTGCAGCCTTCTTTTCAGCTACCTTCTTAGCAATAGCCTCGTTAACAGCCTTCTCTGCCTTCAGTGCCTCTGCAGCAGCCTCTTTCTTAGCCTTAGCCTCAGCCTCAGCGATCTTAGCCAGACCGTTCTGCTTGTCAGCCTTCCATGCGTCGAACTTCTTCTGTGCAGCAGCCTCATCGAAAGCGCCCTTCTTTACGCCACCCTTCAGGTGCTTCATCAGGTAAACGCCCTCACGGCTCAGGATGTTACGTACAGTGTCAGTGGGCTGAGCACCTGTCTCTACCCAGTACAGTGCACGCTCGAAATTCAGGTCTACTGTGGCAGGATTGGTGTTAGGGTTGTAAGTACCAATCTTTTCAGTGAAACGACCATCACGTGGTGCACGAGCGTCGGCGATTACGATGCTGTAGAAAGCATAACCTTTGCGACCACCGCGCTGCAATCTGATTTTTGTTGCCATTTTTTAAATCTTTAATTTTTAATTAATAAATTGAATTTCATGCTCTTATCTCGTAAAAGCGGGTGCAAAGTTACGACAAAAAAGTGAATAGTTAATAGTGAAAAGTAAAAAAGTTCTTTGTTTTTAACTATTTTTGGGTAGAAAAGCATCGATAGCTGACCGAAAATGCTTATTTTTGCACACTGTAATGAGCAATAAGGCTATATCAATATTAATTCCTATCTACAATTCTGTTTGCGTTAAGCAGGTAAAGGAGCTATCCGCCCAGGCCCAGCAACTTAACGTAGACTACGAGATTATAGTGGCCGACGACGACTCGCCTCTCAAGGACGTAGTAAGGGACAACGAGGCCATAAACGATATGCCTAATTGCCAGTATATTGTAAAGCCCACCAACACCGGTAGTGCCGCCACACGTAACTTCCTTGCCGAAAGGAGCCACTATCCCTGGCTCCTGTTCATCGATTGCGATGTGGAAATAAGTAACCCCTCGTTCCTACGTACATATTTATTATATATAGATAACGACTACGATATCATTAACGGCGGCATAGCTGTGGCCGATATTCCGCAGATGGGCAGCAACCTAAGATACATCTACGAGAAGGCTGCCGAAGCCGATCACACAGCTGCCAAGCGACAGAAGCAACGTTATCAGGAGTTCCGCTCAACCAACTTCATGATCCGTCGGGATGTGTTCCTCCAGAATCCTTTCGACGAGCGATTCACCAAGAGCGGCTACGAGGATGTGCTTTTCGGCAAGCACCTCAAACATAGCAACGCAGCCATTCTGCACATCGACAATCCTGTGACGATGACCGAGTTTGAGACCAACCCCGACTACGTATTGAAAACCGAGCGCAATCTGCGCACGCTATACCAGTTCCGCAGCGACTTGCGTGGCTATTCGCGCTTGCTCACGCTGGTATCGGGCATACACATCTCAGCCATCTTGTGGCTCATGCGCCTTTGGCACCGAATGTTTGGAGCAATAGAAAGGCGGAATCTCTGTGGATCCCGCCCTTATCTCTTGGTTTTCAAACTATACCGCTTAGGGTATTACCTGTCGCTTACTCGATAACCGAGAAAGTTAGTTTCTCATAACCTTCAAAGTCGTCAAACTGAATCTGGAAGTTGGCATACAGATAATAGTTACCACCTGTATTGTGAGTATCCTTCAGTGAGTTACTCTTAGCCAGCGTATTCAGAATCTGATTGTAAACCACCTTGTCGTTCTTGTCGTCAGGTATCTGGATAGCCATAGATGTAACGATACCGCCCACAACCTTGTAGGTGTAATCGCCTGCAGCATAAAGCTGGAACTCATCGGTCTCCAGAATAGTCTCAAGCTCACCAACTTTCTCTACGAGCTCGTCGTATGTAAGATTCACGTGAGTAATGGGCACACGGTTATCATCAAGCTTGATATAAGTGGTGTCACACTCATTGGTGACCTGATTCTCTTCTGCGTAGCTAACGATCGGACCCATCATCAGGGCAATCAGCAAAATTGTTACTTTTTCTCTCATCTTCATATCAATCCATCTAATTTTCCGATGCAAAGGTAATAATTTATAAGATACGCACCAAGCCTTTTTGGCTAAAAATTCATAAAATAACCATCTGAGGCATACTTTTTGACTGAAATCAAGCCTCAGATGGTTACATTTTGCTATATTTTGTGCATTTTTATCGCACAAATTATTTTATCGGACGTATTGCGAATGTGAAATCATAGTCCTTATATGGCATCTGATATTCAGCACGAGGCCATGCTCCCCAAGAGTTAACACAACCCAGTCCCATCTGGCGCTGCTGAATGTGAACCTGAGTCAATGGGCGCTCAATCAGGTCGCCAGAGTGGCGTCCGATAACCTTATCCTTCGTTACACCGTCGTCCAAGTCCTCGGTCAGGAAGTTCAGTGCGCTTGCCTCCATAGGGGCGTTGCTGTAGAACTCCAGTCCGTTGCCCTCGGCATTAACCACGCGGAACCAGCGGATATCGGTATGGTTGCCCGACTCCTGCGGACGTACGTACGAATAATACTCATCGGCCACCTTATTCTCGTAGAATCCGATGAACTCGCTCGAGTTACGATCGCAGTAGTTCTCAACCGGTCCGCGTCCGTAGTATTTAATCGCATCAAACTCCTTAGGCATCTGCAGCTGCATGCCGTAGCGGAACATCGGAGCCACCTTGGCGTCCTTGTCGGCCTTAAGCTGCTGGCGAACTATCACCTCGCCCTCGGCGGTCAGTGTGTAAGTCATCACCAGAGTAGCCTTTACGCTTGGCATGTCGAAGGTAGATGTAACGGTGTTTCCGTCAACCTTGCACTCCTTCAGTTTCATCTGTGGGTTCTTCCACACACCCAGACGGTGCTGCAGTCCTGCGCCGTAGTCGTTATCTGTTGGTGCGCGCCAGAACTCAGGCTCAATAGATTTGTGGTCGTCAAGCATTGGCTTGCCGTCAATATCAAGATAGTCAATCCATCCGCTCCACTTACCGATGGTAAGCGTAGTGCCTGCAGCATCCAGTTTTACATAACTCTCTGTCTCCTCCTTCTCCACGCTTGCCTTCTCAGTCTTCAGTACTGGATACTGATAAGGATTCAGCACAAACTGCTGGCGAGCCAACACCTGTCCCTTCTCGATGAGTGGCTGCGCATCCTTGGCCTTGAACTGGAAGATTACAAACAGCTCCTGGTCGCCGTGGTGCCCCATCATCTTAGTGATGATCTTCTGCATCTCCTCGCATGTCATCACCTTGCGCTGCTGTGGTGCGATACCGCTGATGTCCATCTTGCCACCATGACCGAATGTGATGCCTGCAGGACGATTGCCACCATGATGATGCCCACCAGCAGCTGCACCACCTACAAACCACTCCAACTCAAGGTCGTCGAGAGTCTTGAAGAAGTTCTCGTTGTAAATCTCGAACTTACCGTCCTTCAGTCCCTTGTCCTCTACCCATACGTTCTGGTAGTAGTACTGCACCTCGTGTGCATGTGGGTTCAGTCGGCGGTCGGGGGCAATGATACCGTTACAGTTAAAGTTGTGGTCGGTAGCAGGATAGCGTCCGTAGTCGCCACCATATGTAAAAATCTCCTTACCTGTAATCTTGCTCTTGTCGCGCAATCCCTGGTCAACAAAGTCCCAGATGTAACCACCCTGATATTTGGGGTACTTACGGATGATGTCCCAATACTCTTTGAATCCACCCATCGAGTTACCCATGGCGTGGGCATACTCACACTGTATCAGCGGACGTGGATTGTCGCCCTGGGCATATTTCTCGCAGTCCTCGTAACCCATATACATCGGACAGAAGATATCGGTCTTGCCGTCGTGGCGTGCTTGCTCAAACTGGCATGGACGGGTGTTGTCGTAAGCCTTCACCCAGTCGTATGCCTTCTCAAAGTTTGGTCCGTATCCGGCCTCGTTACCCAGGCTCCACACGATGATTGACGGGTGGTTCTTATAGGTCATCATGTTACCCTCCTGACGCTCAAGGTGAGCCTTGGCAAATGCAGGATTCTTGGCCAGCGTGTGCTCGCGATAGCCCATACCGTGACTCTCCAGATTGCTCTCGGCAGTAAGATAGATTCCGTACTCATCGCAGAGGTCATACCAGCGTGGATCGTCGGGATAGTGACAGGTACGTACAGCGTTAATGTTCAGCTGCTTCATAATCTTGATATCCTGAATCATGCGGTCTACACTCACGATGTAGCCACCATCAGGATCCAGCTCGTGGCGGTCGGCACCCTTAATCAGTATTGGCTGTCCGTTCACCAGCAGCTGTCCGCCCTTAATCTCAATGTTGCGGAATCCCACCTTCTGCTTAATCACCTCGGTGGTCTCGGCGCCTTTCTTAACAGCAATCTCGAGTGTGTACAGATATGGAGTCTCAGCGGTCCAAGGCTTGGCGTTAGGTACATTAAACATTAAAGATGAAGCATTAAATTTCAGTCCTTCGGCCACTGCATTTCCCTCAGCATCGTATAGGCTTGCTTCAAGGTTAGCCTTACCAGCCAGTTTCACATCTACGTTCAGCACACCGTTGCCCTCCACGTAGTCCTGCTTCACAAACACATCCTGCACATGCACCTTTGGTGTGGCATACAGATACACCTCGCGGGCGATACCAGTAAAGCGCCAGAAGTCCTGATCTTCCAGATAGCTACCGTCGCACCAGCGCATAATCTGCATGGCTATCAGGTTCTTGCCCGGCTTCAGATATTTGGTAATATTGAATTCGGCAGCCACCTTTGAGTCCTCGCTGTAGCCCACGTACTTTCCGTTCACCCACACGCTCAGGTTGCTGGTTGCACTACCCACGTAGAAGTATACCTCCTGCCCTTTCCAGCTTGCGGGCAGCTCGAATGTACGGCGATATGAGCCAGTGTAGTTGTTGGTCTCTCCGATGTATGGCGGGTCGTTCTTGAAGGTGGTACACCACGCATATCCCATGTTCTTATATATCTTGTCGCCATAGCCCTCCATTTCAAACAGTCCGGGCACGGGGAAGTCGGCCCACTTCGAGTCGTCGTACTTCAGGGCATAGAATCCCAGAGGTGCATCCTGATGGTTTTTCACGAAGTTGAACTTCCATTTGCCCTCCATCGAGAGGTAACGGTCCGACTGCTTTTTGTCGCCCTTGGCTTTCTCGGCATTCTCGAATCCGAAGAAGTGGGCATGCCTTGTCAAACGATTCTGCTGGTTCACGCCAGCATCTCTCCACACAGGTGTCTTCTGGGCACTCGCCATAGTGAATGCTCCGCACATCACACATAACAATAGTTTCCTTATCATACGTTAGTTTTGAATTAATTGATTTAAATTTCGTGCAAAGATAACACTTTTTTTTAATTATCAATTATCAATTGTCAATTTTCAATTATTATTTTGTACCTTTGCGCCCAAATTATAAACATTACAATGAAAAAATACCTTTCTATAGCATCATGGCTGGCAGCTCCTTTGGTTGTTGTCATCGCGCTGATAGGATTCGAGAGCGACTTGCTTTGGAAAATCCAGCAGTTCAATCTCTTCCTCTCTACCCCGCTGTTTTTCAAGCAAATGATGGTGGCCTCAGGAGGTTTCCTCTCTTATGTAGCCAGCTATTTCACGCAGTATTTCTATTACCCTTGGCTCGGAGCCACTATCTTCGGTCTTTGGGTGGCGTTACTGATGTGGCTCACCAAGCGCACGTTCCGCATCTCGGATAAGTACTTTGCCCTACTGCTCATACCTGCAGCCCTTGTAGTTGTGGCCAATATGGACCTTGGCTACTGGCACTATATGCTCAAGCTTCGCGGCTATTTCTACGCACCCGTCATCGGCACCTCGGCCGTGCTGGCCCTGCTGTGGCTGTTCCGTGTGCTGCCTCAGCGTTTCCGTCTGCCCTACGTGGTGATTACCACTGCTGTGACCTATCCGCTGCTTGGCGCCTACGGACTTGCAGCCGTACTGCTCATGGCCCTGTGGTCGTGGCGCCTTCAGGGCAGCCGCACCTCAAGCGCTGTTCTCTCGGCCGTAGCCCTGCTCTGCATCGCAGCCATACCGCTGCTGTTCTACCGCTATGTGTATTACCAGACGGCACTTGCCGATGCATGGACCACAGCCCTGCCTGTGTTCATTCTTCGCGAGCCGTTTCCCCTCTATTACATCCCCTACGGCTTGCTGCTGCTTTTCCTCGTAGCCATGGTACTCTGCTGGGGCATCTCGCTGCCCGAGCGCCATCACGGCAAGCTTCGCCTTGCGCTCAACACCCTTGCAGGCTTTGGCATCTTCCTAACCGTCAACTTCTGGTATAGCGACGCCAACTTCCACCACGAGCTCCGCATGCAGCGCTGCATCGAGCGCCTCGACTGGATGGGGGTTGTCAAAGAGGGCACACGCCAGCAAACTGAGCCCACACGCTCCATCGTCATCATGCACAACCTCGCCCTCAGTCGCCTTGGCCGTCAGGTCGACGATATGTATAACTTCCCCAAGGGCTCGGCTCCGTATGCCACACCGCTGCCCGTATATACCTATCATATTATAGGCCGACTGATGTACTACAACTTCGGTTTGCCAAACGAGTGCCACCGCATCTGTATGGAAGATGGCGTGGAGTATGGTTGGCGCCCCGAGCTGTTGCAGTATATGGCACGTTGCGCCCTGCTCAACGGTGAGTATAATGCCGCCCGCAAGTTCCTTAATCAGTTGCGCGCCACCACTTTCTTCGGCAGTTGGGCCAACCACTTCCAGAATCTTATCGACCACCCCGACCTTATAGCCAAGGTGCCCGAGACGGCTCCCATCACCCACATGATGCATTACGACGACCGCCTGGGCAGCGATCAGGGCTATGTAGAGAGGTATATCATGAATCTGCTGGCAGAGCTCGATTCCGATGATCCTTACTTCCAGGAGAACGCCGTGCTTGCCGCCATGTGGACTCGCGACCCCGAGCTCTTCTGGCCACGTTTCGTACAGTACGGTCGCCTGCATCCTCACGATAAGATACCGCGCATATTTCAAGAGGCCGCCTATCTCTTTGCCAACATACAACACCTGGCTGCCGTCAACACGGTTCCTTTCCGTTCTGATGTCAAAGCCACCTATCAGCAGTTCATGCTCCAGCTGAAGCAGCTGAACGGTCAGCCCATCGAGAAGATCCGTGGCGCCCTCTACCCCATGTTCGGCCACACCTATTTCTACGAGTATTATTTCCTTAAAGATATCACCTATTTCTGATTCATCATGTCTATACGTAACATATCATTCTCTCTTCTCCTCGCGTTGCTGCTTGCCGCCTGCGGCAGTGGCGTTCCCACCGAGTATAACAAGAGCCAGCAGCTGCCCGCCATCTATCCTGACTACTGCGGCGTAACCGTACCACAGAACATCGCCCCGCTCAATTTCCTTTGCGATGGCGATGCTGCCAAGCCCATGGTGGCCCGCTTCACCACATCTAATCAGCAGATAGTGTGCAGCGGCAATAAGATAGAGATTGACGCCGACGATTGGCGCGCACTTGTGGCCGATGCCATAGGCAAGGCCATCAAGGTAGAGGTGTTCGTCAAGAACGATGACCAGTGGACACTCTACAAGCCCTTCAACATCTATGTCTCGGCCGATTCTATCGACCCCTATATCTCCTACCGTCTCATCTCACCCTCGTATGTATCTTACGAGGAGCTCACCATATCGCAGCGCTGCCTCGAGAATTTCTCCGAGAGCGTCATCTACGATAACATGCTGTGCAGCACCGAGCTCTCAGGTCAGTGTATCAACTGCCACAGCTACCAGCAGTACAATCCCCAGCGCATGCAGTTCCACGCCCGCCAGAACCTCGGCGGTACCGTTGTGGCCTACGATGGCAAGCTGCGCAAAATCAACATGAAGCACGACTCGCTTCTCTCTGCCGGCGTCTATCCCGCATGGCACCCCACGCTGCCACTCATCGTCTACTCCACTAACTCCACCCACCAGACGTTCCACACCACCGATCCTAATAAGATCGAGGTTTTCGATAGCGCCAGCGACCTCATCGCCTACGATGTAGAGCACAACCGCGTGGTTAACATCGAGAACGACTCTACCGAGTTCGAGGTGTTCCCCGCATGGAGCCCCGATGGCACCCAGCTGTACTACTGCAGCGCCCACTTCGAGTTCCCCGACTCTATCCAGGATAAGGGCCTCGAGGTCATCACCCGTTCATACTCCATCAAGTATAACATCTACCGCAAGCGCTTCAACCCGCAGACCGGTGAGTTCTCACCCCGCGAGCTTGTTTTCGATGCCGCCGCCATGGATAAGAGCGCCACACTGCCGCGCATCTCGCCCGACGGTCGTTTCCTTATGTTCACCCTTGCCGAGTATGGCGTGTTCCACATCTGGCATCGCGATGCCGACCTCTGGATGCTCGACCTCCGCAGCATGCATGCAGCACCCGCCAAGGCACTTAACTCACCCGACACCGAGAGCTATCACTCTTGGAGCAGCAACGGCCGCT
>Ga0256405_10005612_pt1 | contig 21350 bp, 21 predicted proteins | sample RumenRJG_02DNA_FD_189096 | JGI IMG/M metagenome (GOLD analysis project Ga0256405, IMG submission 189096) | Bovine rumen microbial communities from Lethbridge, Alberta, Canada - RJG_02 | ecosystem: Host-associated > Mammals > Digestive system > Stomach > Rumen | place: Canada: Alberta... | reverse complement strand
ATCCGGCGCGACCGGCGCCTTCCGGAATCGTTGCGTCCCAACCTTGGGGCATGCGCGCGACACTCCTGCCGCGGTGACCGGTCCGACCGCCATCCAAGGCGGGTCCGAACGAGGCGCCTAGGTGCCGAACTCCACGATTCGAGGGTCGCCGGCACCGGCACCAAATTCCCGGCATTTGCACGGAGAATCCCCGCATCGCATTGCCATCAATCATCCCCGTCCGTTTTAGCATGGCTGCCGCATCAAGCGGACACGAGGACTGGAGGAAATGCCATGAGGTGGATTTACGACGCTTGCGGCAACGCGGACCTCGAAGGGGTCGCGTTCGCGGAAAAGGGCGTCTCGGCGATCCTGGGGCACGTCGACCTTTCCTCCGCGCCGAGGGACGCTGCGGACGCCGCGACGTGCCTCCTGGGGCGCTTGGTAAGGGAGCTCGCCGAGGCGACCGAGTCGCATGGCAATGCGGGGGATGACGGGCCTGCGCGGTAAGTCCGCTCTCGCTTCTCACCCATGAAAAGCAGTCTTTCGACCGTTGCCTCCGCTCCCGCGGGGGCGGAGGCAACGGCTGACGGCAGTGCCCTTCCGACATCCGCTGCGACGGGGATAGCTGCTCCATCCCCTATCCTCGCGCCCGTCGAAAGCGCCCGGCCGGCGCAGGAGCACAGTGTGCTCCTGCGCCGACACCCCCACGCCCTCCCCCGCCCAAGACGCTGGCACAGGGAGCAAGCACCTCTTCCAGCTTCCTGACGGTCCGCGCGGCAGACGGCTGGTCCTGCGACTGCGAGGACGCGCCGATAGTGGCCACGGACGGGGATGAGACGGTGCTGATAGCCGTCATCTCCGCGTACGAGGAGGGCTCGGCCAGGATGCCCGAGCTCAACGTGGGAGCCGCCGAGTTCGCGATAATGAGGCGCGCGTGCCTGCTCTACCTCGCGGACCACAGCGACGTGGACGCGATACGCCACGACGTGGTCTCCATCGTCGTGACGGGAGAGCGCCAGGCGAAGCTCCGCCACCTCATTGGTGCCTGGCAGTGGGCGGAGAGCAGGGAGTGACCTGGGACGTCATAACACAGACACCGCTCACGGCAGGAAGGCGACCGCTCGGGGAAAACCCGGGCGGTCGCCCCTTCCAGCCGCCACGGCCGCAGCCAAGCCCTCCCGCGGCCGCCTTCCCCGCCGTCAGGAACACCTAACGACGGCGGGGAGTGGAGAGGGGGCTGGGCGGCTCTCCGGCATCGGGGCGCCTCCCAACTGCGGGTTGCTAATCGTTAGACTTCCTGAGCGAGTCGAGGTAGCGTCCGTCCTCGGCCCTCCAGACCTTCCAGCCGTTGTTCGACCTGTCCAGCACCACCCATCCCGCGGTGGAGGGCGCCCTGCACGTTACGTCGTGCCGGAGCACCCCGTTCTCGATCAACGCGGTCTTCTTCGCCTCCGGTCTCCACTTGTCGGAGGGGTCCGTGAGGCAGACGCTGCCAGCCTTCACCACGAAGCTGCCGCCCGAGGCGACCATTGTGGCGCTGGCCCCCGTGCATGCCCTTGACGTGCGGGTCCATGTGGTAGGTGCCGTCGGGGATGCACGACCAGTCGGAGCTTGCCGCCCGCTGCTCGGTCGCCTGGTCGAACGCGTCTTCCTTGCTCTCGTCCTTCGGGTACACCTTGGTGCCGTCGAGGGAGGAGAGGAGCTGCACCACGAGATTGACGTCGAGCGCGAAGAGCTCGGAGCCCGGCACGGGGCTCGAGCTCACGCTCTCGAACAGCATCAACCAGAGGGCCCTCGCGCGCGAGTGCGCGGAGTGGGCGAGGGAGCGCGCGAGGTTCAGGACCGCCCGGAAGCCGGGGATGATCGCGACCTCCGGGAGCTATGTCGTGGAGAACCCCCATGGCGAGGACGAGTCGTTCATGGGGTCTGCCGCGAACGCCTTCACCCTAGAGGGCCTGGGCTACGAGCGCCGCACGGGCGTCGTCACGGGCGTCAGCCACTTCCAGACGAGCACCGAGGCCGCCGGGCTCAAGGCAATGTTCGAGGGCGTCTGGAACAACCAGCAGCTCGTGGAGGACGTGACCGGCGCGGTCATCGACCAGCTGGAGACCCTCTACCGCGAGAACCCGCCGGAGCTCGTGTACTTCCTCACGCTCTACCACCTGTTCCGCGACTACATGGCGGACCAGGAGGACCCCATCAGGCCCGGACTCGACTTCGAGAAGTCCGTCGTGTGGAACAAGCTCTACGACTTCCAGAGGGACGCCGTCGTGGGCGCCATTCGCAAGCTCGAGAAGTACAAGGGCTGCATCATCGCCGACTCGGTGGGCTTGGGCAAGACCTTCGAGGCGCTTGCAGTCATCAAGTACTACGAGGAGCGCAACGCTCGCGTGCTCGTGCTGTGCCCCAAGCGCCTGAGGGAGAACTGGACCCTCTACACGCGGGACAACGACGACCGCAACCCGCTCGCCGAGGACCGCTTTGCCTACACGGTGCTCAACCACACCGACCTCTCCCGCTACCGCGGGATGAGCGGAGACGTGGACCTGGGACACCTGAGGTGGGGGAACTACGACCTCCTCGTCATCGACGAGAGCCACAACTTCCGCAACAAGAGCATCGACGCCGACAAGAAGGACCGCCACACGCGCCTCATCGAGGACGTGATCAAGTCCGGCGTGCGCACCAAGGTGCTGATGCTCTCCGCGACGCCCGTCAACAACAGGCTCCTCGACCTGAGGAACCAGATCGAGCTCATCACCGAGGGGGACGACTCCTACCTCGCCGAGACCGACGGCATCGAGTCCATCACGCACGTGACCCGCCTCGCACAGCAGCGCTTCAGCGAGTGGAGCAAGCTGCCGGACGCCGACCGCACCACGGAGAGCTTCGCCTCAATGGTGAACCCCGACTACTTCAAGCTGCTCGACGTGCTCACCATCGCGCGCAGCCGCAAGCACATCGTCAAGTACTACGGGGCGTCGAGCGGGAGCTTCCCCACGAGGCGCAAGCCGCTCTCGTTCAAGGAGCCCATCGACTCCGAGGGCGAGCTCCCACCCATGGGCGTCCTCAACGACGAGATCGCGAGGCTGACCTTCGCGCAGTACCAGCTCCTCGGCTACGTGCGCTCGGACGCGCAGCGGAAGTACGAGGCCCGTTATGGCGACACCTGGGGCAAGGACTTCCAGAGCCAGGTCCACCGCACCACGGCCGTCGCCAACCTCATGCGCGTGAACGTACTCAAGCGCATGGAGTCCTCGGTCAACAGCTTCAGGATCACGCTCTCCCGAATCCTCGACGGGTGCGAGGCGCTCCGCAGGCAGCTCGGCGAGCTCGGCTCCGGCGCAGCGTACGACGCCTCGGAGGCCGCCGAGTTCGACGACGACGATGACGCGGAGGAGTTCGCCGCCGGGGGCAGGGTGCACGTGGACCTCCGCGATGTTGACACGCTGCGCCTCGCAGACGACCTCGACTACGACATCGAGAAGCTCCGCGAGCTGCTCGACTACGCGGAGCGGGTAACGCCCGAGCGCGACGCCAAGCTCGCAAGGCTCCGCTCCTTCATCGAGGAGAAGGCCCGCAGCCCCTACAACCCCGGCAACCGAAAGGTGCTCGTCTTCACCGCGTTCGCCGACACGGCCGACTACCTCTTCGATCAGCTTGCCCCGCAGCTCAAGTCGGACCTCGGCCTCGAGTGCGCCGAGGTGACGGGCGACCGCAACCGCACGTGGTCGCTCAAGCTTCCGCGGACCACCTTCGAGGAGGTGCTCGGCCACTTCTCGCCCGTGTCGAAGGAGCTCTCGGACGAGGACCGCGCGCTCGGGGAGATAGACGTCCTCTTCGCGACGGACTGCATCTCGGAGGGCCAGAACCTGCAGGACTGCGACTGCCTCGTGAACTACGACATCCACTGGAACCCGGTGCGCATCATCCAGCGCTTCGGCCGCATCGACCGCCTGGGCTCAACCAACAGGCAGATACAGCTCGTTGACTTCTAGCCCGACGTGGACCTCGACGAGTACATCCAGCTGGAGGGGCGCGCGAACTGGCGCATTCCTGATGTGGCGATACTGCACGAAGACGCGTATCGCAACCGTTCGCCGAGGAGTTTCTCGCGGCGGGAGAAAAGACAAAAGTGGACTTCAGAAGAAACGAGGAACACGGTTTGTAGTACGTAAATAGTACGTCAAATAGTACATATAAGAAAAAAGGTCAGAGGCTTAAGCCTCTGACCTGCTCTTTCGTGGTCGGGTGGACTGGATTCGAACCAGCGACCCCTTGACCCCCAGTCAAGTGCGCTACCAAACTGCGCCACCACCCGAAAGCACAGAACAGTATACCCGAACGCGGCAACTATGCAAGGGCAGACTTCAACTCTTCAACAGAAAGAATCTCGGAACCGTAGCACTTGCCGAACATGTCGATCGCGCCCTCCTGCGTTCCGACACCGAGGAAGGTGATCGTCGCGTCCTCGATGACGACCGTCTTGAAGTTGCGGTAGAACGCGTCGGCAAGGGTGTGCAGCACGCAGACATTGGTGTCGCAGCCCACGACGAAGAGCGTGTCGGCGCCGATCTCGCTGAGCGTCAGCTCGAGGTCGGTCTGGAAGAAGGCGCTGTACCTGCGCTTGGGGATCACGAGATCGTAGTCCTCGACGTCGATCTCGGGGAAGATGCGGGTCTTGCCCTTGATGCCGTGGGGTCCCCAGAGCTCGAGCTCCTGGTCGAGCCCTTCGATATGCTCGTCGTTGCAGAACAGCACGGGGATGCCGTTCTCATGCGCGAGCTCGACGACCTCGGCGACGTTGGCGCGGAATGCCGCCATCTCGGGGCTCAGCTCGTTCGCATAGACGGTATCCTCCCCTTCCGGAACAGCATCGATGGCGTCGATGACGAGAAGCGCGGTGTAGTCGAGGTCGATGTCCATGGAAGCTCCTAACGCTCGGACGTGCTACTGTCGTATCACTATCGTAGCGCGGGAGGCCAACGCATGGATTCGTTTTTCGAACAGGTCTATGAAGTCGTCGGTCAGATTCCCGAGGGGCGCGTCGCCTCATACGGCCAGATCGCACACCTCGTGGGCGCCCCGCGGAAGGCACGCTTCGTGGGGTTCGCCATGCACGCGAGCCCGGGCATGGCCGGAGGGGTTCCCTGCCATCGCGTGGTGTTCAAGGATGGATCGCTCGCCCCCGGCTTCGCCTTCGGAGGACCCGGCATCCAAAAGGAGATGCTCCGCGAAGAGGGCGTCCTCTTCGCGGATGAGCATCACGTGGATATGGAGGCCTGCGCCTGGGAGGTCTAGACGTTGCGGGTCGCGATGATGTCGACGCCGGTGCCTGCGGCATCCGCGAGCACGACATCGCCGATCGCGACGGGGGACTCCACCGTGAGCCCCTTCAGGGCATCGACAACGGCGCGCACCTTGGCCTTGGGCACATCGCCCTTCGTCTTGACCGACACCATATGATGTGCGGGATTGCCCGTGACGGGAACGGAGCTCGTGACCACGCGCACGGGGTTCACGGCCTCGGTCTTGGCGTAGGTCTCGCCGCGCTTGCAGGCGTTGCCGGCGACCGAGACGACCGCGCCGTCCTCGACCGCGACCTCGAGCTGGCAGCCACGCGGGCACCTGATGCAGGTGAGATGGATCTGCTCCATTGCGTTATGCCTCCTCGAGCTTGAAGGTGATCGTCTTGAGTCCGGGCTTGGCGGCGAGCTCAGCCTTCTTGAGCTTGACCTGCTCCATCTCGCCGGGTGCGAGGATCGAGCGTTTGAGGTGCTTCACGCGCTCGTCGTCGAAGTACACGGAGATGTAGCGGTTCTCGTAGACGTTGCCCACGCGGAAGCGCACGACGAGCTCGTCTGCCATGCGTGACGGATCGATCGACTGCGGGACCGTGTAGCGGATGCCGTCGGTCGCGACGAGGGGGATCTCGCCGACCTCCTCGTCGAGGTTGCCCGCCACGAATGCGGCGGCGTTGCGGCCCGCCACGGCCGCCTCCTGCGAGACGTAGTCCACGAGGTCGTGGACATGCAGGACGTTGCCCGCGGCGAAGATGCCGGGGATGTTGGTCTCGAGGATCTCGTTCACCACGGGGCCGCGCGTGACGGGCGAAAGCTCGACGCCCGCGGAAAGCGACAGCTCGTTCTCGGGGATGAGGCCGACGGAAAGCAGCAGCGTGTCGCAGGGATAGGTGACCTCGGTGCCGGGGATCGGCTTGCCGCGGCCATCGACCTCGGCGATCACGACGGCCTCGACGCGCTTCTGGCCCTCGATGCGCACGACGGTGTGCGAGAGGAGCAGCGGGATGCCGAAATCGTCGAGGCACTGGACGATATTGCGCTTGAGGCCGCCGGAATACGGCATGAGCTCGGCGACGCAGGCCACATGCGCGCCCTCGAGGGTCATGCGGCGCGCCATGATGAGTCCGATATCGCCGGAACCCAGGATGACGACCTCGCGGCCGGGCATGAAGCCCTCGATGTTGACGAGGCGCTGAGCGGTTCCGGCGCTGTAGATGCCGGCGGGACGGAAGCCGGGGATGTTGAGGGCACCGCGGGGACGCTCGCGGCAGCCCATGGCGAGCACGACGGCCTTGGCATGGATCTGCACGAGGCCCTCCGCACGGCTGACGACCGTGACGAGCTTGTCGGCAGAGACGTCGATCACCATCGTGTCGAGCATGAAGTCGATGCCGCCGGAGAGCGCCTGCTCCTCGAAGCGGGCTGCATATTCGGGGCCGGTGAGCTCCTCGTCGAAGGTGATGAGGCCGAAGCCGTTGTGGATGCACTGGTTGAGGATGCCACCGAGCTCGCGGTCGCGCTCGATGACGAGGATCGAGCCGCAGCCCGCATCACGGGCGGAGATGGCGGCGGCAAGACCGGCGGGGCCGCCGCCCACGACGACGATATCGTAGGCTGCCTTCATCGGGCATCGCCCCCTTCAAGCTCCTTGTCTTTGCCGACGATGAGCTCCGAGCCCGGACCCGCCTTCGTGACCTGGTCGTACCCGAGGTCGGCGAGCTCGCGGTCGAGGATCTCCATGATCTTGGGCGTGCAGAAGCCCGCCTGGCAGCGGCCCATGCAGGCCTCGGTGCGGCGCTTGATGCCGTCGAGCGAACGGGCGCCGAGCGGATGATGGATGGCGGCGACGATCTGGGCCTCCGTGACCTTCCTGCAACGGCAGATGACGCGCCCGTAGGAGGGATCCTGCTCGATCAGGGCAGCCCATTCCTCCTGCGTCGCCCACTCGACGTTGGGGATGCCCTCGCGCTTGGCGATGAAGTCGTCGCGCATCTCGGCTCCGAGGATGCCATCGACGATGCCGGCGACCATCTCGCCGATTGCGGGCGAGGCGGAAAGGCCGGGCGATTCGATCGCGGCGCAGTCGACGAATCCCGGGGCATCGGGAGCCTCGGCGATGAGGAAATCATGCTCGGCGCGGTGGGCGCGCAGGCCGGAGAACGAGGTGATTGTCTCACGGAACGGGATGTTCTTGACCGAGAGCGGCGACTTGGCGAGGAGCTCTGCGAGGCCCTCAGCTGTGGTGTCGGTACCCTCCTTGTCGCCGATATCCTCAGCGGTCGGGCCGACGAGGAGGTTGCCTGCGGTCGTGGGCGAGACGAGCACGCCCTTGCCGAGCTTGGTGGGCTGCTGGAAGACGGTATGGCGCACGTGGCGGCCCGCCGTCGTGTCGAGCACGAAGTACTGGCCTCGGCGCGGGACGATTTCGAACTTGTCCTCGCACGCCATGTTGTGGAAGACGTCGGCGTAGACGCCGGCGGCGTTCACGACGCAGCGGGCGGAGAGGTCGCCTGCCGTCGTGGAGACCTTCCAGGCGCCGTCGACGCGCTCGAGGCCCGTGACCTCGGTGTTGAAGCGGAACTCGACGCCGTTCTGATAGGCGTTCTCGGCAAGCGCCCAGTTGAGCTGGAACGGGTTCACGATGGATGCCGTGGGAGCCCAGAGCGCGGCGATCACATCATCGGACAGATTGGGCTCGAGCTCGCGCAAGCGGTCGCCCGTGACGATCTCGAGGCGCTCGACGCCGTTCGCGATACCGCGGTCGAGCAACGCCTGAAGTGCGGGGAGGCCCTCCTCGTCCGTGCAGACGACGAGCGAGCCGATGTTCTTGAGGTCGACGCCCAGATCCTCGCAGAGCGGCCCCATGAGCGCGGCGCCGCGCACGTTGAGCTTCGCCATGAGCGTGCCCGTCTGCGCGTCGAATCCCGCATGGACGATGGCCGAGTTGGCCTTCGTCGTGCCGCAGCAGACATCCTCCTCACGCTCGACGACGCAGATCGAGAGCCTCCTCTTGGAGAGCTCCCGTGCGGCGGCGGCACCGGAGACACCGGCGCCGATGATCACTACGTCATACATATCGAACCCCCTCCGACGACCTGCCTCAATGGTAGCGTATCGGCGCTTCCTTGATAAAGGCTGATTGCACCCTCTCCTATACCAAATCGATGAGGACGAGCCATTCGCTCTCGAGCTCGTCGACGAGTTTCCGTGCATCTGCGATCTCCGCCTGCTTGGCGAGGAGCGCCTCAAAGTCCGTGGGATCGAGTGTATGGAGCTCGGCCTCGAGCCTGACAGGCTCATCGCGGACCTTCTCAAGCTTCCGCTCGATCGCATCGAGACGCCGCTTGTTGTCGCGTCGCTCGGCGTTCGAGCTCTTGGGCTTCGAAGCAAGCTTCTCCTGGACCGTCGGAGCGGCGGGAGCCTGGGCACGCTCATCGAGGACGCGCAGGTACTCATCCACACCGCCCGGCATATGCCGAAGGCGACCGTCGATGATCGCATACTGGTTGTCAGCCACGCGCTCGGCGAGGTAGCGGTCGTGCGTCACGAGCAGAAGGGTGCCCGGCCAGGTGTCGAGCAGAGATTCGAGCTCGGCGAGCATGTCGGTATCGAGGTCGTTGCCCGGCTCGTCGAGGACGAGGACGTTGGGCTCGTCGATAAGCACGCACAGGAGCGCGAGGCGACGGCGTTGGCCTCCCGAAAGGTCGGAGATGCGCGTGGTCATGTCGCCCGCGTCGAAACCGAGACGTTCGAGGAGCTTTGAGGGAGATGTGGGCTTCCCCTCGACGACGAGGTACTGCTTGTAGCGTGCCAGCAGGTCGAGCACGCGCCAATCGCCCTTCTCGGCAAGGTTGTCGAGCTGCTGCGAGAGCCACCCGAACCTGACCGATTTCCCGATCTTGACCGTACCCGTGCTCGGCTCGAGCAGCCCCGTCATGATGCGCAGCAGGCTCGTCTTGCCTGCGCCGTTCGTACCGAGGATCGACACGCGGTCGCCCGGCCCGACGATCCAGTCGATGCCCTCGAGCACCTTCGAATCGCCGAACGAGAGGCCGACTCCCTCGAGCTCGATGACCTGCTTGCCGAGGCGCGAGACTGCGAGGCGCTTGAGCTCCACGTTGTTGCGCACGGGCGGGTCGGCTGCGAGCAGCGCACGGGCGGCATCGATCCTGAACTTGGGCTTCGAGGTGCGCGCCTGGGCACCGTGGGCGAGCCAGTTGAGCTCCTTGCGCAGCGTGTTCTGCCGACGCTCCTCCATGACCGCCGCGATGCGGTCGCGCTCGACGCGTTGCTGGATGTAGGCGGAGTACCCTCCCTCGAAGGGTTCGACCATGCGGTTGTGGACCTCCCACATGCTCTGGCAGACCTCGTCGAGGAACCAGCGGTCGTGGGTGACCACGAGCAGCGCACCCTCCCCCTCCGTCCAGCGGCGCTTGAGATGGGCGGCGAGCCAGGAGATGGCATGCATGTCGAGGTGGTTGGTGGGCTCGTCGAGCAAAAGCACGTCCCAGGTGTCGATGAGGACACGTGCGAGGTCGCAGCGGCGGCGCTCGCCGCCCGAGAGCGTGCCCACGAGCGCATCGAGCGGGATATCGACGAGCAGCTCGGAGAGGATGGAGCGGATCCGCGCATCGGACGCCCATTCGAACTCGGGGCGGTCGCCGAGCACGGCGCGTTTGACGGTCGAGGCGTCATCAAGCGCATCGGACTGCCCGATGAATCCCACGGAGACGCCGTTGCGCCAGGTGACCGTGCCGACATCGGGCTCGACGGTCTTCGAGATGATGGAGAGCAGCGTCGATTTGCCGTCGCCGTTCGTACCCACGATGCCGATGCGGTCGCCCTCGTAGATGCCGAGCGAGACATCGCCGAGAACCTTCTTCCCCGGCCACTCGTGGGAGACCTTCTCGAGACCGATCAGGATGCCCATGGCCTACGCCTCCCCTGCAAGACCCCGGAGCAGCACGATCTCGGCGGCATAGCCTTCGATGCCACCGGGCGTCTCGAGGATCATGGGCAGGTCGCGCAGGACAGGATGGGTGACGACGCGCTGGAACGCGTCGAGGCCGATGCAGCCGTCGCCTATCCGCTCGTGGCGGTCCTTATGCGCGCCGAGCGGATTCTTGGAATCGTTGAGATGGAGCGCCTTGAGGCGCTCGAGGCCGACCGTCCGGTCGAACTCGTCGAGGACGGCGTCGAGGTCGCCTACGATATCGTAGCCGCCGTCCCACACGTGGCAGGTATCGAGGCAGACGCCGAGCGCATCGGAGCGGCAAGCCCCCTCTATGATACAGGCGAGCTCCTCGAAGGAACGCCCGACCTCGGTTCCCTTGCCCGCCATGGTCTCGAGCAGGACGGTCGTCGAGCAGCCGTCGAACAGGGCGTCGTCAAGCGCCTCAACGATGAGGCGGATGCCCTCGTCGGTTCCCTGCCCCACGTGGGATCCAGGATGGAAGTTGTAGTAGTTGCCGGGAAGGAGCTCCATGCGCTGCAGGTCCTCGGAGAGGACGCGGCGGGCGAACTCCCTGGTCTCGGGCTTGTCGGAGCACAGGTTCATCGTGTAGGGAGCGTGGGCGACGAGGCGGGAGAAGCCATGCTCCGCCATGAACGCCTGCAAAGCACGCGCATCATCGGGATCGATGGCCTTCGCGGTTCCACCGCGCGGGTTGCGCGTGAAGAACGCGAATGTCGTCGAATCCATCGCATGGGCAACCTCGCCCATGGCGCAGAAACCGTCGGAGGTCGAGAGGTGCCCGCCTATCGCGATCCTATGCTCCGCCATCATCCCCGTCCTGCGACGAGCGAGGACACGCGGTCGAGCAGGGCGTCCGCCACCTCCGCCTTGGACATGAGGGGCAGCTCCTCGACACCGTCCGCCGTGACGAGGCTCACGAGGTTGGTGTCGGATCCGAAGGTCGATGCGGGGTTGGAGACGTCGTTCGCGACGATCATATCGGCGCCCTTGCGGGAGAGCTTGGCCTGCGCGTAGGCGATGAGGTCGTTCGTCTCGGCGGCGAATCCCACGACCACGCGGTCGCCCTTGGTACGGCAGAGCTCTGCGAGGATGTCCTTGGTCTCGATGAGCTCGATGGCCTCGATGTGCTCGACGGACTTCTTGAGCTTGTGGTCAGCGACCGCCTTGGGCGTGTAGTCGGCCACGGCTGCGGAGCAGATCGCGGCGTCGACGTCGCCGAAGGCTGCCGTGCACGCTTCGAACATGTCCTGCGCGCTCACGACGTCGATACGGTGGACGCCCTCGGGCGTGGGAAGCGCACAGGGGCCTGCGACGAGCACGACCTGCGCACCGCGATCGGCTGCCGCCTCCGCGATGGCGAATCCCATCTTGCCCGATGAGGCGTTGGCAATGTAGCGCACGGAGTCGATTGCCTCGTGCGTGGAGCCTGCGTTGACGAGGAGCTTGAACCCCGCGAGGTCGCGGCGGAGCTCGAGGCGGGCAACGACATCGTCGACGATCTGCTCGACCGACGCAAGCTTGCCCTCGCCCACATCACCGCAGGCGAGAAGGCCGCTCGTGGGCATGATGAAGCCATAGCCGCGCTCCCGCAGGTGCGCGACGTTATCCTGCGTCGCCTCGTCCTGCCACATATGCACGTTCATCGCGGGCGCGATGACGCAGGGGCACTGGAGCGCGAGGACCGTGGTCGACACGCAGTCATCCGCGATCCCCGCGGCAACCTTCGCCATGATGTCGGCGGTCGCGGGGACGATGATGCAGATGTCCGCCCATCCCGCGAGCATGATGTGCGGATTGGGCGACTCGGGATAATCGAAGAGGTCGGTGAGGACCGGATGGTGCGAGAGCGCCTCGAACGTGATGGGGCCCACGAACCTGCAGGCATCCTCGGTCATGGCGACGCGAACGTCGCATCCCGCATCCTGCAGCCTGCGCACGACGTCGCAGGCCTTGTACGCCGCTATTCCCCCGGACACGGCGACGAGCACACGCTTCTTCATCTAGAGCTCCTCTACGACGAGAATCCGGTGGCAGTACGGGCACTCGCTGATCACGGGACCGCGGCTGAGCTTGCGGTACGCCTCCTCCTGGAGCTTGACGCGGCAGGTCGAGGGGACGTTTCCATGCAGGCGCTCCACCGCGAGGCCGCCGAAGCGCTTCGCTGCGGCATCGTAGCGTGCGATGATGTCCTCGGTGATCTCGGAAACGACGGTTACGCGCTCGGCATTGAGGTCGGCGATACGCGCCTGGATATCGGCGCTATCCTCGGAAAACGACTTCTTGAGCGACTCCTCCTCCGCAAGGAGGCGGGCTGCGATCGCCCTGAGCTTGTCCTCCGATGCCTTCGCCGCCTCGAGCTTGTCGAGCAGCGGCCCCAGGTTGAACTCGATCTTCTCGAGCTTCTTGGCGAGCGAGGAGAGCTTGGCGTCGAGGGCCTGCACCTCCTTGTAGGTGCGGCTCGACTCGTCGATCGACGCCTTCACCTCGAGGCGCTCCCGCTCGTAGGCGGCATGCTGGTCCTGAAGGTCGGCGATGTCGATCTCGATGTCCTTGCGGGCCCCGATGGCGCGTTTGAGCTCGGAGGCGAGCTTCTTCTTGGCCTGCGAGGCGGAGATGAGCTTCGCCGCCTGCGGCATGGCCTCGAGTTGCGCCTTCGCGCGCATGAGGTCGAGATCGATCTCCTGGAGCCTCAGCAGTGCGCTTGCAACTTCTTCCATCTCTCCCACCTTACCTGCGGAGCTTGCCGATACATGCGATGAGGGCATCCGCGCATGCATCGAGGTCGGATGCCGCGACGCGCTCGTCGAACGAGATGCGCAGCGCGCCGAGCGACTCCTCGCGCGGAAGGCCCATGGCGGATAGGACGTGGCTGGGATCGAGCGATGCGGCGGAACATGCGGACCCCGATGAGATCGCGAATCCCGCCGCGTCGAGCGCGAGCAGGACCGAGCCCGCCTCGATGCCGCGCACGAACACGCTGACCGTTCCGGGAAGGCGCCGTCCATCGAAGGGGACGTCTGCCGTCGGGAAGATGCCGCGGTCGGCGGCAACGAGCTTGTCTACGACGGTCTGAGACAGGATGCGGAGCTCTCCGGCGTGCCCGGCATGGGCCGAGGCGGATGCCTTGGCAGCTGCCGCGAAGGCGAGGGCGCCGGAAACGTTCTGGGTGCCGGGACGGAGTCCGCGCTCCTGCCCGCCCCCGTGGAGGCGTGGCTTCAGGCGGACGCCTGATTTGAGGAACAGGGCGCCGACGCCCACGGGGCCGCCGACCTTATGGGCGGTGACGGAGAGCGCGTCGACCGCATCGGCATCGAGCGGGACGCGCGTGAATGCCTGGACGGCATCGGTGTGGAAGAGCGCGCCGACGGCATGCGCGCAGGCGGCGAGCTCCCGGACAGGCTGGACGATGCCGGTCTCGTTGTTCGCGGTCATGATGGAGACGAGCGCGACGCGACGGTCGAGAAGCGGCTCGAGCGCAGCGGGTTCGATGAAGCCGTCTCGCGTGGGCATCACGGTGCGCACCTCGAAGCCGCGGTTCCTGAGCTCGGGGGCGCAGGTGAGCACCGCCTCGTGCTCGATCGCGGAGATGACCACGACGTCGCGTGCGCTGTCCTTCATACGCGCAGCTTCAGCGAGGCCGAAGACCGCGAGGTTGTCGCTTTCGGTTCCACCCGAGGTGAAGAGCACCTCCGCAGGACGAACGGAACGTCCTATGGTTCGCGCGAGGTTCTTGCGCGCGCCCTCGAGCGCGCGAGCCGCCTCGCGCCCGGGTGTGTGGAGCGAGTTGGGGTTCGCCCCCGCATAATCGGACGACGCATAGGCGGCGAGGGCTGCGAGCGCCTCGGGGCGAAGCGGCGAGGAAGCGGCATGGTCGAGGTAGACGGTCAAAGCCTACGCCCCCTCTGCGATGCGTTTGAGCTCCGCGATGCGCGCCGCGCGGTCCCGGGCTCCGTAGACACCGCTGCCCGCGACGAGCAGGTTCGCGCCGGCATCGGCGGCGCGCCTGACGGTGTCGGGACCGATGCCGCCGTCGACCTGGATCCATGGGTCGGCGCCGATGCGGTCGCACGCGGCCCTGACCTGTGCGATCTTGGGAAGCATGGCGTCGATGAAGGATTGGCCGCCGAACCCCGGGTAGACCGTCATGACGAGGATGAGCTCGATGTCGGCGAGGTACGGGAAGACTGCCTCGGCAGGCGTGTCGGGGCTGATGGCGATGCCGGCTCCACGCCCTGACGCATGGATGCGCCCGATCATCTCGGCAGCGTCGCGCGCAGCTTCGAGATGGAAGGTGACGAGGTCGGCCCCCGCCTTGATGTAGTCATCGATGACATCGTCGGGATTCGACACCATGAGGTGCGCGTCGACGGGAAGCGTGGTACGGGCTTTGACCTGCTTCAGGATGCCCGGACCGAACGAGAGGTTGGGAACGAAATGGCCGTCCATGACATCGTAGTGCACCCAATCCGCGGTCGCGACGGCGTCGAGATCGGCGCCGAGCCCCATGAAGTCGGCGGACAGGATGGACGGTGCGATGGAGATCGGCTTGGTCATGATACGGCTCCGTTCCTCGAATAACCGTAGAATTCCTCGTTGGGAACACGTCCGAGCAGGCACTCGACTGCACCGTCGATGGAGAGCCCGTGGTAGAGCACATCGTTCACGACGTGCGAGATGGGAGCCTCGATCCCGCGTTCATCGGCGAGCTCGCAGACGCTCACGCAGGCGCGGGCGCCCTCGACGACCATGTGGGTGCGCGCCTGGTACTGCTCGAGCGTCTCGCCGGCCACGAGCGCCTCGCCGAAAGTGCGGTTGCGCGAATGCTGTGAGGTGCAGGTCACGACGAGGTCGCCCATGCCCGCGAGCCCCATGGCCGTAAGCGGATTGCCGCCAAGGACCGAGACCATGCGACCGATCTCCGCGATGCCGCGCGTCATGAGCGCCGCGAGCGTGTTGTCGCCCGCTCCCCTGCCGGCGGCGATACCGCAGGCGATGGCGATGACGTTCTTGACGGCGCTGCACACCTCGACGCCGACGATATCGTCGGACGTGTAGGCGCGGAAGACGCTCGAGGCGAGGAGGTTTTGGAAGACGAGGGCGATGTCCGGATCCTCGGAGGCGATGACGGCCGCGGACACGGCACCGTGCACGATCTCCTCCGCGTGGTTGGGGCCGGCGAGCACAGCGATGCGGCGCGGGTTTCCGATCTCATCGGCGACGACCTCGTGCATGAGCTTGTGCGATGGCGTCTCGATGCCCTTCGTGAGAACGAGGACGGGAACGTCGCCCGAGATGTGCGGGGCGAGGTCGCGGACCGTCGCCCGAAGGTATGCAGACGGAGATGCGAGGATGATGGCGCCGGCGCCATCGACGGCGGCGGCCATCGATGTTGAGGCGACGACGTTGGGTGCGAGCAGCGCATCCGTGAGATAGACGGGATTGCGGTGCTCCTCGGTGATCGATCGTGCGATGCGCTCCTCCCGAGCCCAGAGGCAGACCTCATCGGCATGCGGGGCCACGAGGGCCGTGATGCCTGTTCCCCAGGAGCCCGCGCCTATGATGGCCACGCGACGCAAACCCTACGCCTTCCTCTCGGAATTGAACGAGAACCGCTTCTCCTCCCCCTTGAGGAGCTTGCGGATGTTGGAGCGATGCGCCCAGATCACGAGCGCCGCGACCGCGGCGAGCGGGATGAGCGAGACGGGCGCGACGCCGAAGATGAGCCCAAGGATGGGCAGCGACGCCGCCGCAGAGCATGAGGCGAGCGAGACGAAACGCGTGGGCAGCACCACCACGAGGAACACGACAAGCAGGCAGAGCGAGATCTGCCACTTGAAGGCGAGAGCCGCCCCGAAGCCCGTGGCGATTCCCTTGCCGCCGTGGAACTTGAGGTAGCACGAGAAGACGTGGCCGCAGATACATGCGACGTAGACGATGGCGATGACGATGCCTGAGGGCTGATCCGGAGCGATGGCCTTGACCTCGACCTGCCCCATCGCGGGGATGATGAGGCGTGCGATCATCATGGAGACGAAGCCCTTGCCCGCGTCGAGCAGCAGCGTGAGTCCTGATGCGCCCACGCCCGCAGCTCGCGCGACGTTGGTGGTTCCGATGTTCCCGGAACCCACCTTGCGGACATCGACGCCGTGCGCCCTGGCGACGAGCAGGCCGAAGGGAATGCCGCAGAGCAGGTAGGCGATGATGCAGGACAGGATGGTCGGAAAGATGAGTCGTGCCATGGTCATCACTCGCTCTTCTTGCGGAACCGCAGACGGATGGGGGTACCCGTGAGGTCGAAGCGCTCGCGGATACGGTTCTCGAGATAGCGCTCGAAGTTGTCGTCGACGAGATCGGGGAAATTGCAGAAGAACGTGAAGACGGGCGGTTCCGTTCCCGTCTGGGTTGCGTACATGAGCTTGAGGCGGCGGCCCTTCTCGCTGACCGTATGCCCGCCCTCGCGGAGCGCGGCGAGGAAGTCGTTGAGCTCGGAGGTCCTGATCTGGGCACGATGCGCCTGCGCCGCAGCGAGGGCGGCATCGAAGACCTTTCCCGCGGCACGGCCCGTGAGCGCGGAGATGTTGAGCGTGGGCGCCCAGGGGGCGAATGCCATGCGCTGCGCGAGCGACTGCATGAGGTCGGTCTGCTTCTGGGGCTCGTCGATGAGGTCCCATTTGTTGAGCAGGATGACGATGGCGCAGCCGCGGTCGACCGCCATGTTGGCGAGCTTCTGGTCCTGCTCGGTGACGCCGATCGAGGAGTCGACCACGAGCAGGCAGACATCGGCCTTGTCCATAGCCATGAGGCCGCGCACGTAGCTGTAGTACTCGACGTCCTCATGCACCTGGTTCTGCTTGCGGATGCCCGCGGTGTCGACAATCTTGATGATCGTGCCGTTGTGGTCGACGAAGGAGTCGATGGCATCGCGCGTGGTCCCCGCGACATCGGAGACGATCGAGCGGTTGGCTCCGAGCAGGCGGTTGGTGAGCGACGACTTACCCACGTTGGGGCGTCCGATGATGGCGATCGAGAGGTCCTCGACCACATCGTCCTCGTCATCGGTCTCCTCGGGGAGCGCCGCGACGATCTCATCGAGCAGATCTCCCGTCCCGTGTCCGTGGAGCGCGGAGAGCGGCATCGGCTCGCCGATGCCGAGCGACCAGAACTCCCAGAGCTTCTCATCCTCGTGGTCGGGGTCATCGCACTTGTTGACCATGAGGAAGACGGGCTTGTCGCCCTTGCGCAGGATGCGCGCGACCTCCTCGTCCTCGTCGGTCACGCCGACCGAGCCATCCACGACGAAGATGATGACATCGGCCTCGTCGCATGCGGCGAGCGCCTGCTCGCGGATGCGCGGGGCGAAGCTGTCGGTGGATTTGATCGATTCGATGCCGCCGGTGTCGACGAGCACGAAGGAGCGCCCGTTCCAGTCGGTAGTGTGGTACGAACGGTCGCGGGTGACGCCGCGCGACTCGTGGACGATGGCATCCCGTGCCTCGGCTAAACGATTGACCAGCGTGGACTTTCCCACGTTAGGACGCCCGACGATAGCTACGATAGGTTTGGGCATGGCACTCCTCAGACTATGCGGTTAACTTCTCAATGATAGCAGAAGCGGGAATAGATGGCGCATTCCAGCCGTTTGGAACGCGTTCCTGCAGCTTTGACGAATGATGCGTTACATACTTCATCACTTGGAAACTAATCTTCTCGATTCTGAGACGGAATCGTCTGCGCTTACGTATAGGGGTAGAAAGACCGAATAGGAACCCGGCGCAACGAGAGATAGGAACTGCAATGGCAGATAACAAGGTTTTCGATGGCATCGAGATTCCCGACGATCTTCTCGACAGCATCGCGGGCGGAGTGCTCACCGACACGCACAAGGAATTCCTTTGCGCGCTCATCTCCTCCGCCAAGAAGGGCGGCTACACGATGGATGACTTCGTCCAGGACCTTGTCAGCTTCGCCCCAATTAGCGATTCTGATGCGCAGGAGGTCTGGGACTATATCTATCCCATCTGGGATCAGCTGTAAGCCTGCATCACGACAGAGCACCGCAAAGTCGCCGGTATTCCGGCGGCATTTCGTTACGTAACAAAGCTGCATCAAGATAGGTGATTCCAAACACAGGGGCGCGTTGCAGGCGTACCGTCTGTATAGGAAGGCCCTTAGGTTAGGAGACCGAGATGATGCACTTCTTCCCCGATGGGGACGGCGGCTTTTTCGGATACGATGATCCCGTTCTCGATTTCGAGGGCGGTGCCATCCTCACCATCATCGCCGCGGTTTCCATCACGGCCATCGTGGTTCCGTTTGGAACGAACCCCGAGCTGTTCGCCGACGGCATAGCGTGCGCGCTTCTCGGCTTCATCCTCATCGGATTATCGGCCGGCAAAGGCGGGCTGCCCTTCCTCCGTCCGCTTGCCCTTCCGCTGTTCGTCTATTTCCTCGCATCGAGCTCCTTTGCGCTTGAGGCTATCTCGGGCGAGTTCGGGCTGCTCATGTGGCCTATCCTCGGGTTCTACCTCATCTTCGCCGGGCTCGGTTTGTACGGTGTGCTTCTAGGAGGAGAAGAGGTGGAGGGCGCGATCGTCCTCTTCACGCTGGGGTTCGGCGCTCCCATCTGGTTTACCTGCATAACCGCGGGAATGGACGATTACCAGAACTGGCTCTATGGAACCTTCTCGTTCTATCTCCTGCGCGTGGCGACGATCATAGGCCTGGTTTGGGCTGCCATCGTGCTCGTCATGTGGTTCATCGCCATCTTCAAAGGCCAGATCAGCTTCAATGCTATTGTCATCAGGCTGGCGCAGATCGCCCTCGGGGTTGTTCCCGTGTTCTTGGGCGGCATCCTGGGTGGGTTCTTTCCCAACGGCCCCTTGTCGCTTGCGGGTTTGGCGGCGATCCTCGCCGTGTTCGCCCTTGCCGGCTGGGCATCTGAGCTCATAGCCTCCGATAAGGACGCTGATGCGGACATCTTCCCAGTTGTCACGTTCCTCGCTTTTGTCGGTGCGATAGGGTTTCTGACCTACGCCAATTTCAGGGCCAACGCGGAATTCCTCGTTTTCCTGCGTCCCTTTGCCAATTGGTCGTTCCTTGTGAACGAGATGTTCGCGGCCAGCCAGGTTGCCGCGAATGCCGTCGGCGCGGTCTGCTCCGGCATCGTGTGGGTCTTCACCAGGATCTTCGATTTGTCGTCGGTAACCATCGAAGCGCCCACCCACATCGGTTTCTTCGTGCTCCTGATCCTATCCGCCGTTGCGGTTGGCGTCGGCCAATCGTTTGCGAGAAAACAGGCGTCGAGCACCAAGTAATCCCGCCCAGCTCACCTGAATACCACGGTTAGGCGCCCAAAGCGGCAAGCAGCGTGTCGAGCAGGCAGTGCGGCGTGGTGACTGCGAGAAGCGCCTCTCCCCCGCGTTTGGAGATTGCCTGGTCGATGCTGTCGAATGATCCGCCGTCGAGCGTGAGCATGTCGCTGTTGAACATGACTTCGGGCAGGATGACAAGGGTGCCGTCGAGGCTGCTCGGGAGCTGGTCGAGCAGGTCGCATTCGACGATAAGACCCGTCACGTTGACATCTCCACCGAAGTAATCGTTGCGTATGGCTTGGGCTGCCATGCGGCCGCCGAACACAGCGGCGAGCGATGACATGACCCCATAGGCAGCTTCTCCGCACACGAGGACCGCGGTGCGACCGCTCTTATCGAGGCCGGCCGTGATGCGCGCGATGTCATCGGTGCGCTCGGAGCAGCATTCCGCCAGCTCGTCGAGGAAGCTCCGCAGCATGCCGATCCCGTCGTAGAACTGCGGGTAGCCGTCGTACTCCTCGGCAGGCGGCACCTCGACCCCCGCTGCAAGGTAGAACTCGTCGGACAGCTGGAAACGCGTCTGTCCATACTTCTGGCGTGCGCGCTCCTGGTAGGGCCTCACCTGTTCGACAACCCTGAGGGAAGCCTCCCGATCCGAGACGTACGAACGCTCGAACCGCTTCTGGTGCTTTGTGTAACCCACGGGAACAAGAGCCGTCGAGGTGATCTGGGGATGCGCCTCGATGTAATCGAGCGTCTTCGCAAGCTCGTCGCCGTCATTGAGATCGGGGCAGAGCACGATCTGCGCATGGATCTCGATACCCGCTTCCATGAGCTGCTCGAGCACGTCGATGCCGCGCTGCGCGTGCTTCCCGATGAGGCGTTTGCGGATATCGGGAGAGATAGCGTGGAGCGAGACGTTCATGGGCTCGAGACGGCACTCGATGATCCGCTGGACATCCTCGTCCGAGACGTTCGTGAGCGTCACGAAGTTTCCCTGAAGGAACGAGAGCCTGAAGTCGTCATCGCGCAGGCTGAGCGAGGCGCGCGCATCGGGCGGCAGCATGCTCATGAAGCAGAAGATGCAGCCGTTCACGCAGGTGCGGACGCCGTCGAACAGGACATCGGTGAATTCGATGCCCCAGTCCTCCCCCGCCTCGCGGTAGAGCTCCGCGCCGTATACGAGGCCGTCATGCGGGTCGAGGACCTCGAGCTCGCAATAGGCACCGTCGGTCTCCCAGCGCCATGCGATGATGTCGGGCAGCTCGGCGCCGTTCACGGAAAGGATGCGCATGCCCGGCTCGATGCCCGCACAATCGGCGGGACTCCCCTCCTCGACGGAAGCGACCCACGCCCCGATGCCGGGGGTCTCGGTCGGTGCATAGTCGGCACGTTCGGCCATGGAACCCCCTTACGGAAGCTGCTCGAGCGCCTTGACGACAGAGTCGATCTGGGACGAGGGCGTCGATGCGCCGGCGGTGACTCCAATCGCAGATGCCCCTGAGAACCAAACGGGATCGAGCTCCTCGGCGTTCTCGATATGGAAGGTGCGCGGGCAGATGGCCGCGCAGATCTCCGCGAGATGCGTGGTGTTGGCGGAGTTCCTGCCGCCGATCACGACCATCGCGTCGGACGTGCGGGCGAGATCCGAAGCGGCGGCCTGGCGGAGCGCCGTGGCCTCGCAGATGGTATTCACGAGCTTGACCTCGCGCGTCCCGTCGTCGATGGCATCGACGACAGCGTTCAAGGTCGATTCCGTGAGGGTCGTCTGGACGACGA
>Ga0256405_10005610_pt1 | contig 21358 bp, 20 predicted proteins | sample RumenRJG_02DNA_FD_189096 | JGI IMG/M metagenome (GOLD analysis project Ga0256405, IMG submission 189096) | Bovine rumen microbial communities from Lethbridge, Alberta, Canada - RJG_02 | ecosystem: Host-associated > Mammals > Digestive system > Stomach > Rumen | place: Canada: Alberta... | reverse complement strand
CTTTATTCAATTAACCGCGGGATTTGGAAGAAGCTTTACTATCTCAAGCATGATGGAAATGTTATACACGAATAAAGTGCTTAACGTTTTAGCTAAACCAGTAATGAATTTATCAAAGATTACTGCCTCGGCCTCTCCATCTCCAAATAGATGGTCAGATAAAGTTCCTTCTAGAGAATTAACAAAAAAAGAAATTGAGTTCTTTATTCAAGCATTCGCAAAAAGCGCAAAGCTATGTAAAGATGCTGGTGTTGATGGAGTAGAAATCCACGCGGTCCATGAAGGATATCTCTTAGACCAATTCACTTTGAAATACGTTAATAAAAGAGAAGATGAATATGGTGGTTCCTTAGAAAACAGATACCGCTTCGCGATAGAAATCGTGAAAGCTATCAAAAAGGTCTGTGGAGACGATTTTCCAGTGTCATTAAGATATTCGGTCGTTTCAAAGACAAAAGGCTTTAGAGAAGGCGCTTTACCAGGAGAAGAATATGTTGAAGCTGGTCGAGACTTTGAAGAAAGTATTAAGGCCGCTAAATTACTTCAAGAAGCAGGATATGACATGCTTAACTGTGATAATGGTACATATGATGCATGGTATTGGGCTCATCCTCCAATTTATATGCCTGAAAACTGTAACCTTGAATACGTTGAGAAACTTAAACCATATGTTGATATCCCTTTAGTTGCCGCGGGAAGAATGACTTTAGAAGCAGGAGCGAAGAGCGTTAAAGAAGGCAAACTCGATGGAGTGGGCTTTGCTCGTAACTTCTTAGCGGATCCAGAATGGTTTACTAAAGTACTTAACGATGAAGAAAAAGAAATTAGACCATGTATCCTTTGTCATAATGGCTGTTTCAATATGTGTCATTATAAGGGAGTACCTAACGATCAAGATTTAGGTGATTCATTACATTTATCTAGATGTGCAGTTAACGCGGAAATGATGCAGTGGAATAAGCATAAGATTGTTCCTACTAAGAAACCAAAGACTGTCCACATTATTGGTGGCGGTATAGGAGGAATGGAAGCTGCTCGAGTATTAAAGTTAAGAGGACATAATCCAATTATCTATGAAAAGAGCGGTGAACTTGGTGGAACATTTATTCCTGCAAGTGCGGAATCATATAAAGGCAAACTTAGACAATTATTAACTTGGTATCGTTACCAAATGGATAAACTCGGTGTTGAAGTTAAATTGAACACTGAAGTTAAAGATATTAATTCATTTAATGGCGAGCCAGTTATTATCGCAACTGGTAGTAAGGCACGTATCTTACCTGTTCCAGGAAAAGAAAAGATGATTGAAGCATGTGACTATCTTAACGGGGCAAAAGTTGGTAACACTGTTGCGGTTATCGGTGGTGGTCTCACCGGATCAGAAATCGCCTATGAACTTGAATTACAAGGTAAGAAACCACTTATTATTGAGATGAAAGATGACTTGATTGCTCAAAAAGGAGTGTGTCTTGCTAACTCATCTTACTTAAGAGAATATTTCGCGTATAAGAAAGTTCCAGTCTACTTAAACACCAAACTCGTTGAAGTTAAAGATAAATCCATTGTTGTTAACGAAAATGGTAAGGATATTGAATTAGATTGTGATTCAGTTATCTCTTCAGTTGGCTATATCCCAACTCCACTTGTCTCTAAAGGCAAGAATACTTACTTAGTGGGTGACTGTCTCCAAGTTGGTAACCTTAGAAGTGTTATCTGGAGAGCCTACGAAGTCGCAATGAAGATTTAAACAAACAAAAAACATCGTCTAAGTAGAAATATAAGGACGATGTTTTTATATACCTGATTATCAGTAGAACTGTTCGTTTTTGTTAAGTTATGCAGAATATATGGTATAGCATTATCTTTTTTGAATGCTCATTATTCTCCATTTTGCCATTGGATGATTGCTTGCTCTTGTGGCGGTTGGCTCGTCAAACAAAAGATTTGGATTGTAGTTTCCCTTAGAAAACTCATCTAAGTATTTTATTTCTTCAGGGCTTAATTTCAACAAGTTAGATAGATTATTGATTACACGCTCTTTTGCTTTTTCAATATTAAAATTATTGTGCTTTTTAAGAACAGGGAGTAATTCTTTTTTTATTGCATGATAGTTAATTGCCTCAATGCTTTCAAATAACTCTTCATTGATTTTGTAAATGCCATCAAGGGATAGATAAAAAACAGCAACCTTTTTAAGAGTGTTTAAATCTATATCATTAAGATTTTCAAACAAGTAATTGGCATCATATAGATCTCTTGGTTTGCTTCTATCTATCGTTGCAGAAATTTTCATGCCATAAAGTTCTTCTTTTGATGGACAAATAATCTTGACTTTCTTTCCAAAATAATCAATTTCTTTGGTTGTGCTTGGTAGCAAGCCAATACGATCTATAAAATTGATTTCCACTTTGATGTTGTCAGCATTGCCTGAGGCATTTGTATATGAATATGTCCTAGAATCAAGTATTGCACTTCCCCTTGATTTATTTGAATTTGTGTAGCCGTTAAGCTCCATATATTCGTCGAGTTCTTGAAGTATTATCTCTCTGTCTTTGGCAGTTTTTTCTTTGTCTAAATGGCGATGATAATCCAAGTCAATATCTACAGATAAACGAATGAGATTTGTGTACACTAAATTAATAGCGGTACCACCCTTAAGAGACAATGCATCTTTAAAAGTACTTTTAGAAAAAATGAAGTCCAATACATCAAGGAGTCTTATAACCTTCTCAATGTTATTGGCAATAAAACCAGTTTGTTCTGCAATGCTATATATGTATTCTTTAGAATAATTCATTTGGTAAACCTCCATCGTTTTTGACTATTAAGTTCCACTTAGATATCAATTTAGTTCTTCCTGGAGTGCAGTCTAAATACATTCTTTTAGTGCCTATTTTCGATAAACATAATTCATAAAATGATTTTGGCATCTTTTCCCCATAATATTTTTCAAATAAATATCCGACTTTTTGATATAAAAAAGCTTTATTGTAAAATTCTAGTAACATAATAATTTTTTCAATATTGAGTTTTTGAGAGGCTTGTATTGCCATCTCAACCTCATCTAAACCACCGCCTAAATGATAGTTATCTATCGAATCTATTATTGCGCGTTCCAAAGAAACGACACGAACTCCATTTTCCTTTACGTGATCAATAATTTCTAAATTACATACACTTATTTTGGAATAATAAGTGATGTCATCAAAATCAACAGGGTTAACGCGAACATGGGTCAAATATGTAAATTGTGAAACAAATGATTGAGTGGCTAGTCCGTAATACTCTAAAGCATCATGATATGAAAAATAGGAATCATCAAAAAGCCTACTTGCTATTTGGAACTTGTTAGCAAACACACCGCCAGTTGATGGATCCACTAATGCATATAGCCCCTTTTTAACTTGCTTAATTCGTCCACTCTTTATTGCCCGTTTTAAAAATGAATAAAAGCCGTTAGTGTTTGGATATAATGTTTTTACATCATCATAGGAAAATAATATTGGTAAGGTTTTCATACCTAAATTTAAGCATAACTGTCCGTAAACGGCAAGTTTTATTTATTTTTGAGAACTAAATATGTCGTTGTTGTCGACAGAGTTATCCAAACAAAAACATCGTCTTTCTATTTCTAGTATGTATACAACAAATGTATAAAATTTATTGGAATGTTGTATACGTTTATATAATATATAGTTATGGATAGTGTATTAAAAGGTGTACTTGAAGAAGAATTGGAAAGAAACCTCCAAAAGCAAAGAGCGTTTTCTGATGAACTAGCAAAATATCCAAAAGGATCTTTGGTGGTTGTCATGGTTCATGGAGATCGATATCTATACCGCAAGTATCGTGATGGTGGCAAAATAGTTTCTATCTATGTTGGGCCTGATAAAAGCGATGAGGCGAAAAAGGCATATGAAGATAGAAATAGATACATCAAACTTAAACAGGATATTAAAGATTTAAAAGAAGAAGAAAAGAAATTAAAAAAGGCTATAGAAATATATGTCTAAATATAAAAACATCGTCCTTCTATTTCTAGTTAGACGATGTTTTTTATGTTCAATTATTCGACTTTGTTTTCAGCGATAACTTTGTCTTTTAAGAATTCTGGAAGTTCTTCATAACCTTCGAATTCTCTATTGAAGAAGCCACTAGCTTGAGTTAATGATTTAAGTTTGGTGACATAGTCAATAATCTCTGCTTCTGGAACAAGAGCTTCAATTTCTTGAGAGCCGTGTTCTTTCTCTTCAATATTTTGGATTCTTGCTCTTCTGGTATTTAAATCAGAGAGGATGTTTCCAGTATAGACTGTATCAGCGACAACCTTAATTCTCATAATTGGTTCTAAGATAATTGGACGGCATTTAAGATATGCATCTTTAAACGCTAAGATGCCTGCCATCTTGAAGGCTTGTTCATTAGAATCAACTGGGTGATATTTTCCATCGATTAAGACACCTTTAACTCCAATAACTGGGAATCCTGCAAGAAGTCCGCTATTTAAGGCTTCAAAGAATCCTTTTTCAACAGCAGGGAAGTAGTTCTTTGGAACTGCTCCACCAAATACTTCTTCAGCGAAGACATTTTCTTCTGCTGGTTCAAATCTCATCTTAACGACGCCATAGAATCCAGATCCACCAGATTGTTTAACGTATCTTCCGTCACCTTCTGCGGTTCCTTTAATGGATTCACGGTAGATAATCTTCATCTTCTCAGTAGTGAGAGCAATCTTATAAACGTTTTTAAGTTTATCTAATGCATAAGTGATATGAGATTCGCTAACACCACCTAATAAGAGTTGTTTGGTTTCGTTATTACGTTTAACTTCAAGGGCTGGGTCTTCAAGTTGCATCTTTGCTAAGGCTGGTGAAAGTTTACTTTCATCATTCTTATTAGTTAAGACGATTGCTTTAAAGATAACAGCGGTTGGATATTTAACTGGTTTAAAGACTGTAATTGATTTTGGTGAAGACATTGTGTCACCAGAGCAGAATTTCTCAAGTCTAGTAACCGCGCAGATATCTCCAGCGATAACTTCGTTAACAGAGTTGAGGTTCTTTCCACACATCTCATAAAGCATAGAGACTTTTTGAGTGCTTCCGTTGATATAAACTTCATCACCAACATGTAAGACACCAGAACAGACTTTAAGAATATTAATTGTGCCTGTATATGGATCGACTACTGTTTTAAAGCAATATGCGGAGAATGGTTCATCTACACTTGTAGGAACAATCTTTTCATTTCCATTTTCATCTTGAGCTGCAAGTGGCTTAAGGTCATTTGGATTTGGAAGATAATTGATGAACATATTAAGCAATGTTTGAACACCAATGTTCTTAGTAGCGCTACCAACGATAAGTGGTGTGAGTTCGCCGTTAAGTACTCCGATTCTTAACGAATCATGGATTTCTTGCATGGTGAATTCTTCACCATTAAAGAATTTCTCTAATAATTCATCGTTTGTCTTAGCGACTTCTTCAACGATTGTGTTATGAAGCTCTAAGATCTTAGCTCTCTTATCTGGATAGATTTCGGCTTCAACGCATTCTTTTCCGTTATAGATGTGAGCTTTTAAGTCAACAGCGTTAGCAAAACCATCAAATGATTTTTCGTGTCCTAATGGGTAACAGAAGGAGATAACTTCTTTACCTAATTTTTCTCTTATTTCATCTAAGACTTCTTCGAAGTTGACGTCTTCTTTATCCATCTTGTTAACAAAGATAAATGTTGGGACGCCTTTTTTCTTGAGCATCTTATAGTGTTTAACAGTGCCGACTTGCACTCCAATAGAGGCATCGATTACTAAGACCGCACCTTTAACTGCTCCAACAACTCCGATAGCCTCAGAAATAAAGTCATCATTACCTGGGATATCGATCAAGTTAATCTTATGGTCGTTATATCTAAGAGGGATAACTGCGGTTTGAATAGAACTACCACGTTTTTGTTCGTCTGGTGTGTAATCAGAAATAGTGGTCTTCTTTTCAACTTCACCCTTTTGAGGGATGAGTTTTGAAGTAAACGCGAGTGATTCTACTAAAGTAGTTTTACCACTGCTTTGATGTCCTAAAATGACAACGTTACGGATATTTTCAGTTTTCATATATTACTCCTTAGACCCTAAAGTATTTTGAGTAGCGGCCTCTAGTGATGAGTTGGATTCTTCCTTCGTCCACTAATTTGGAAAGTGCTTTTTCAATTGTCACTTTGCTATGGACATATAAGATTCTAAAGACGACAACTTTGCTAATTGGGGTAGCAGAATCGGTAACAACTTTTAAGACTTTCTCTTCTGCTGTACCTTTTTCTTCGTTTACTTCAAGGATGTAATCGAGTTTTTGGTAAGCTTCTAAGATTCTTTTAAGGATGAAGGAGATGAATGGTTCATAATCGTTTTCGTTTGTATGCCATCCTTCACCGGATGATTTAAATGCATCAATGTATTCACCTAAGTGTTGTTTCATTAAGTATGCGATAGCGAAATAATCATCGACATCATAACCGTATTTCTTAAGTAAGAAGGAGAGTAATAATCTTGAGACTCTTCCATTACCGTGGTTATATGGGTGAATACACATGAAATCAAACATAAATGTGGCAATTAATAATAATTTATTAACTTCATCATCTTTTGCACACATATTAAATTGATAAATCAAGTTATCGAGTAAGATAACGACTTCTTCAGGAGCACTGGAGACGAAGATGGTTTTGAATGATCCATCTGGTAAGGATTCTTGAATATAGTTCATAGAATCTTTATAACGTCCACCAAATTCTGGGTTGTAATCTTTATAGATGTAATAGTGGAGTGTGGAAACGAAGCTACGATCTAATGTTTGATATTTATATACTTCTTCAATTAAATCGAGTGCATTCGCGTAACCTTTGACCATATATTCTTGTAAGTCTTTAGGTTGAGCGTTTCTATTAAAAAGAGCACTCTCACGGTCTTCAGCAATGTATACATTACCGATTTGGTTACTACTAACCACACCGCTACGACGTGCCATACTTTTTAACATGTCTAATTTTTTAGCCTTTTTAACAGGTAAGGTTTTACCTTTGTAGAGCTCAATTGAGTTGAGCAAAGAAACAATGTTTGGTTTGTTCATACCCAAAACAGTTCCCTTTAAGTCGAACATTTTCATTATGTGATACCTCTGATAATATTCTCTTATTTATTTACGATTAAATCAACTAATTCAGTAAAAATCTTTTAAAAATACTTAATTAAAAAGAAAAAATGGGAGTAGTTAACTCCACATTTTCTCTCTTTTGTGCAAAGCACAAATAATTAGTTAATTATTAAATTACTCCACAAGGTATGAGCACTGCGAGTAAGACCGCCACTAATCCCCATTCAGCGATTAAGAAGATTTTTCTCGCTTTTGGTTTCATATCAGGAACATAGTTGCTTGCTAAGAAGAATGGGATATATGTAGTAATAAATACTGGAAGGACACCCCACCATGGATAGACCCAAATAAACTTTGTTCCACCTGCGCACGCTGCTAAGAATGATTCAACTAAGGCAAAGAGTAATGCCATAGCAATCGCACCAACTAAACGTGGAGGAAGTTTAATCTTACCTTTAAATAATTCGTATTTCTTTGTTCGATCGTGTGGAAGCATCTTCCAGGAGATAATACCTGCTAAAGAGAACATCATTGAGAGTTCCCAGCTTACTCCTACTAATAAAACAAATGTTGATGAATCGTTTGAAACTGCCCATAAAGGATAGCCTGTTGCTTTTCCAATAATTGCGTTCATGATTTCATATAACCAGTGAACACCATATAAAGCTAAACCAGCAAAAACAGCTTCCCAGTTTTTCTTGTGGATTTCTGACCAATAAACATAGAAAACCACCGCTAAAATGAAAATGAAGGTCCAGTTGAAATTAGCCGTATCACGTGGAATGATGTGATTAACGGCGTCTTTCATTGCATCTGAGCCATCACCCCAGAATTTGAAATAATCCATATAAAAAGTCCTCTACCCCTATTATACTCTTATTTGATTTTTTCTTGGAAGAGTCTAATGAAGTGCAGAGAACTTTGTATTCTTTTTATTTGTGTTTCTTAATTGGTTTTTAAGTTGATGCTTACGTTCGTACATTTCTCTATCTGCGCGCGTAAAAACTTGAATAATAGTAGTATCTACTCCAGGAACATAATCTGACATACCAGCGGAGACAACTCCGAATTTGTTATGTTTGACATTTTCATCCATTGCGAGATTAAACCCTTCTAACATCGCATCTCTTTTTGAATAGCTATCATTTTCAATAATAACTGTGAACTCATCTCCACCTACTCGGTAGATATTAATGTTTGGGAAATATTTAGCGATGATTCTTGTTGCTTGAATAATATATTCATCTCCAGCTTCATGACCTAAAGTATCGTTTGTACGTTTCAATTCATTTAAGTCAAAGACGACAACAGCGAATGGACCCATTTTGTTATCGTTAATTTGATTATCAATTTCAGCTTCATGGTCAACATAAGCGTGCTTTGAGTACACTCCGGTAAGAGGATCGATAAGGACTTTAACTTTTGTTTGATCAAGTTCAATTTGTTGTGTTCTTCTTTCTTCTTCAATAACGAATGTATGTAACGCACATACACCGAAGAGGAATCCAGCAGAATACATTGGTTGAACTGGATAGATAGCTTGTAATCCAATTGCAATTGCCATAAGGAAAGAATATAAACCAATAGTTAAACACTTTCTTCTAGATGCTTTTCTAAATGCACTTGTGTACCAAACATATATAGCAATAACTAAGAACATCAAGCTTTGGATACCACACATTACGTATCTTGCAATTTGAACAATATATTCTCCATTTTCATTAATCTCAAATAATAGTGGCTGGAAGAAATTGAGGACTACTAAAGTTATTTGGATAGCGCATACTGCTGCTCCAATATATAGGACACCTCTATCTTTCTTATCACCTAAGTGATGATAAACGAATAAGCCAAATAAGAATAAGGCTGCTGAAAGCATGATATACGCAAAGTTAGCGACATATGTTAAAGGTAATCCTAATCGTCTTTCTTGTAAGATACCCCATGCTCCATCAAAGCAGTGGAAAAGGATAACAGCAATTAAAAAGAAAAAGTAGTGTTTATCACCTGAGAATCTACTTTGTTTTCTAACATTGAGAAAAACATCGATGTTTACGATGATATGAACAAAAATAGCGATGAAACTAACTAATGCGTAAATCATAAGTGGTGTTAACAATTATATTATTAGAGGCGTATAAGTCAAAAGAATTAGAACTTAACCTAATTGACTAAAACCTATAACAATAATTTATATATTTATTATATATTAATGTTCATTTAATAAAAAAGAGCCATGTATGTCTGGCTCTACACTCTATGGACTTGATGTTTGCTTTTATAATAAGCTTCTTTATCGTTATACATCATCTTCTCTGCTTCCTTTACTAATGAAAGGATATCTTTACCTTTACCACATGATTGTCCAAAGGCAGCAATAGAGTTATCTTTCTTAATTCTAGTAGAGAAGAGTTTAACTCTTCCTTTGAAAGAATTTTTGTCAACATCATGCATAATAACCACAAATTCATCTCCGCTTATACGGCAAATATCATCATTACGGAAACAATCGATTAAGATCTTTGTTAAATCAGTAATGAGTTTATCTCCAGCTTCATGTCCATATGTATCATTTATTCTTTTTAGACAGTTAAGATCACAGAAGACAATTCCGATATCTTCTTCGTCCTCAAGATTAGCGACAACTTCGTCATATCCTCTTCTATTTTTTAGTCCAGTGAGGACATCTTTCTTCGAAAGAACGTCAAAGAGTTTCGCTCTTACTTCTGTTTCGTTAATGTTTTTGGCCTGGATAATGACATAGATTAAAGTAATTGCTAAGGCAAAGGCCCCATAAGTTTCTTCAATCTCTGGATTACAGATATTCATTATGATTGCAATAATTGGTAAGACAAGATATGTCGTGAAGACTATGACTTTCTTTATCCCCCAAGTTTTAATTCTAAACATTAAGATAACGAATATTGATAATAAACATATTCCTGGTATGACAATTGTGAAGTGTCTCCAGAAACCATAACTAATAACCCCATTATTAATAGAGAATATATTTCCGGTAGCGGTTCCTATAATAAGGAACACAAAATCAATAAAACATAATCCGAGAATATATAAAGGGAACCTCTTATTAAAAGTTGGTTCTTCTTCCGCAATAAGAGTGTAGATGTAATAACTAAAACAAATGATAACTGGTTCTATTAGCGCATAGGATAGGAAACTAATAATAGTGACAATCGTATCGTTAGGGATTTTGTCACAAATGAAAAAACTAACCGAATCCACAACTAGTCCAGCGATAATAAACCACACGCATAAACGGAAGTTCTTGAATTTCTTGTGAGATTCTTTTGAACCTTGATACGTTCCAACAAGGATGAGGACTAAAAATGAGGCAGACACTAAATTGGCAATTGATTCATACAGTCTCATAATTTTGTTAACCTGGAACCTTTTTATCATACACTCTTGTATGCTAAAGAAAACAAAAATATTGTTAACAATAAGAATTAGTGGCTTTCTTGCGTGTTATCGGTGGCAAATTTATTGGAACAGACAACAATAATTAGTGATACTCGCCTGAAATAATTAGGTATGTTATTTGTTTTTGAAGTGGTTAAATATTTCTTCTTTTAAAGAAACAAAAATGGGCGATTCAACTTCGCCCATTTGCTTTTGTGTGATCAAACTTGTTTTTTGATTAATTTTTAAAAATAGAATAATTCAATATTGTCTAATGCAATTCTTCCTCTATTGCTGTTGCCTGTAGCAAAGTCAGAACAATAGATTCTTACTTTAGACACCATGTTATCAAATTTAATATTTAAGCTTGTTTTGTTTGTTCTGTCATGAGAGATATTTTTCAAATCATAACAGCTTTTCCATTGACTGGATAAACCATCAAAATATTGAAGTTGAATAGTGCTGGTTGTTGAAAAATATTCATTGTTTCCCCAGTATGAAGCATCCATTTTAATTCCATAAAAATATGTTGGTAGAGAGAATTCTAAATAAGCTTCTCCAGCATTTTGTCTTCTACAAGATAAATTAATTGATTCTTCTTCAATGTATCCGCAGCGTAAGCGTTTGGTTTCTAAAGTAACACCATCAAGATTGAAATCATATGTTTTTTCATAGAAGTAATATTGGTTTTTGAATCCAAAATCTTCTGCTTTGAAAAGGTGATGTGAAATGGTTGCTCCACACGGACAAATGTATTGATTGAGACCTGTAGAGAAGAAGTTGTCACTATGGAAATGATCAGTAATGGCGAAGTCGATTGCTCCACAATCCCATGTAAAGTCAAACATTGAGGTAGTAAATGTTGACCATGGTGTTGCGTAGCAACCTGTGTATCCCCATCCTAAGTTAATATATACGTTGTTGTCGTCGTATCCATAAGCAACAACAGAGTGACCATTACCGTTTGCAATAACAGGGCGACCTGCATTGATAGCGTTTCTAATGACATCTTTTTGTCTATTTGAAATTCTATCTGCCCAGTTACCTATGCTGGTGTTATATGAATATGGCAAATTAGTATTATTAAGATATTTTTTAATCAATTTGCTTTGATTGTTAGTAGATAAGCCATTACCACATTCGACATCAACGCCTGTTTCTGATTTGCACAATTCAAATAAAGTTTTGGCAAATGCATCCCCACCAGTCTCGAAGCTGCCTGTTCCAGGCATCCTTGCAAATTCTGAAACAATTTTTGTGGATTGTGATGTTTTGGCTATAACGTCATATTGTTCAGGTACAAGTTTGTCATTCATAAAAGCATCATAGTAACCAAGCATCATTTCGATTGCTGCAATAGTACATGTCCCTTTTGTGTTGTTGTGGTATCTATCGCCAAGTTTTATAAAATAAAATGAATTTGGAATAAACTTTGCGTCAGCAGGGATTGTTGATACAGGAGAGTAAGGATAAGGCTTAGATGCGTTTGTCACATTTATTAAGTTAAAGTCTTCACCATCAAAGTACATATAACCTGGTGTTTCATCATCTGAATAATATACTTTGAAGCAATCATCGTATCCTTGATAAGGAGAGAAATCCCCTCTTTCAACGATTTCTTTTGTTTCTTTGTCATAGATTACATATTCATCATCTGTTGTTGCTTCGATGTATCTGTTTGTTCCGTTTACGCTATATAAATCATTTAATTTCACACCTTCTAAATCGTTGGTGTTTTCATAATTAATAGCGTTAGCAATGTTGATTAAATCTGAATCTGTTGTTTCTAAAGCTGGCTCTGTTGCTAATCCTGTAACTGAAGATAAAGCAATTAAAGCAAGCGAGAATAATTGTGTCATGCGACCTCCTTATTTGTTTTTGAAATGGTTAAATATTTCTTCTTTTAAAGAATTTATATATTCCAATGCAAATTGGTCGTGCGTGTGGATGCTTATAAGGTAATTGTTGTTAACATTTGATTTATCTAACAATATGTAATAACCACTTACAGCTTTTCCGCTAAGAATTGAGTAGTCACATTCTTCCCAATAAAGGCTATCTTTATCGTATGTTTCTTCATGTCCAAATTCGATAGAAACTTTTGGGTATTGATCAGTGATGTTTTCTAGATAATAGAATTCTGCACCAATCATTGAGAAATTAGGACACACTCCATCTTTGTGTGCTTCTTCTCTAGTTCCTGGAGGACAGAAACAAGCGCCGCTAATAACGTAGCAGCTTTCATAGCCAAATGTGGATGTTATTTCAAAAGTATGAAGTGGATAGTCTTTAAGTCCATGTTCATCATTTTCCGTATATTGTTCTACTTTTGCAGCGAATTCTTCATATGAATAAACTCGTTCATCAAATCTTGGCCATCTTGGTTGAGGTGGGATGTTGCTTCGACTATTTATTAATTGCGAAATGCCAATAACCCCTACAGCTACAGCGGCACAGCTACCTAATCCAATGCCAACCATTAGTAGTGGCTTAGGCAAAATAGTCTTTCTTTTGAAAGGCTTATAATCTTTTTCTGCGTATTTGTCTAAATCAATAGACTCCCTAATTTGCATGTAAGATTTAGAAATACCAGATGTCGTAAAAAGTTGTTCTTTAAATTCTCTTTTTGTTTTCATCGTTAGTATCCTTTAAATTCTTTCTTGCCTTTTCTAAGGCACGTCTATAAATACTTTTTAAAGTATTTGGAGACATTTTCTTCTCTTTTGCAATTATTGATAACTTTTTCCCTACAACGACGTGTTCAATAATGACAAAAGATTCGATGTCATTTAAGCCTTCTTGCCACTTATCCACAATTAATGGAGATGACTCACTTATAGATGGAACATCTTCATCTTTTTCTAAAAGAACCGGTTTGGTTTTTAAGAAGTTAATACATTTGTTTCTAAGTGAAGAGACTAAGTATGACTTGACGTTATTGAGATCATCGATTGTGTCTAAATGATTAAAGAAATCGATGAATGTTTCCTGAACAATATCTTCCGCATCACACGGAGAAACATATTCTTTGGAAACGAAAAAAAGCAAATTTGAATATTCAAGATAGATGCGTTCAAATGCTTGATCAATTTGTTTGAGATCGTGTGATGACAACGCTTTTTGTAGGGAGTCTTCTATTCTCATTTGCTTTCCTTTGAGGTCCTCACTTATAAGACAAATAAAAACCCGGTTTGGGTGCAAAAATATTATAAACACATTACAAAAAGAAAACTCTATAAAAATAGATGTAGACTAAATATTTAATAAGGACAATATAAAAAAGTGACCGTTTTAATGATCACTTTACTTATAGACGATTTTGTTCTTTCCGGTTTCCTTACCTTTATACATTCTCTCATCAGCGAGTTCGACCCACTTCTCTAGAGTAATGCTATCGAAGTAATCAGCAACACCGATGGTGATAGTGATTTGAATGGTTTCACCTTCGAATTCAAACTTTTCTTGTTTAATTCTTTTTCTTAATTCTTCTAATCGATTAATTGGATGAACTTCTTTATCGTTTTCTAATACAATAATGAATTCTTCTCCTCCATAACGACAGACAAATGAATCATCTAAGGTTTCACTAGTGATTTCTGCCACTCTTTTGAGGATATAGTCTCCAGTTACGTGACCATGTTTATCATTGATGACTTTGAAGTTATCAATATCAAATAAGGCTAAGGTAAGGTTTTTCTTTTCTTCTAATGATTCATAGAAGTCATATAAACCATAACGGTTTTTAATTTGCGTTAATTCATCAGTTCTGGATTCGTTAGTAATCTTCTTTTCAAGTGATAAAGCGTATTTTAAGAAGACGAATAGATATGTCGCAATAAACCCAAATACAACAATTGCATTTGTGATGAATAAAGTCATTTCTAACCACTTATCAATCGTGTAATTTGGTGGATTGAATGAAGAAGTTAAATATAAAGTGAGGTAGATTGCTAAAGATAATACTGCCCAAATAATAGAGTTAAAGATCTTTTTGTTTTTTGAGAAATAAGTAGTGAAGAATGAGACAACACATAAACCAATAAGATAGAAGTGAAAACCAGTGTTAAAACCAATCATTGCAGTAGCTGTTGCAATGTAGGCAAAAAATACGTTTCCACATATTAGTGCATAAAGGTAATATTTCTTTTTCTTAATGAGAAGGAAGTATAAACAGTAAATAAAAACTACACCTGCGGTGACACCCACCATAATGTAGAGCTTTGTGATAATGAATAGTACAAGATAGAATACATGCAAAATCAAATATACAATATTTGCTGTATAGCAAGTCTTGTCTATAGTCTTATAGTGTTGTTTCTTGTCCACTTCAATAGACATATGATTCTCTCTTCCTGTTTAATATTATAACTTAAATAGTTATTTCCACATATATTTTTATTTTATTATTTAAGATAATAATTTACATAAAAAATAAGAGAATAATGTTATATCACTGTTTTTGTTGATTATAACAACACAATCTATGTGATTAGTAGAAATAAATATTTCTAAAAGGTTATAATTATATAAATGGATTGGTTAGCGAATTATTTCATCGATAATTTTATTCTTCTCGTTTTAAGCGTGATTATGGTGATTATTGCTATTCAAAGATATAAGCAGCACCCAAAGATCAGCGTCTGTACGATAAGCATTATTTTTATTGCGATTATTTTATCAATCACAAATCGAGTTCAAGAATATGGTCGAGTAGCAGGATATCCTTATCTTGCTCTAACAATGGGAATACTTGGATATACATTAAGACCAGTGTGTATTTTCCTTGTCATCGTTATGGATGAAAAAATTGTTCCAAAGAAATTGAGATGGTTAACCGCTCTTCCGCTATGGATTAACTTAGTTGTTTATTTACTTTCATATATCCCAGGAACAGGAGACATAATCTTTGGTTGTGGATATAGTGAACTTGATGGAGTATATCACTTCAATGGTGGCTTCTTAAGATTCTCTTCACACGTTGTTTCTGCTTTATATTTGCTATTCCTACTTTATATCTCATTTGCAAATTTAAGAGCCAAACATATGACTCACGCTTTAGCGGTCCTTATATGCGCAATATCGGTCGTTATTGCAGTTCTCATTGAAGTTCATGATTCATATGGCAGTGTTCAATTATTAAATGTCACGATTGTCACTAGTACTGCAGTCTATTACCTCTTCCTATACATGGAAAGAACACAAATAGATACCTTATCAGGACTATTTAATCGTGAGATGTATTATCGAGATGTAACTAAGATGAGTAGTAGCGCTACCGGTGTCATCCAATTTGATATGAATGGTCTTAAATACATTAACGATAACTTTGGTCACCTTGAAGGTGATAAAGCTTTAAGAACAATCGCTAACTCTATTACTAAAAGTGTGAAACGTAATATGTATGCCTATCGGCTCGGTGGAGACGAGTTTTTAGTCATTGCTAACGGAGGAACCGAAGAAGACATAAAAACGGTTGTAGAGCGCTTTAAATCACATTTAAAGGACACTAACTATCATTGCTCTACTGGATATGCTTATAGAAAAGATAAAAACATAGCGTTTACAGACTTACTAGTGGAAGCTGAAAAGAATATGTATCTTGATAAAGCAGAATTCTATAAAACCTCAAAAATCGAAAGAAGAAGAGGAGAGAAAGCATGATAAAAGCCCCAACTGGGGCTTTTAATCTTGTTTTTTGCTTTCGTATAGCGATAGAAGGTATAACGCTGATTCGCCATAAAGCCCTGTCTCATCGTCGTCTAGCATTTCTATAACTTTTGATTCATAGAACTTGTTTCTTGCTTCCTCAATGGTTAGTTTGTATTTCTTTGCTATTAATTCAACTGTCTGAGAAATAAGAATTGTTTTTGAGAGGACATGCTTCATTGTTTGACCTCGTAACTATTTATAAAATTTAGAAATTTTAATGATTTTTCTGTGCAAAAAGCGACTTGAGAATTTATCTTTTGGAATTTCAATCTTTCTAAAGCGTCTTCTTTTTTAATAATCCCATCGATAACAAACAATATTGTTTCGCCAACAGAGTCGTCAGCAATTTTGCCTTCAACTATGTCGTAGCCATGTTCAAAAGCTGGATTAGTTCTGCATTTAATAATCATTTCCAACCATTCTAAATCAGGGTTATTAAATAATTTATATGATAAATTGCTTATTTCTTTTTCATCCCATTCAAAAGCACTAACGATAGCGGATGAACTTCTGTTCATTCTTTGCTTTCTTTTTGCCATTCTTTCTGCTTGCTCTTTAATAGGTGTTAAATAAAATGCACAGCCAAAATCTCTTCCCTTTTCAGTTTTGATAATTTTTGGCGTTTTTACTTCTATGTCAGAACCGTGATATAGAATCATATCGAACCTCCAGATAACCTTTTACTAATATATTCATTTAACGAATAAGTAGACATTCCATGCATGTCTTCATAATCGTTTTTTAGTTCGCTTATAACACCCGCTTTATTCAGTTTGTTATAAATAACACCGCTTCCTTGATTAACGCTTGCTGCGTATTGTTCGATGCACATAATAATGAACCTATTAATTTTCTTATCTAGAACGCTATTAGTTCTGGTGGCTCTTTTTCTAGCATTTTGTTCTTCTTTATCAATATCGATGGACATATTTAAAAGATTTAATAATTTTAGAAGGGTATCAATTGTATAGTTGCCATTTCCATTTTCAATGGACCACAAAGTGGATCTAGTGATTCCTGCCTTTTTAGCAACATCATCCATTCTTAAATTAAGTTGTAATCGTTTGCTTCTTAATTTTTCGCCAATCTCAAACTTGTTTTCCATGATTAAATTATATAGCAAATCAAAGATAATGTCTAATATATTGAACATTAAATGTGATAATACAAATAATCAAAATTTTATTTTGATATATAGATAAGTATCTAATTGTACTTTCAGCAGTGCTCTTTAATAAATTTAATAACTCCCGCACTCCAGCCGTGGCATAACGAGTGTCGGTAACCTAAATAACAATATTTGCCAAAGTCACGATGCAAATCATGTTGGTTTTCTTTTGCAAATTCATCAATTCTAGCAGTGTCTTTAGCCCAAGAGAGATCAAAGTCTTCAAAGAAGGTTGTAGCGCCTAAATCTAGCATCGCTCCATAGTAGTCTTTCATAATTTTGATTGCTAAAGCTTCATCTCTACTTGCGATAGCGTTAAGGATGTAATAAGACATGAATGTTGATAGGCCATTTGCTCCACCTTTAGTGAGTAATTTATATTCTTCATCACTCATCTTACCTGTTGCTAAATATTTAAGAGCAACAACTTGTTTCATCTCTGTAGCGACTATTTCAACTTTGTTTAGTTTGCTTAACACTGAATCGCAATGAGTGGTGGACATATTAAATTCTTTTAATAATGCTTTTGCTTTATTAATTCCAATAATTGCAATCGCTCTACTACCTGCTAGAACGTCTTTACTATCAACAGTAGGCCAATCGACAAAATATTGAGGGAAATTAAGATCTCCATCATCTTTAATAACGTTATCGTATTGTTCAACAAGCTTTTCGATATATGGAAGTTGTTTTTTAGTAAATGAAACGTTTGATTTGTCATTGAAGTAATAATCAGAAACAACCGCCATCCACCATAAGGAATATGTTGGGAAGTTATTCATGTAACTTGGTAGTTTATGGCCTTTTCTTAAGAAATCAATTGAAGCCTCTAATTCTTTACTTCTTCCGTATAAAGTGAATAAGGCTAGTGCTTCTGGATGTAAATCTCCAGCCCACACTAATTCGTCTCTTTTAACTCCATCCCAAACAAGTCCATTCAAAGAACATAAATCTACTGTTCTTTTAGCAGCCTCGTATATCTTTTTGACGAGTTCGTCATTGCCTTTATATGTATATATTGGCTTTCTTTCATCTTTTTTAACCGCTAAAGCAATGGATTTGATATATGCTCCACGGTCTTTATCTAAGAAATCAACACGCATGAAACGGAAGCCAGATTTTTGTAGACATGCATTAGAGTAAAGCGGCGTAGAAAGTCGCTAAAGCGGTGGAAGCGCCTTCATCCCAATCCCATTGCCATACTGGATCGATGTGTGAATTACAAATAAGATGTAAGATTTTTTTCATAGTAAAACCCCTTGTATCTTTATTATTTTTTATTATTTGAGTTATTGTTTTGCACGTATATCATTTTACACGCATATAGTGAAAAGAATAAGACCTGTTTGTTGCTATTTGTGTATCATTTTTTAACAAAAAAGCAAACCATAGATTTTATAGTTTGCCTATTTTAGTTTTATCTACTAAATGGTAATTAGTTTTAAGTCGTAGTTATGAGTTTCGAATATTTGCTTTGCGTATAAAGGACATTCTTGAACTCTAATGAATATTGGTTCAACGTTTGAACCGACACTAGAGAAGTCGTTATGCTCAACAACATAAGTAATAACGCCATTGGCTGCAAAGATTTCTTGATAAGCATAAGAGAACAATATGTTTTCGTTTGGGAAAGATAATTCAATTATCTTGGTTTCATCTGTGCTTGTATTTGTTTGATAATAATAACCGCCAAATAAGCCAGTTTTATATTCTCCCCAATAGAAGATGTTATAACCCATTAACATGCAGTTATAACCACTTTGAGTCCATGATAATTTTGAAACAATTGTGCAAATGTTAGAGAAAGTATCATATTCAAAGGTTAGATTATAGTTATAAGTATTAGAGGAATCGGTTGTGATACCTGCTTTAGCAAAAATATATAAAACATGTCCTTTATCATTAACTTGTCCTTGTCCACTTGAAGAAAATAAGCGATAGACATCAGTTTTAGGGGCTGAGACTTTTACTGAACAAGTTAGTTTAATAGACTTGCTAATTTTTGCAGTAATAGTAACAGTAGTGTGTTCATAATACGCACTAACTAAGCCAGTGCTACTAACATCACAATAATCTGAATAGTTACTAGACCAGGTGACATTAGAGTATGTTTTACCGTTTTTAGTAACTTTTAGTTGATACTCATCACCGATAGTTAAATTAAGCTGAGTTTTATTTAGCTTATACTCATCTTTTTGTTCTGTTGTGTTTGCATTTGATCCACACGCCACCATTAAAGGTAATAAAAGTAAGATTAAGCCTAATTTTTTCATACAATGATTTTAGTTTTTAATAGTAATGATGTAAAGAATAAACATATTTTTACATACATAATAAAAACCCTGAATGTATCAATGAATGTTTGACAAATCAGGGCATTAGTTGTCTTTATGGGACTATTTCTTATTCTCTTCTTTGTCTATGCCTTTGAGTTCTTTGATGTCATCTTTGCCCGCTGTTTCATTGTAGAAATTAACAATGATAGAGGTGATGACTGCAACAACGACAATACCGTATATGCCAAGAATAACAGTTAACACTCTTCCTACTAAAGTAGTGGCGGTGAAATCACCAAATCCAATTGTAGTTACGACTGCGAAAGTATACCAAAGTGCATCTGGGAATTGTGCCATAGATGGTTCATATAACATAAGCACTAACGAGAAAGACACCATTAAGGTTAATAATCCGAACAATACTTCAAGAGCATATGTTCTAATAATAATCTTAAAAAGTACTTTTAGTTTAAGTTGCGCAAATGCGAGAACTGCTACTTCAACAAACGCAGTTGCGGCAATGAATAAGCATTCAATTAACACGATAGCGGTAATAACATCATCTTCTACTCTTTGGAATAATCCAATAGCCATAAATACTGCGAAAATAATGATAAGAGCGTTAAAGACAATGTCTCTCACTCTATGTCTTTCAATAAGTTTAAGAATACGGGAGACAATGATAGATAGCGAATATAATCCAGCGGATATTGAGAAGATATATAAATCGTATTTTGCGAATATAACAAGCACTCCTAAAGCGACATCGAACAATAATAAGATAATTGCTCTAATGAATGAAATATTTGATCTGCTTCTTAAATAAGAAACGAATCTAGTCAATCCTAGACAGATAAATACCCATACAAGATATCTAGATGCACCTTCAATATTACTAGCACTGACTTGTGTAATAGTTAAAACTGAGAAAGCGAGTACAAGCGTTGTTAAAACACCTGCCACAACAATTAAAACAACTCTAAACCAATCAGCGTTTAGAAATGCTGGTAGTTTTGTTTTCTTTTTTTCGCTCATAATGTAATTGTATCTAATTTATCTAAATAGATTAATCATATTTTTGTAACGATTAACAAATTAATGTGCTTTATTTTTTAAAGGATAATCCCGCAATGGTTTCAGCGTGTATCAAAACTCACGTTGAGTATAATCTAGTGCAACCTAGAGGCTATCTGAATAACATATCTAGTTTCTTAATAAGTTAATAGGAACAATATAAATATTGTCTTCTGTTTTTCTACAAGAACCATGGCTAGTCAAAATCATTCTGAAAGAAGGTAATTTTAGTTCATTCTCTTTCATTTTTTTACTAAATGAATTTAAAGAAGAAATGCCTTCAGAGATATTCTTTTCGCTAGCAATCTTAATTTCAACAGCACCATACTCTCCATTTGGCAATTTAACAATTGCATCAACCTCTAAGCCTGAACTATCGCGATAATGTTTTAGTTCTGCTCCAAGAGATTCGGCATAAACAGATAAATCCCTAACAGCAAAATCTTCGAAAAAGAATCCGAAGGATTTTAAATCATTCATCAAATCGGCCGGCTTAATTCCTAAAGCAGAGGTTGCAATTGATGTGTCAACAAAGTGGTGCGTTGGAGCGGTCCTAACAGCAACAC
>Ga0256405_10005609_pt1 | contig 21364 bp, 20 predicted proteins | sample RumenRJG_02DNA_FD_189096 | JGI IMG/M metagenome (GOLD analysis project Ga0256405, IMG submission 189096) | Bovine rumen microbial communities from Lethbridge, Alberta, Canada - RJG_02 | ecosystem: Host-associated > Mammals > Digestive system > Stomach > Rumen | place: Canada: Alberta... | reverse complement strand
GTCTTCGGAACATCAATATACATTTTTTGTTTGCCGTTGACCTTTTCCGCAAAACTGTCTAATTGTTCCATTAGCCATGATGGACTATTCTGGTTAGAATTAACGAAGCAAATTGCTTCGCAATTAAAAAGTTGACTGAATTAGGCTACTTCTTCAGATTTAGAAGGTAATTAACGAAGCAAATTGCTTCGCAATTAAAAAGTTGACTGAATTAGGCTACTTCTTCAGATTTAGAAGGTAATTAACCAAGTCAACAACCTTCGTTGACGGATTATCTGTTCCTGCCTTTTGGGCTGATTCATTGGCCTTTTCAGCATTTTGAATAGCGATCTGCAGCCGGGCATTCAAGGTATCAAATATCCTCATGTTATTCTTGCTGTATGCCGGAATATGTTTTTTCAAATCTGAAATGACTGCTGATGCTGAATGAAATGATTTTGTAGTATATTCAAAATGCAGCAAAAACCAGTATTCAAAACACGGAACTGACGTAATGGCAGTAAATTTACTGTCATCTTTTGAAAGCATTCGTACGGCTGTGTCATAATTACCATGCTGATCTTTATCGAAAACGCAGAAAACTCTGTCAAATGCGTTATTTTCTTTTTGCGATTCTTTATAAAGTTTCTCAGCATGTTTGATTATACTCACCGGATCTGAACCGCTTGATGCGTCTGTTACAAAAACGTTAGCCGAGCTTAAATCATATTCGTGCTTAAATTCCTCAAAATACAAAGGTTCGGTCTGCTCACCTTCGCAAACAATCAATACTCTGTCAAAGGATCTGCGAAAACTGATTTTTCTTTCCTTAAGCTTTCTGGCTTTTCGTTTCTTGAACAAATCATCACTGCCCATTACTGTACCTCACTGAAAGAACGTACAAGAGGCAATGCGCCATAACGACCTGAAAGATATCCAAGTTCAAGATTCTCTTTGCCTTTCTTTGGACAAAAATCAGAAAGCGGATATAACTCTGAAGCCTGCTCTCTGTTTTTGTCACAGAACCACACCTGATCACGTCGAAATATATCCTGAGTAAGGATTGTTGTTTCATGGGTTGTAAAAATAAGCTGGGCATTTTTCGGGTTGGATTTCTGATCATGGAACAGTTCAACCAGAAACTGAACCAGTTTCGGATGAAGGTTAATATTAAGTTCATCGATGCACAAAACAGCACCTTTTGCCAAAACATCAAGAATCGGCTCTGCAAAGGAAAAAAACTTCTGTGTTCCGGACGATTCGTTTTTGAAATTAAATAAAACAGGCTTGCCACTTTTACCGATGTGAACTGTGCTGATCTCAAAAGCATTTTCCGCGGGAAGCTGTTTTTCTTCAACACGAATATCTTCAATATTGAAATCAGCCGCCTTTAGGAATTTCAAAACTCTCTCTTTCCCTTCCCCAATACAAAATCTTGCTGTTGAATCCGATGATAAGCCTTCAGTTCCCACAAATCTAAGCGTCTGGCTGAACCAGTCAAAAACAGGTTTCATCTGCTCACTGTTTAACTGAACTGCTGTTGACAGAAACAGGGCATTATCTCTTGTCGATTGCTGCCATAATTTTTTGGCCCCGGAAAGAAACTGACTGAATTTCCAGAGATGCTTTCCGGATTCATCATCCCAGACTCTTTCAAACCATTTTTGTGGACGACCTGCAGGAAATGCAAAAAGCCATTCATCAAAAATCTGTCGTGATGATGCACTGAAGCCGTATTGATATCTGACAGTATCGACAATAAAACTCACTTCAAATTCTGTTGGCTGACCTGCAGTATCTTCGTCAAGCATGAAAGGAGTCAAAGGAAGCAGCTCTCCGCGCTGACGAGATTTTATAACAGTGTTTTTCATTGCCAGCAGAGCTTTCAGAAAGTTGGATTTGCCAGAAGAATTCGGACCATATACAGCCGCACTTTTCAACAGACTGAATTCTTTTTCGCCGGTGATAACAAAGGTGTTTTCTGACCGTTCTCTATTTTTGCTTTTTAACAGAGTAAAGGTCTGCAGTTCTTTGAATGACAGAAAGTTCTGAACACGAAACTCAATTAACATGTCAACCTCGTTAAAATGCTGTTTTTGACCTTTTGTTCCAAAAATAGCATTTTAATTGGTTTGTTGCAAGGCTTATTTTTTGATTTTTCAGCTTTTATAAACATGGTTTGTCATTAACCTCATCTGCCAATTTATCTAATCGTTCAAATAGCATGTTTTCTGGAATGGACTTCCGGAGAATCTGAGATGATCCGTTACAGACCAAAGCTTATGTTGATGGCAGATTCCTGTTGCATAATGAAAGAATAATCTAATGTGCTAAAAAATGACGATAAGGGCGTACTGATAGTCTTTATCGGCCGTTACGCTCTAACAATGTTATCACGACACTGGTAGCCGCAGCCTGTTTTGCGGATGCATCATGATTTAAGCCAATGGTGGCAACAGAGGAGGAAACCGCGTCATTCATGACCGTCATGTTACCGAACCGCAAAATAAAGACCGCCGCAGCGATCTTTTAAGGTATAAAAAAGGAGCTGTTACGCTCCGTGACAGTTGTCGTTCCTTATCGCCATTCAATGACATGGCCTTCATCTTCAAATTCCACACCGCTTACTTATCTCACCGGGAGACAGCATCCTCGATGCGCCCGCCTCAGGATGATGACGGGGCTATCGTAAAAAAACAGCAGAGGCCGTACATTAGCGGGACAGATCTGCAAAAAGATCAGGTCGGTCTTCTTTCAGCTTTTTAAGCATTGCTCCGGTAACCAGAACAACCCCCTTCGGCGATACATGAAAATGCCTGCGATCCTCTTCCTCGTCATAGCCTATTTCCATGTTCGGAGGAAGTACGCAGTTTCTCTCAATGATGGCTTTTCGTATGCGGCAGCCTTTGCTGATCACCACAGAAGGAAAGACCACCACCTGTTCCAGATGACATTCAGGCTCAACTCTGACGGAATTAAACAGAACGGAATAATATATCTCTGAACCGAAAATGACGCATCCGACGGATATAACCGAATTGACGGATACGGAAGTTCGTTTTTCCGGGTCTCGGATAAACTTAACCGGCGGCAGCTGTGCTCCCTTGGTCCATATAGGCCAGGACGTATCATATATATCAAGATCCGGATATTCCTGTGTGAGATCCAGATTTGCGGCCCAGAAGCTGTCAACCGTTCCCACATCCTTCCAATAGCATATCTGCTGCTTGGCTCTGTTGCGGACACAGCTCATTTCGTAATTATGAGCGTGAACATATCCCTGTTTCACTATTTTCGGAATGATATCCTTACCGAAATCATGAGATGACGAAGGATCCTTGTTGTCCTCATCAAGAAGCTTGAAAAGAAAGGAGGTCTCGAAAATATATATGCCCATTGATATCAGTGTTTTATCAGGCTTTCCGGGAATGGCAGGGGGGTTCTCAGGCTTCTCAATGAAGTCGACGATCATGTTGTTCTCATCGACCTGCATGCATCCGAATGCCGAAGCATCCTCACGCGGAACTTCAATACATGCGATGGAGCAGGGGCAGATGCTTCTGATATGATCCATGAGCATTACGGAGTAGTCCATCTTATACACATGGTCGCCTGACAGTATCAGAACGTAATCTCCGTCATAGGAACGGAGAATGTCAAGATTCTGATACACGGCATCGGCAGTGCCCTGATACCAGTGGATTTCATCGATTCTCTGCTGAGCAGGAAGAACCCTGACAAATTCCCCCATATGATTATTATTCAGAAAAGTCCATCCGTCCTGGATGTGGCACAGCAGGGAATCCGATTTATACTGAGTCATGATCCCCATTTTTCGGATACCGGAATTTAGACAGTTTGACAGGGCAAAATCGATAATGCGGAACTTCCCGCCAAAGTGTACCGCAGGCTTTGCTCTGATATCGGTAAGCTCCTTAAGACGGGAGCCTCTTCCTCCGGCAAGAATCAGAGCTGTTGTTTTCTTGATTGCCAGAAGCTGGTTGGAAATATTGAAAGATTTAGGCATGGTCTTACTTAACGCTTTTAAAACTAATCATACTTATACGGAAAGGCATCAGCTGATGCAATAATGGCAGACGTCATGGGTCTGCTCATCATTCTGTATTCCAATGGTTAAGATAATGGTAGCACCCGAGCCCTGCGTACACAAAAAATATGTCCCAGTAAAAGTTCATTTCTTGCGTAGCTTCAATAACCGGGGTCGATTGAAGATCTTTGAGGGCAAAGTATCCGGAGTGGGCATATTATCAAGGTTACCGACAGGATATCCGATCTCCGTGCTGAAACGGCATACCGGACTTTCATCATTATATGAGTCTGCACCTGCTGTACAGATAATAATCACCAAAATTCTGATGCGTTACTAATGCGTACTAATGTATAAAATATGCGTCAAACTATTATATAATAGCGTCTGGAAAGCCTGCAGGAGATATTACTGCAGAATTATTAAAAACATTAGGGTACTTTATAATGAGTTCGGAAGATAACGGCGGCTGCGGTTGCGGCTGTCTGACACTTATTGGTCTGCTGGTGCTGGCAGGAATGTTTCCCCAGATAACCATTGTGGTGGTAATCCTTGTTATCATCGGTGTATTCCTGCATTTTACGGATTCCAATAATGCAAAAACTAAACGTCAGAGAGCTGAAGAAGCGGGTTTCGGCAGAAATCCAATCAATGACATTGACGTAACCACTGCAATTATGCGTCTTGTCGGTTACGTGGCAAGAGGTAATGACGTAATAACCAGACAGGAGATCAATCAGGCCGAAAACATCATTCAGCAGCTTGATCCTGCACACCGTTCACTGTTCATTAATGCCTTTAACAACGGCAAAGCTCAGAACTATGATCCTGAAAGGGACATATCATACATAAAGTATGTAGCTGCAGGACAGATGAGTTTCCTTCAGAGCGTGCTGTCAATACTGGTATACATTGCTATTGCTGACGGTGAAATCAAAAAAGCCGAAAGGGAAAGAATCAACATAGTGGCTTATGCATTCGGATTCAACAGCATTGATGTTGACGCACTGATCCGTGAAATGAGTCCTCACAATTTCAAAAGCTACTCATATCAGTCAAATAGCGGCAGCAGCTCCGGCTACGGCTACGGTTACGACTACGGTTACGGCTCCGATTCACATCATGCCGGAGGAAGAAGTTACGGTTATTCGAGCGAATACGATGAAGCCATGTCTCTTCTCGGCGTAACCGGCTCTTCAACGCCTGATGAGATTACGAGACAGTATAAGAAACTGATCAGAAAATATCATCCTGATCTTATCAAGGCCAAGGGACTTCCTGAGAACATGAGGGAAGTTTATGAGCAGAAGACAAAAGAAATCAACGAAGCATACGATATCGTAAAAAAACATCGCGGTTTCTAGTTCTGTACTGTAACGCCCGATCCTGTTTTTCTGAAAGAAAAGCGACAATGATCGGGCGTTTCGTCACTTTTTACGGATCCGAAGTGCCGTTCTTTACATTTATTTATGTTATTATCGCCTAAGCATCAGACTAATGATAAGGACTAAACAAATGGAATTTAAAGAAGTAGTAGCCAAAAGAAAATCCGTAAGGGAATTCAAAAAGGACACAATCGGCAAGGAAGTTATCGCCGACATCATCATGGAGGCAGGCCGTGCCCCTTCTTGGGTTAATGCTCAGGAATGGAAAGTATTCGTAGCCACCGGACATACTCTGGAAAACATCAGAAACGAATTTGTCAGACTCAGTAAGGAAGGTGTGAAGGGCTATGCCGATTTCGACACTACTCACAGAACCGAGTGGTCTGAGCAGGCTCAGAAGAACATGAACAGCTTCTATGAATATGCGAATTCAATGCATGTGGGTCAGCGCTGGGATGAACTGGAAAACAGCTTCTTTGATGCTCCTGCCGTACTGTTCCTCTGTTTACCGAGAACCGCCAACAAATGGGCTGTTCTTGATCTGGGCGGATTTGAACAGACTATGCTTCTTGCCGCAACAAACAGGGGGCTCGGCTCAATTCCTGCATACAACATCGTGAAGTATCCAGACGTAATCAGAAAGTACATAGATATCTCCGATGAATACGACATAGCAGTTGGTGTTGCCATCGGATACGTGGCAGATACGCCGATTAACAGAATTCAGTCATCACGAATGACTCTTGATCAGTTCGTAATCTGGAAGGACTAGTCGGCGTTCGCCGGAAACTCCGATCATGCCGTCGGACTGAAGATATTATGTAATATACCGGGAAACTCCGTCTGCAAACGGAGTTTCTTTGCAACATGGGCATAACGTTTGAAATGCGCATATCACATTTCTCCCCATTGTTACGTAGCACAACAACGATTTTACCGGACACTGAACATATACTTTCATGAATTTCTGAAAGGAAAAAGGTTACGGTAATAAATTGAACCGGAGATATCAATGAACACAAAGGAAAAGGACTTACATCTGAAGCAGGAAGACAGTGCAGGTTCAGCAGGTGAACCGTCTGCCGTAGCCTCAGGGACAGAAACGGTACAGGCTGATGACCCCGTCTATGATCTTTTCGGAATGACTGATTCTGACAGTTCAGATAATAACGACGGAGACTTTGTTTTTCTTGACGACGTTCAGGAAGCGGATTCAGTATCCGGAGAAGCGGGAAACGAAAGCAGGGCACCCGGCGAAGACATATCAGAAGACGTTTCCAGGTTCACGCAGGATCAGCTTCATGACATCGCCGTATTTTCCAACGCTCTCGAAGGTCTGTTCCGACTTGTAAAGGATGCGGATTATCAGATACAGGTCGAATTCTTTAAAAAGAACATATCCGTACTGCGCACCATTGCTCACAACAGTACCGGACTTCTGGCGTATGACGAGAGGGAGGCTGATGATCTCCTGTATGCATCAGCTCTTGTAATGCGTTTAAGCTGCGGCATTCCGCTCATTGAAGATCTTGTTGACTGTTACGGCAGCCTTAACGTATGGGATTATGTACCTGAACAGTGATACGTAAATAATCAGAGACGTACATTAACCGGTAAAACAAAAAAAGGAAGATGTCTTATTTAACGGACATCTTCCTTTGTGTTTTCCGGTTCAAAATATTGTCAGGCGGAATTTCACCTGAGTAATCCTGAGGTCATCCTTATTTTCTGCAATCACTCTGAACAGTGATGGCCTGAGGCTTGAATTTTCCGGTTATTCTATTCTCAATGTTCCTTACTTTTCGGTTATCGAACCAGAGATACAGATTGGCCAGAATGGTTCCTGATATTGAGTGCCATACGCAGGAAACCGCTGAGGCAATTGCTGCTTCCGGTACCGTCGGGAAGAATTTACTGCTGAGCCCCGTGGCAAGTCCGGCGTTCTGCACACCGACTTCTATTGAAAGAGTCCTTCTTCTGGCTGTATTCATGTGGTTAAATTTTGCGGTAAGATATCCGAGAATGTAACCTGCAGTGTTATGCATGAATATGCAGGCAAAAATTACCAGGCCTGATTCCAGGAATTTTTCCCCGTGAACGGCAATTACACCTCCGACAATGCATGCAAAGGCAATAACGGCAACTCCCGGCATTATGGATGATATGCTCTTAAAAAGCTGCTTTTCGCCGAAGGCAATGTTGCAGAGGGAGCCGGCGCCGACCGGAATCAGCGTAACTATAATCAGGAATTTCACCATGCCGATTCCGTCCATTGACACATCAGTACCGAGCATCAGTGTCACCAGAAGAGGAGTCATTACGGGAGCAAGAAGAGTGGACACGGTAGTCATACCTACTGAGTAGGCCACATCACCTTTGCAAAGAAAGCTCATTATGTTGGATGACACTCCGCCGGGGCAGCTTCCGACCAGAATAAGACCAAGAGTCAGACCGTCAGAGAGGCTGAATACCTTGGCTATCGCAAAAGCCGCAAGCGGCATGATTGTAAACTGAGCCACGGCTCCGAGACAGATGTCAAAAGGATGCTGTGCAAGTATTCTGTAGTCTCTGGCATGCAGACTCATGCCCATTGCCAGCATAATTACTCCGAGAACAACCATCTGGCTGGTCCCGGAAACCCATGTAAACAGGTGCGGGTAGTAATAAGCGATAAATCCTGCCCCAACTACGAACAGAGCAGTATATTTGGCCAGATACCTACTGATGATTTCAAGTAACTTAAACAATCCCATAAGTACTCCGTTATGATAAAAAAGACAGCCGTAATCATACGGATATCACGCACGTGCATATTGTAAACCTTTGACAGATGCATTCAAGACTTTTGTATTGCTGTTTTGGTTTATAATCATTACGTTATGATTCCTTTGCCACAACAGGAATGGAGCAGGAGAATTATATTAATATCCCGTGAGAAATTACTCCCGGAATTTACCGTTTTCGACAGACATGGGCGAAAATATAAGAGGAGATGAGCTGATGAAATACGATAATATTACGGAGGCTGAATTTATTGATCGTCCTAACCGTTTTATTGCTCACGTAAAACTCAATCGGGGATCCCAGACCGTTCATGTAAAAAATACGGGCAGATGCAAAGAACTTCTGATACCGGGATGCACCGTTTATCTGACTGCTCCGGGGACACCGGGACGTAAGACAGTATACGATCTGGTGGCTGTCCGTAAAAATAACGGCCTTCTGATAAATATGGACAGTCAGGCTCCCAATGCGGTTGTCAGAGAATGGCTTGATAAACTCGGTTTTGATCGAATCATCCCGGAGTACGTATACGGAAGCTCCAGAATTGATTTCTATGCCGAAGACATGACCGGGAAATATCTGATAGAGGTCAAGGGATGTACACTTGAAAAAAACGGAACCGGATATTTTCCGGATGCCCCTACGCAAAGAGGTGTAAAGCATCTGAAGGAACTGACTGCCGCATGTGAAAAGGGATATAAGGCCGTTCTTGTTTTTGTAATTCAGATGGACGGAGTCAGCGAGGTAAGGGCTAATGCCGAAATTCATCAGGATTTTGCCGATGCACTTTACGAGGCTGAAAAAGGCGGAGTCACGGTAGTAAATCTCGAATGTCACGTCGAACCCGATTCTCTCACCGTAAAATATCCCGAACTTGATTTAATTCGGGAGGATTTATCCGAATCAGGTAAATAACGGGTGGCTGCCTCACGATTCCCCGCACTGATTGCAGAGGGCTGCAGAGAATGAGAAAACGGACTAATCACCGACATCAAACAATAAAAAACGGGAATTGCACATTCCCGTTTTCCTTACGTAAGGTCTGTACCGTTAAGGCTCAGCAGTCCCCGTTACAGGGTACTGTTCTTCTGCCATACGGTGGCGCCGGACTTGATATCCGTAATCTTAAGAATCAGATTGATTTTGCTGCCGTTTTTAATAGCGGCTCCGGATACGATGTAATCCACGTTCTGAGCTTTGGCAACCCTTACAAGATAGGCATAAGACGTGCCTGAAGCCGCCTTCATGATTCGCTGATTAACATCATTGCCGATAAGGGTAAATCTGCCGGTGGCGGCCAGATTGTGCTTCACGATGCCGCTGTAGGAGGTAGCCCCCTTACATACACCTTTACCGACTGTTATACCGGTAACCATAACCAGGTTAGGCTGACGCGGCTGAAACGAATATCCGGCAGCTTCAGCCAGTTCAGAAAAACCTTCCTGAATATTACGTTCATTACCGACACAGGTGTTTCCTGATGTTGCCTTTGAACTTACGGTCGGCTTTTCGTCAATGGTTTCGGATTCGTCATCTTCGGTCAGGACGTTATCACTGTCAGAAGATGCCTGTTCCTCCTTCTTCTCAACAATTACGGATTCTCCGGAATCCTTTGCCTGCTTCTTCCCGGCCCTGGAGTTCTTCTGATTCTTCTTTTTGTTGTTTTTTCTGTTATTCTTGGTATCGGCAACAGGCTTTTCCTCAGCCTTCTGCTGCGTAACGACATGCTGCTCCTGCTTACTGTCCTTTTTGAAAAGGTCGGTAAGAATGTTACAGCCTGAGAGCACAAACAGTGACAGAACCAGTACGGATACCTTTACCAAAATCTTAGCAGACATGTCTCCAGCAAACTCCCTTAGAAACCTGCACCAATGATACGCAGCTTTTCACCGCCGAGAAGATGCAGATGAAGGTGAGGAACTTCCTGACCGCCGTCTTTTCCGCAGTTGATTATGAGTCTGTAGCCGTTTTCGGCAAAACCCATTTCCTTGGCAATCTTTTTAGCGGTTAAAATCATCTTGCCGATTAAAGCGGCATCGCCGTCTTCAATTTCGTTAACTGAAGGGATCACCTTATTTGGAACAATAAGAAGATGAACCTTAGCCTTAGGTGAAATATCGGCAAAAACGGTTACGTCGTCATCCTGATAACGGATATCGGAAGGAATTTCGTGTCTGATAATCTTTGAAAAAATTGTTTCTTCGGCCATGTGCGTTACTCCTCAATAAAATTGTTGATTCTTAGGTTGTTTTACAGTCGTATTATAACATTTTGTTAATCTGTTTTATACACAACCGGAAACAATAATTGTCATTTAGTACGGATAAGCCGTAAAACCTATCCGTTACACGATAATTCTGTTCTGTGAATACAGACGGAATGAAAACTCTAGTCGAGTTTTACCCTAAAGCATGAGGCAAAATTACGGGATGTGAGCTCACACAGGGTTTCATAAGGAATATTCTTAATCTCTGCCACAGCTTTAGCCGTATGAGCCACATATGCCGGTTCATTAGGCTTACCTCTTTTTGGCACCGGTGCAAGATAAGGGGAATCCGTCTCCACAAGCATCATGTCTGCAGGAATATAGCGGCATGCTTCTCTGACATTTTCCGCATTCTTGAAGGTCACAATACCTGAAAATGAAATGTAGTATCCGAGATCGAGAGCCTTCCTCGCCTCATCCTTTCCCTCGCAGAAGCAGTGCATCACGCCTCCGCAGTCGCGTCCTCCCTCAGAGCGCAGCATGTCAAGACATTCACCGGCCGAGCCTCTCATATGAATTATCAGAGGTTTGCCGACTTCTACCGCAAGATGGATCTGTCTTGCGAAACTTGGTACCTGAAGCTCTCTGGTTTCGGGAGTACATACATAGTCCAGACCGGTTTCACCGACGGCAACAACCTTATCCAATGACAGGAACGCACGCATCTCATCGTCACTCCAGTTCTTATTGCCTTCATTGATGTTTTCCGGATGAATGGCACAGGCACACCATACCTCCCGAAAGTCCTTCACCAGATCATACATTTTTGAAAAGCTTTCAAGATCAACCCCGGGACAAAGAAAATGCGTAACACCGGCGGCATGAGCCTTTGCAAGCACGTCTGCGACGTCCTTGTGATTATTCTGATAGTCGAGGGAATCAAGATGGCAGTGCGAATCAACTAAAAACATATCTACTCAGTTATTTAATATTTGTCAGACTGTAAAATTTCAGGAATTGCCTGCTCCCGTAAATGCGGGAATCGGCAGACGTGACTATTATCCATTCTCGGCCCCGTAAATGCAATACGGACACTGCAGGAATTACCTCAGAATGAAATCCTCCGGAACAATGAGGAAAATCATTAACGAAAGGGGCTCATATCTTAATTAAAACGGAAGGGGAACGCCGTCGGCAGAAATGGAGTGATTCATTCATAAGAAAAAAGGGAGAACCTGTTTCCGGTTCTCCCTTGGTCCCCTTCAGCATAACCTGCATTTTCGCAGGTTACGGGACTTTACTCATTCACTATGGTGGTTTCCGCATCTCTCTTCTTGCTGGTAACCTTAACGAAGAGTCTGTTGTCCATAAAGTTCTTTACCGCAACCAGCATGCCGAGAGTTATAAAGGCTCCCGGAGGCAGAATTGCAATCAGAAGTCCCTTGTCGGCACTGAAGAAGGTAATCTTCATTGAACTTCCTGCTTCTCCCACGAGCTGCTCCATTCCGGCAAACAGGGTTCCCTGACCGATAATCTCTCTGACCCCGCCGATAAGCAGAAGCACCAGTGTAAAACCGAGGCCGTTGGCAAAGCCGTCAAGTGCGGAGAAAAGCACTGAATTTCTTGAGGCAAAGATTTCAGCTCTTGCAATGATGATGCAGTTAGTGACTATCAGGGAAATATACAGACCAAGCGTGGCGTACAGCTCAGCCGTATACGCCTGCATGCAGAGCTGAACGCAGGTTACTACGGAAGCGATTATTATTACGTATATGATGATACGTACTTCAGCCTTCAAAAGATGTCTTACGGCAGAAATCAGAAAATTGGAAACAGTAAGTACCGCGATTGTGGCAATACCGAGACCGAGAGCATTTGCCGCAGTTGACGTTACGGCAAGCAGGGGGCAGAGCCCGAGAAGCTGAACAAGCCCCGGATTCTTATTCCAAAGTCCGTCCTTAAATATTTCAAAAATCTTTTCCATCATTATCTTTCCCCCTCACACTTCTTAAGAGAGTCTAAATCGAGAGAACCCACACGCTTAAGCATGCTGCCGGTAGAACGTACGACAGCGCGGGGAGTAACGGTTGCTCCGGTAAAGAAGTCAAAGTCGCCGCCGTCTTTTTTAACCTCGAACACACGATTTGAAAGACCTGCGCCACTGAAGGAATCGAGATAGTTTCCGCTGCTTCTCAGGATTTTATCACCAAGTCCCGGTGTTTCATTAAATTCAACAACGTCAACATAGTTGATTAATCCCGAGGCCGCATCCACGCCCGCAACCATTGAAAACGGGGTACTGTAGCCTCCGGCCACGTCATAGTAAACGACGTATGCGCTGACTCTGCCATGGTACTTGGCCACGTAAACCTTCTTCGGGGATGATCCGAGTCCGTCGGCAATATAGCATTCAGCCCCGGGATTATTATCAAATTTAATTCCCTTAAGGAGAAGCTTGAATGAGCTGTTCTGTTTCTCAAATGCAGCCTCGCTGATTCGCTCTGCGGTTATATCCCTGACTATAAAAACAATTGAGAGACAGCAGAATGTAATCACCCCAAGCAGCAGTCCGACATAAAATGATGAGTCTTTAAAGCTTTTACTAGTCATTGATGTTCTCCGGTTTAAATCCCTGACCGAATTCGCGACGTCTGGTCATTATTGAAATCAGCGGAGCACAGGCATTGCCCAAAAGCACGCTGAAGGCAACGGCATCCGGATAACCGCCCAGATTTCGTATAATCACAAACAGCACTGCAATCACGCCCCCGAAAATCCAGGCTGCAGATGGTTTAGACACGGCAGTAACCGGATCCGTCATAATATAAAACGCCCCGAAAACGGTAGCCCCGTATACCAGATGATGCCATGGGGAAAGATAAAGCTCAGGCGCCGCAAAATAAAATGCGGCGGTGAGGACAGTGCTGACTCCGAGAAATGAGAGCGGAATGCGCCAGTCGATTATGTCCTTTACGATGAGCAGTATACCGCCCAGAAGAAAACAGCCGGCTATTACAACCTTGGCCAGCAGGCCATAGAAGATAAAATCTGAAGCCTTGGCTTCGGCAAAAACCTTCACGTTTTTTTCAGGCTGCTCGTGCTTTGCATCAACAAGGAACGTAGATCCGGTGAAACCGTCAGCGATGACGGATCTTTCGGCTTCATGGATACGTTTCAGATAGTCCGCGGTACCGAGGTCCTGACTGATTGCCTTTTCTGCTTCAGCGGAATTCACGTCAAAAATAATTGCAGCGGCTCTGCCCGGAGTAATTATCTTGTAGGCGTCAGGCATGGCATCAACATACGTTGTCATCGGTAGCGGGCAGCTTATAAGCAGGAATACGAAGCCTGCCATTGCGGGATTAAAAAGGTTCTGTCCGAGTCCGCCATAGACCTGCTTTACCACAATGATGGCAAATACGGATCCTATAACGGAAAGATACCACGGAAGAAGAGGCGGCAGGGTCAGTCCGAGAAGCACGGCTGTAGTAAGTGCGGAGCAGTCTCTCCATACCGGGGCTATTCTGCGTTTTCTGAGTTTCAGCCACAGAGCTTCCGAACCGACGCAGGACACGATGGTTATCAGCGTGGTAATCAGCGTTCCAAATCCATAGAACCATGTGGTGGCAATTAACGCAGGAATCAGAGTGAGAATCAGGGTTCTCATAACCTTCCCGGTGGTTGAAACGCTCAAATCGTGAGGAGCGCTTTCCAAAATCAGGTTGCCGGACATTAGTGTTATTCTCCTTTAGTGTCTGTCTGAGACTGAGCTTTTTCAGCCTCAGCCTTGGCTTTCAGTCTTGCAGCTTTAATTGCCGCTGCCTTTTCCAGAGCGATTCTCTTTCTTTCCTCGAGATCGGGGTTCTTAGCAGAAGCTGCGGCAGGTGATTCAGCCTTTGCTTCAGAGCTTACAGTCTGACCTGCAGATGTATCGGATCCGGATGCTTCTGCTTTGGCCTTTAATCTTGCAGCCTTAATTGCCGCCGCTTTTTCCAGAGCGATTCTCTTTCTTTCCTCGAGATCGGGGTTCTTAGCAGAAGCTGCGGCAGGTGATTCAGCCTTTGCTTCAGAGCTTACAGTCTGACCTGCAGATGTATCGGATCCGGATGCTTCAGCTTTGGCCTTTAATCTTGCGGCCTTAATTGCCGCTGCTTTTTCCAGAGCAATTCTCTTCCTCTGCTCCAGTTCAGATTCAGTACCTGATACAGCTGCTGCATCAGTGCCGGACGCAGCCGCGGCTGCAGGCTTACTCTTAATCTTCGCAAGAGCTGCGGCCTTACGTTCCGCTCTCAGTCTTTCCTCTTCAGCCAGCCTCTGCTGCTTGAGAACAAAACGTTCCTTGGCAGCATTTATTCTGTCCTTCTTGATTTTTTCAATTTTTATCTGCGCCTTTTCCTGACGGAATTCGGCAATCAGACGGATAGCGCTAGGGCAGACGAAGGAGCAGCAGCCACATTCAATACAGCTCTTTAAACCGCACTTTAATGCCGCTTCATGTTCATTCGCAACACAGAATGCATAAAGCTCATAAGGAATGAGTCTTGAAGGGCATGCACGGGCACAGCGTCCGCATCTTATGCAGTTTACCTGAGGTTTGGTTCTTTCTATTTCATGTTCACCCGGAGCAATTATGCAGTTGGAGGTCTTTATGACCGGAACATTGGCATCATGGATGGTAAATCCCATCATCGGACCGCCAACGATTACCCTTGGAACGGACGGAGCAGTATACCCAAAATGATTCATAAGCTCCTTAATGCTGTATCCGAGAGGTATTTCCACGTTTCCCTGCTTTTTAAGGGCTGAACCGGTAACCGTTACAATGCGGTGGGTAAGCGGTTTTCCTCTCAGAACCGCATCTGCAACAGCGTATACGGTACTTACGTTATGTACTACTATGCCGTATGCCGTGGAACGGGCATTGTACGGAATCTCAATGCCGGTTATCACTGTAATGAGATTCCTTGCAGCTCCTGACGGATATTTAACAGGTATTTCAGTAACCCTGGTCTCGGAAATGCCGGAATCACTTATGGCACTGTTAAGCTCACGAATGGCTTCAGGTTTGTTGTTTTCAACGGCAATGACGGTGTATACAGGGTTGAGAATGTACTGAAGAATTCTTATTCCCTCAATTATTCTGTCGGCTCTCTCACGCATCAGTCTGTCATCGCAGGTAATGTACGGCTCGCATTCGGCACCGTTAATAATGAGCACCTGACAGTTCTCGGCTTTTGCCGAGCTGCGAAGCTTGACATCGGTAGGGAATCCGGCTCCGCCAAGCCCGGCGATTCCCATTCTGTTTATATGATTCAGAAGGGTTTCACGATCTGTATTCTGATAGTCGGGATAGGACGGATTGGCATAGCATTCACCGTATCCCGGTTCACCGGGAACGTCGCATCTGATTTTCACGCACGGCTCCATATACCCGCTCGGGTGCGGAATACCGGACATGGCAACGGAAACCACGGTTCCGGAGAGAGGAGCATGAATCGGTACCTGCATGGCACTCTTAGGAGAGGTAAGCGGCTCATCGGCAAGAACATGCTGTCCGGGCTTTACCAGCACCTCTGCGGGAGCACCGCTGTGCTGTTTTAAAGGCAGTATAAGGTATTCCGGAGCCGGAACATGCTCAATGGCCATGCCTGCGGTAAACTTGTTTTCAGGAGGAAAAACGCCTCCCTTGAAGGAGAATAATGAACCTTTCCTAATCTTATCCCATCTGGACATGCTATCTGGCCTCCCCAGTATTCTCAATTACCCAATCCCAGGTGTCGGTGGTAGGATCTGGTACCACCATGGCAATGCATTTCTTGGGGCAGGTATCAACGCATTTGTTGCAGCTCATGCAGAATGCCGGATTTACGTGATACGGCTGCTTAAGAACGCCCTCGATGGCATCATACGGACAAATCTTCGCACACTTTCCGCAACCGATACAGCTTTCGGAACTGATGCGGGCAACCCTGTCCTCCTGCTCCATACCGAAGGCGGAGGTAACCGGTACCTGCATGATTTCGGCAATCTTTCTTATAACGGCATCACCGCCGGGAGTACACAGGTTTATCGGAGCCTTTCCGGCAGCAACTGCCGCGGCATATTCTGAGCACCCCACAAAACCGCACTGACCGCACTGAACCTGAGGCAGATGATTATTAATGAGATCGGCAGTGGGGTCCTTTGATTCAACCCTGAATTTCTTTGAGGCGAGACTCAGCATGAATCCCAACATAAAAACAGCTGAGGAAACAGCCAGAATGATAAAGAATTGCTGTAGCATAGCGGTTGTGTCCAATACTTCCTTCCAGTTTAAAAACTTTTGCATGCAGACCGGAAACCCGACCTTAGATTTCCGTACGGTTCGGAGGGGCGGTGTAATTTCCCCGGACATTTATTTCATGGCCGGAGGAAAACATACTGCTACCCGCTTATGAGGTTGGTAAACCCCATAAATGCCATTGACAGAAGGCCGGCAGTTATGAGAGCTATGGCACTTCCCCTGAATGGTCCGGGAACGGCAGCGTGTGCAAGTCTCTCACGCATTGCGGCGAATATTATCAGAACCAGAGAAAAACCGGTCCCTGCGCCAAGACTGAAGATCAGCACCTCCAGGAAATTGTATTCAAGGCTGATATTCAGCAGGGCAAGCCCCAGAACTATACAGTTGGTAGTGATGAGCGGCAGATAGATACCGAGAAGCTTAAAGATCTCCGGACTTATATATCTGACCATAACCTCGGTAAACTGCACGACGCCGGCAATTACCACAATGTAGGCAAGGAGTCTCAGCTCGGTAATGTCGAAAGGGACAAGAACCAGTCTGTCCATAAGATAGCACACGGCAGAGGTGAGAACAAGAACGAAGGTCGTGGCGAGTCCCATTCCGGTTGCAGAGCTCAGCTGTTTTGAAACGCCGATGAACGGGCAGATTCCGAGGAATCTTACAAGCACGAAATTATTAATGACTGCGGCACTTAAAAAAAGTAAAAAGTATGACATATTCTCTCTTTCCCTGAATTGCGACGATTTTAGCACATTTGTAATATTATTGTGAAAGAAAAAATAGTCTTTCATATTTTTCTGATATGAATTATATTATAAATAATTTCCAAAGGCTCTGACGGCTTTGAGATACTAATGCTCTGTCAAAAAAATCTCAATTACGTTAAATGCCGGAATGGTAACAGAACAGGAGTATCAGCTGTTCAAATAACAGACAAAAAGGAGCAGAATCCGTCACGGGAAAGAACTGTCCGGGACAAATAATGTCATAATGATGTCCCGATCGCGGAATCGGAACAAGTTTTCAACATTAATGTTTTTTTTGATACCGATACAAAAACACCGATTGAATTGGTTGTATGATTGACATATCGGTAAGATTTCAGATTACCAGAAACGGAAGAAAGTCTATGATGAAGATCAGAACAGGATCCATTCTTTCCAAAGCGGTTTTAGCCTGCGCACTGGCAGGGGCCGCTTCAGCAGTTTTAGCAGACACCGAACACGAATGCAGTGACAGACCGGGAACAATTTCAATAGAAGGATACTCTACGGTAAAAGCGTCTCCGGACGTGGCATTTATTCGCGTTGCGGCAACTGTTCAGTCTGAATCTGCCGAAACAGCAAGGCAATCGGTTGAAAATTCCATAAGCAGATTTGTGGACGGACTTGGAAAAGAGCCTGCACTTAAAGGCACAATCAGCACCAAAGACGGAAGCATAAGAGCTGAAAGCATCAGTGTCACTCCGGACTACGCTTACGATACCAAAACCAACGAACGTCGTGTTTCCGGCTACAGTGCAAGCAGAACGGTAACGGTAAAGGTTAAAAACTTTGAGAATATATCAAAGGTACTCGATATTGCCGTGTCATCGGGAATCAACAACATCCATAACATTTCCTACGAGCTGGAGAATCCTGCTCCGGTCATGGAAAAGGCCAGACTTCAGGCCGTAGCTGATGCTGCGGCAAAAGCGTCTCAGATATCAAAAGCCTTCGGCGTAAATCTGGGTACAATAGCATCCATTTCATACAATACTCCAATATCCGGCAGCAATGAAACCTACATTCAGCCCAGGATGATGAGTAAGGGGCTTATGTCCAACAGTATCGCCGACTCTTCGGTATACTCACCGGACAAACTTGTTTTCACCGATAACGTAAGCGTGGTCTATAACCTTGAACAGACAAAGAAGAATTAAAAGGAATATAAGACAGAGAAGACTCATAAACAGACTGCATGAAACTCTTGCAATCTGAAGAGCCTGATTTTCCGTCTTATTTCCGCAGGTAAACGTTTTACCGCAACAGACCTGTCTGGCGGAAAAGCCGGTCGCCGAAAAGTCTGAAGAAACAGCTTCAGACGGTCAGTGTCCTGCTTTTCAAGCATCTGCACATGTTTTATTCTTTTGAATCGGATGAGAAGCATCCGGTTCTCCGGAGTGTTCAATGTCCCGAATCCGTAATTTCTCAGATACTCACTGCCATCTGTTCAGAACGGCTGATGCCGTCCTGCTGCGGAAAAGACTTCCGCAGCTCTCCGGCTTTACCATCACGGATGATTATCTCAGGTGCCAAGATGCGGATTCGGCAGACCGGTTAATTCATATTCTGAAGTCCCTGCCCGGGAATGAACTGTCCGGGATAACAGCAGACTTCAGAAGCCTCGCACAAAGAACATTAGCCTCCGGTGTGAAAACGGTAATGGTTCCCTCAGTCTCCGGGTATGAGGGATACAGAAATCATTTGCTCGGGAAAATACTTTTAGAAAATCCTGCGGATGAAAAACAAGAGACATGTCCGGAGCTTGTTTTCGGAATAGGAACCCATCCGATGTATGCCGACGGCTTCAGTTTAAGAGCTCTGGAAAACGAATACGCAATTCTTAAAAGGGCACTTGAAAACGAATACTCAGGCAAACTGTCATCCAAGGGAGTCAGAATCTTTGTCGGTGAAATCGGCATTGACAGGCGTTTTAAGGAAACCGTCCCGATTGACGTTCAGGTAAAGGCGTTTCGCGAGCAGCTGATGTTTGCGAGGGATAACGGACTTCCGGTCAGCGTTCATGCCGTTGGCGGAGATAACGAAATTCTTCACGAGCTCAAAAGAATCAGCGGAGTCAGAGGGATACTGCACGCCTTTACCGGCGGCACCTCCAGAGCTGAACAGTATATGAGGCACGGACTTAAGCTCGGGATCGGTCCGATGCTTATGGCTCAGTATTCCGAAAAACTTCGGGAAGCGGTACTTAATGCGGGTATGAACAGAATTGTCACCGAAACTGACTTCCCGTACATGTATTTTAACGTCCGAAACTCATCAAGCTGCAGGGAATCAATTGAAAGCAGTAACACTCCGACGGCAGAGAAAATCATGGCTTCACCCGACAGACTGCATATTCTGGTTACCGAGCTTGCGGCAATCTTTGATACCGCACCGGAAACAATGTCAGAGGTTCTGTTGAACAATGCGGAGAATCTTTTTTATCCTGATAAATGTTGCAGGCAAAACGACTGAATCTGCCGTACGGCAGAGTATTCTGCTCCAGAGATCCATATTTCAAGCCCCGACCGGTTCTCAAATATGATAAATACTAAATATTTATCGGAGTAGCATAATAATTTGTTTTGTGATGCCTTTCGGCTTGTTTATAATAAAGGAAAAGGCAGGGGAGCCGTCAATAACAGCTGCAGGATGCGCCGTGTCAATCTTTTAGTCCGCACCCTGAAGCAATATAAATCCCCGGGAGAATCCACGGATCCGCATCCGGGATATTTTTACTTTTTTGCCGTAAATACGGAAGTTTATTTTTAACTCACAGGGTTTTGGTATGTCCAGTCATATTGAACATGAATCGATGGAAAATTATCTTGAAACGATACACAAACTTGTGTCGCGTGCGGAACACGTGCGTTCGGTTGACGTTTCAAAGGAATTAAACCTGTCGAGACCATCCGTGAGCAGAGCAATCAGAATACTGAAGGAAAGAAACCTTGTTACTGTCAGCGAGGAAGGCTACATCAGTTTAACAGAGGAAGGCCATACCATAGCAGACAGAGTACTGCACATTCATACCTGTCTTGTCACCTTCCTGACGGACACGGCAGGCATCAGTCCTGAACAGGCCGGGGTGGACGCCTGCAGAATCGAACATGTCGTGAGTGACGAGACCGTAAAGGGCATCGAAAACTACATAAAGGAGCATCAGCTTAAGAGTGTGGTTGTAGATGACGAGATCAGCTCTCACTTTCCGGATTTTGCCGAACTTCTTGAATCCGGCGAAAACTACCTTGAATCAATTCTTATTATCCGCAAAACCAAAAACTGGATAAGATCGGTTGACCTGGCAAGGCTCCTTAACGTATCCAGAGCATCCGTAAGCCGTGCGGTGAATGTTCTTAAGCAGAAAGGTTATCTTGAAATAGGGGACGGCAACGAACTCATCCTTACTCCTAAAGGTGAGGAAGTGGCCAAAAAGATCTACGGCAGACACCTGCATCTTGAAGCATTCCTTAAGTTTACCCTCGGCATTTCGGATGAGGTTGCCGACAGAGATGCCTGCCGTATTGAACACATGATTAGCGAGCCTGCGCTTAGCGGCATTAAAAAGTATCTGAAAAACAACGGAATTAAGGTCAAGGTCAGATAATCCCGACACTAACTCCTGCTCCCGATGCCACAAGCCCTGAACAGACAGGGCTCTTTTTTTGCATAATTAAAGTCTTGGTCACTTTTCATTCCGTTATGGAGTCACAGATATTTCAATAAAACGAAATACCTTGTATACCTTTATTCTGTCCTGTCAGTTCCCCGTTTTTAACAAAAATCACATTAATATGGTCACACAGGATATTTATCATGGTGACATGTATCACGTTTTGTTTAGCGCATATGTTATATTCTTGTATTATTTATACAAAAATGTGCAATATATACACCAAAAAGATTATTTTTTGT
>Ga0256405_10005608_pt1 | contig 21370 bp, 22 predicted proteins | sample RumenRJG_02DNA_FD_189096 | JGI IMG/M metagenome (GOLD analysis project Ga0256405, IMG submission 189096) | Bovine rumen microbial communities from Lethbridge, Alberta, Canada - RJG_02 | ecosystem: Host-associated > Mammals > Digestive system > Stomach > Rumen | place: Canada: Alberta... | reverse complement strand
CTCGTTCTTCTGGTGTAATATGTTTGTAACGACTCATAGTGCCTCCTGGTACGTGGATGTCTTAGCAAACACCATTGTATCAGAACTATGAGTCTTTATTTGTTGCACTTAGATTGCAAATTCAAGTAACAAAAAAGAAGCTCCTGAAATGTTTCGTTCTGAAACCTTCCATTGTTCTGGCAAACGGGTTTTTCTACAATTAAAAGTACGAATCATTGTCATTTTTTGATCGATACGCAATTGGAGGACCTATGAACCGAACAAGAAAAAGAGTAATGAGCATACTGCTCGTGCTGTTCATGCTGATCGGCTCTGTGCCGGGCGTGACGCTGACGGCGTATGCAGCGACGTCCGTTTCAACCGAAGCGGAATTGATAGCCGCATTGGCAGCCGGCGGAGAGATCGAACTTGCCGGCGATATTACGCTTACGGCGAACATAAACGTAACGGCGGATTCCGTGATCGATCTGAACGATCATACGATCGCGGGTGCGAGCTACAACCTGGTGCCCGCAGCGGGAATCCTGCTTACGCTGAAAGGTCCCGGATCCGTGGAAAGCACGGGATCCCTGGGAGCGTCGTGGTCCGCCCTGAAGGGCAGGGTTTCTGTCACGGAAGGGGCGGTGCTGAGCGTTTACAGCATGTATCTTGACAAAGTCGGCGGCGTGACGGTTACCGGTGAAGGCAGCCGGCTTGTTTTTACGTATTCCGTCAGCGGCAGTGGCTCCGTCAAGATCTCGGAGAAAGCATCTGTCGAAGGACAAACAATGAATCCCAGCACGGTCGAAATCTCCGGCGGCGCAACGGCGAAACTTAAAGAATTGTACACGGATCGTTACGCCAACAAAGGCACGATCACAATCACCGGCGAAGGTACGACGGTAAATGCACAGGATGCAAAATCCGGCGTAGCGATCGGCAACAGCAGCAACAAGTCGCCTATCGTAATCAAGGACGGCGCTGTGATCAACGATGCAGCGTATTTGAATTCCGGATATTCCGAAACACTTACGGTTACGGACGCCACGGTCCACGGCTTCACACGCGGAGCGAGCATCAGCGGCACCTCGCTGCTGAACGGCACCTCAGAATTCGATAATATCAGTGCGATCTGCGGGATTGCTACGATCGGCGGCGCTGCGAGCGTCACATTCCTGGAGAGCGTCAAGACGACCTTTGAGAGCCTGGAGACCCTCACGTTCCTGGGAACGCCGACCATTCGGAATATTGGCAAGTTCGATTTCGTAAATAGTAAAGGTGATCTGTATCTGACCCAGGACGCGGGCGCGGTCTTTGCGCTTCAGGACGGCCTGGCCGGTTTGGACGTCAACCTCGGTACCAGCGCGCAGGTGATGATCCACATCGGGAACGACCGCTCACTGCTGCCCGGCGTTGCCCGTTATCAGGGCGAAGCTCTTCCGTACGATTTCGCTTGCTACGAGGGAAGCGTCAAACGCAACACGGGCGATTTTACGGCGTATTACGGATATGAGGAGAAAAGTGCAGCCGTTTTCGAATCCGGAGAAAACATGCTTCAGATGACCACGCCCGCCTGCAAGATCGAACGGAGCGGAAGCACGATAGAATACTATACAATCCACGAAGCTTTTGCAGACGCAAAACAGGGCGAGACGATCGAGCTTCTCAGAGATGTTACATATGCCAACAGCGTTGTCATCCCGGCGTCGTCGGGTGTGACGGAATACGCTCTGGAACTGGCAGGATATGGCTTAACGAGCAACACAAATCAACATTACGATAATGACCATATCCCCTTTGTTATCAATAGCGGGATGACGCTGAACATCACCGACAGCACAGAAGAGCAGACCGGATATATCCAAACGGACGACTATGAGTATCCCATGATGTTCAACGCCGGAACGGTCATCATCGACGGCGGTATCTATTGTGGATTGCTGTGCGGAGCGGGATATTCCGGTATCGATCCAGGCTACGGCGCGCTCAACAATGGATATAAATCCATTGGCAGTGATGGCGTATATGTCATCAAAGATGCGTATATTTACCACGATAAAGATGATGCCACCAGAGAAAGCAACGGCGCGCCGTCTTATTCTCTGGAATCGCTTTCTTACATAACGCTCGCGGAGCATGCCCGTGTCGATGAAGATTTTGAGCGCGGGGATTGGGTGAACGATTTCTATCCCTTCACGCATATCACCAATAAGGTGATCGTCGAATTCGACCGCAATGAAGGCAGCGGACGCATGAACAGGCAGAGAGTCGCCATCGGTGAAGCCGAAGCGCTGAATGAATGCACCTTTACCCGCGACGGATATGCCTTTACCGGATGGAACACCGAAGCAGACGGCAGTGGTACTGTCTATGCAGATAAGGAAACGGTCAAGCTGAGCAATAATTTGACATTGTATGCACAGTGGAAGCCTGCAGTCACCGTCACCTTTGATGCCAATGGCGGCGAAGGCACTATGGACGATCAGGTAATCGCGGAAGGTGCCCCAACGATTCTGACAGCCAATACGCTCACCCGCGAAGGATATACTTTCAAGGGTTGGAACACAGAGGCGGACGGTAGCGGCACAGCTTATGCCGACAAGGCAGAAGTCACACTGGATGCGGACGTTACTCTCTATGCGCAGTGGGAAGAGAATCAGACGGAGCCGATCACTCCGGAAGAACCCGAGACCACAGGCGACCTGGTAGGTGAAGTCGTTGAGCCGGATCCCGCAGATCCCACCAAGGAGATCTACACGACCGGGGCTGCGATCACGGTCACCAACTGGAAAGGCGTGGAGATCACCGGGATCACGACAGACCTGGAAGGCAAATTCACTGTAGACGACCTCGAAGAGGGCGATTACAACGTGATCGCCGAAAAGGACGGCGTCAAGGCCACCGTCATCGTGACGATCATTGGCGGCGCAACGAACACGATCAAAATCACTATGCCCGAAGCGGAAAAGAACTCCGTACTGGACAACTCCAAGGCCGGCGCATATGCGCCTGTCGTCGGCGGGTTGGATACGATCGCGCAGAAGGAGACGATCCCCTCAGACGCGACGAAGCTGACGATCACACTGACCGTCACCGACGAGTCGAATATCCCTGCTGAAAAGAAGGCTCAGTTCGACGACGAAGTCGCTCAGATCGAAGCGCTGGATGAGGCGCAGGATCAGACAATCATTCCTCTGGATCTGAAGCTGGAAAAGACGATCATCGGCGGTGCGGAAGCCGGTACGACTGACATCGGCGGCACGAACGACGAGATCCTGACGATCATCATTCCGTTCGATTCGACGGATAAAGAAAACGTTACGGTTTACCGTTTCCACTCCGGCGATCAGAAAGCCGAAGTCATGAAGTCTTCCAGCTCCAATGCGAGCGAAGGCTTCAAGGTAAGCGACGACAGCATCACGGTCTTTGCGAAGCGCTTCTCCACCTATGCGATCGGTTATGACAATAAGGTCACGCCTTCTCCGACGCCTTCGACCGGCGGCGGTACAAGCGGCTATGACGTAACAGTCAAACCGGCAGAAAACGGAACCGTGGAAGCAGACAAGAAGACGGCAGAAAAAGACGAGACCGTTACGCTCAAGGTTAAGCCGGATAACGGCTACACGCTCAATACGCTGAAGGTCACCGCGGAAGACGGGACCGAGATCGAAGTGACCAAGAACGCAGACGGCTCTTACAGTTATAAGCAGCCGGCAGGCAAGACGACGGTAGAAGCGACGTTCAAGCTGGCATTTGTTTCTCCCGATGTGACCGGTGTTTCCGACATGCTGATCACGGACGACCATATCGTCTACATCAGCGGTTATCCCGACGGAACGGTCCGTCCAGAAGGCAACATCACCAGAGCGGAAGTCGCCACCATCTTCTATAACCTGCTGAGGGACAAGACCGCACCGGCTGATAAGTCGTTCCCGGATGTGGCGGAAGACGCCTGGTATGCGAAGTACGTCAGCGTGCTGGCAGGCAAGGACATCATGACCGGTTATCCGGACGGCGAGTTCAAGCCGGACCAGATGATCACCAGAGCGGAATTCGCAGTCGTTGCGACGCTGTTTGCGAAAGAAGCGAACGGCGGCAAGACGTTCTTCGACGTTCCGTCTGATTACTGGGCAAAGAGTAATATCGCGACTGCTGCCGAGTATGGCTGGATCACCGGCTATCCCAATGGGACCTTTATCCCGGCAGGCGATATCACCAGAGGCGAAGCCGCAACGATCGTCAACCTGATGCTGGGCCGCGTTGCTGACAGGACGTATATCGATGCGCACCGTAGCGGGCTGATGCAGTTCAGCGACCTGAAGGACGATACGAAGTGGTATTTCTACAACATGCACGAAGCGATCAACGCGCACGATTACACCATGGACGGCGCGATCGAGAGCTGGAAATAGTACCTGTATGAGAGACGGGACTGAGGACTTCCTCAGTCCCGTTTTTGTTGTAACTGTTCTGCAATTGATTTCCAACCGCACTATGATAGACTGAAGGCAAAGGAGGGAGGACAAAGGAGGTAACCCCATGAAAAAACGTCATGTAAGCGGAATCTTGGCGGCGGTGATCTGCGCTGCGGTGCTGGCCTATGTTTTTCTTTGGCCCCATTCGCTGTACGATATCGCCTGGCTGGGTGTAGGCCGAGGAGAAGCGGAGACGGTTCGGATCCAGGAGCGTGTCGCCGGGGAAGATCCTCTTACGATCGACGTGACCCTTCCAATAGCAGATTCCTCTGCCTTCCTGGATGTGATGCGCGATGCATCTGCGCACTTTCTTCTTCCCGGGCGGCAGACCGTATTTCACGGAAATTCCTATTGGGTCATGCTGGGCAATCAGCAGGTCCGATCGGAAGTAGCGATCTCGGAACAGGGCCGGATCAGTCAGCAATCCCCGGGCGGCCGCAGATGGGGAGAAGGGACGTTTCGCATCACTAAAAATGATCAGGAAAGGATTTGGAGCCTCTGTGAAGAGTGGACGGATCCGAATGGCAAATATCCCGGACTGGCTTTTCTGCAGGAATTCTTTGCGATCGGCAAGGGAGGCCGTTCGAAATTCGTGGATGTTCAGGCCCCGGACGGCGTGTACGGAGTCGATGCGATTGAGGCGCTGCATTCCGGCATCAAACCGTATATGACGGAGAGCGGCTTCGAAAATGTTTTGCTGGGACGGTCTTTGTATGATCTGGAGTACCTTTGCAAGCAAAAGGGCGAGAACTGGCTCTGTGGCTGCATAGAAGTCTCTCCTGCATCCGAGCCCGGCTATTTCTTCTATCGTATCGGCTTGGTTGAAGAAACCTCGGGCCATCCCTGGAACTATTGGTTCACAGGCAACTATTCTGTCAGCGAGAACGGTCTTGTGGATGAATTCTATATCGACCTGAAAGGTGCGGCATGGGTCGCCGAGTAAAAGGGAGTATTCGATGAGCAAGGGTTCAAAACTAACAATCTACCAAAAGGTCATCCTGGCTGTGCTGCTCGTTATGGTCTTGGTATTTTCTGTGCTGTATTGGGTCACGCTGCACAGAGAGGGCATTCGCTACCTTGATACGATCCTCGTGCCTTCGTCAGAGGACGGGAAAACGGTGTATTCCGGTAGACACCACGGCGTTGTACCTACATCCTTTAGCGTCGCCGCAGATGGCACCGTGGTATTCCAGTATGGAGAGGAGACGTTCGGTCCCTATACGCTGCAGGAGGATCCTTCCGCGATCCCGGAGAAAATGCCGATGGAGTATTCCGGAAAAGATATCAGGGGCTTGGAACTTCGATGCGGCGAACAGGTGATCTTCCGCGGCTGCGAAATCCTATTCGGATCGGATCGTTTGCTGTTTACATCGAACGGAAGCAGCGTCAGCAGTATTTCATTGACCATGGAAGGCGAGGTCGAACCTTCGGTTTACGAACTGATCGATCTGATGCATGGCCCCAAACTGACGCATAAAGGGGACGTTTTTGGCTGGTTCAGCGGCTTGTTCCTCTGCGCTGTGACCGCATTCAGCATCCTGTTCGCCGACGAGCTGTTCCGCTGGCATCTTCGTTTTCGGATCGCCGACCCGGAGAATGCCGAGCCTTCCGATTGGGAGATCGTCAGCCGTTATATAGCCTGGACGGTATTCCCGATCTTGGCCTTGTTCGTGTTTGTTATGGGATTGCGGTAAATGGGAGGTTCCATCGCGATAGATATTGTTATTCTTATTGCGATAATCTATATTCTTTACGCAGGAACTCGTGAGCTCTTGAAACGAAGACAACAAATGAAGGAGTATGACAAGGATTTAAAAAAGGATGAGGAACGGATTGACTAATCTGTACGCACAATACAGAAGCAAAGAGGATGGCATCCGTTGGGTGCTATCTTTTTTCGTTTGGATTTATAAGATAAAGTTGTGACAAAAAACGTGGCTGGCGAAGATGTATCGATTTTGAGTTATTTTGCTGGATTTAGATACATCTTGTGGGTCTCGCCTCGGTCTATCGGGTCAAAACGATGCTCATGGCATCTTCTTTTTAGAGTAAACTCGCCATATTGTATCGCTTTTGGATAGAATCAGCGATTATCGATACAAGTTTACATAAATCCGCATGGGCAAAAACCGGGAACAGTTGAAACATGTATCTATAAACTGCAAAATTGCACAAAAACGATACATTCTTAAAATCCGCGAAATATGCGTGGATACGAGGTCAAAACCGGGGCCAATGTGGCGGTAAAGAGTCCCGGCCAAAAACGCTTTATCCGCCTCTCTTCCCTTCCGGATGGATATAAAGAAGACGACATCATGGCAGTTCTGTCCGGGAAGAGATCACGCTTCATAAGGCTGCCAAGCAGGCCTTTGACGACCTGGGCGTGAAGAAGATCCCGAAGGTAAAGGATCTGAATGAAGAATATGCAAGACTGCTTTCCGGTAAGAAAACCGCCTATGCCGAATACCGGAAACTGCGGGATGAGGCGCAGGAGCTTCTGATTGCACAAAGCAATATTGGCTCAATTTATGATTTTGCAGGTGGAAAGTTTCTTAGGCAAGAGAAGGAGGAGCAAAAGCGCTGATGGAATGAATCTCGCAAAAAGTTGTAACGTCGGTATTGACAACAGAGCTGTAACATGATATATTACAACCATCAGCTGATAATAATCTATGCGGAGGTGAAAAATGCAGATCGGAAGCAAATTTACAATCGGAGTCCACATCATCACGGCCATCGACTATTTCAAGGAGTTGGACCGTGTGAACAGTGAATTCCTTGCCGGAAGCATCGGGGTGAATCCCGTCATCGTCCGCACAGTCATTTCACAACTCCGGGAAGCCGGTCTTGTTAAGACACAGCGCGGCAGCAGCGGCGCAGAGCTTGCAAAGCCTCTTAATGAGATCACGCTTTATGACATCTACAGAGCCGTTGGCAGCGTAGATGAAGAGGAAGGTCTCTTCCATTTCCATGAGCAGCCGAATCCGGACTGCCCGGTGGGCAGGAATATTCACAGGGTGCTGGATCAGCGCCTCATAGATGCCCAAAAGGCCATGGAAGAGAGACTTAAAACCACCACGCTTGCCGATATCGCAGAAGATACGAAGCAGGCAGTGGGCAACGAATCTAACGAAGAAAAGGAGTAATCTATCATGAAAAAGATTTTGATCGTCAACGGCAGCAAGAGAAGAAAAGGCAATTCCTACGCGCTGGAAGCCCGTATTGCAGAGCATCTTCAGGGAAAGGCCGAAGTGACCTGCTTCAACATCGGAGAAAAGGATGTCCGTGCATGTCTTGCCTGTGACGCCTGTAAGCGCCAGCACACCCCCAACTGCATCCAGAAGGATGATTTCACCGCCCTGATCCCGGAGATCGATTCCTGCGATGCCATGCTGATCCTGGCCCCTGTGCACTGGGATCAGTTCCCTGCTCAGCTTAAGGCCTTCCTTGACCGCACCTACTCCTTCATGGACTTCACCCAGCCCGATTTCTCCATGGCAGGACGTAAGGACAAGAAGCTCGGCGGATACTTTTTCGCCGGTTTCGGTCCGGTCGATGTCTATACGCAGATGGTCGAGACCAACCTGAAGAGCTTTGCCACTGCCGGATTCCGTGATTATAAGGCGCATGTGGCCGGTGACGCGAATGTTCCGGGCAGCATCATGGAGAAAGCAGATGACCTGAAGGCCGCCGACGAGATGGTCGAATGGCTGCTTGCCTGATAGCTCCAGAAGGTTAATAGTAAAATGATCGGAGGCTGGACGGTTCGGTTCAGCCTCCTTTTCACAAGAAGGGACAGTATATGAAAACCAAACTACCGATAAGGACGATGTCCTGTATAATGCGTTCCCGTTCAACTTGCTTAAGGGACTTGTAATTACAGCATTTACCATGCTTGTATATAAACGAATCAGACCACTGCTGAAAAGAAAGGATTGAACATGTTAAAAGCCGAAAGCTATCTTCGATATATTGTAAATGAGATCCATACGACCATTGTCGCAACGGTAGACGATGAAGGCCTTCCGGTGACTGCGGCTATCGATATGATGGATGCGGATGAAAACGGGCTCTATTTCCTGACCGCAAGGGGCAAAAGCTTTTATGACAGATTAAAGAAACGCGGATTCCTGGCACTTACAGCGCTCAAGGGAGAGGATACGATGACCAGTGTTGCCGTATCCGTTCGCGGAAAAGTCCGGGAACTCGGATATGACAGGATCCCGGAGCTCTTCGAAAAGAACCCTTACATGCGTACAATCTATCCCACGGAAGAATCCATGAAAGCACCGACGGTCTTTCAGATCTATGAAGGAACCGGAGAATGGTTTGATCTTTCAAAGAAGCCGATCGAAAGAGCTTCCTTTACATTCGGATGTAAAGAGGCAGATGCAGTCGGCAGGAAGACGGAAGGCTATTATATAACAGATGCCTGCATCGGCTGCGGAAGCTGCGCGGCAGTTTGTCCGCAGAGCTGCATTGTAACAGACAATGTGCCTCATGTGATCGAGCAGGAGCATTGCCTGCACTGCGGAAACTGTCTGGAGGCCTGCCCGGTGGGAGCCGTGGAAAGAAGGTAAATACTAATGAAAGAGATGACACAGACAGAACGCCTGGACTATCTTGTCGAAGAGTTTAAAAAGGATTCTGTCCGATACAGAGATCTGGAAACTCCGAAGGATACGGAAGGCAAGAAACGAATTCTTCGGTCTCTGATGAATATCCGCATGCCGCGCCGCATGGATGCCCGGGTGACAGCGGTTCAGGATGAATACCTGAAGGAATGCATTCGTGAAAACGGCATCGTGACGCTTTCCGATATCCCGACAATTGCGGACCAGGACAGCACTCACGCTTTTGCAGATCATATTTCTATCTGGCAGGGCGATATCACGAGACTGGCAGTGGACGCCATAGTGAATGCAGCCAATTCACAAATGCTGGGCTGCTTCGTCCCGATGCACACCTGCATCGATAACCCGATGCTGAACTGAATCACACACTTTGCGTAAATATCATACGTAGAGACATACGAACATTACTGGAGTTGGCAGTTTGTCTGCCGAAACCGTCGGTACATGCCAGTCCTGGCGAAAAGCTTCGGTATTACCGGCAGATTAAACAGATCAGCCAGGAAGAGATCAGCAGGATCCTGGGCTGCAAGAATATCTGGTATATCACCAATCTTGAAAAGGGATTCAACCCAATTTACTATGAGGATGCAGTAAAACTTGCCGGGGTTCTGGATATTGATCCGGATGATCTCCTCACAGAATATACAAGATTCTGCAGACCGGGATATGGAGAAAGAATCAAGAGGATCCGGTACGAGTATCGCATGTCTCAGGCAGAATTTGCGAATCTGGTCGAGACAAGAAGGGACAATCTTTCGATCTGGGAAAGCGAGCACCAGAATATTCACCCTGAATATGGCCGGTTCCTGCATCTTAAAATGCTTGCGGAACAAAAAGGATTAGACTTTGCCAGGCTGATTCAGGATAGTGAGTACTGCGTGGATGATTACAAGAGATTTGTTCAGTCAGATATAGCAAAGAAAATCCGGAACATCCGGGCAGCGTTTGGATGCTTTATGGAAGAGTTCGGGAAAAAGATGGGTCTTGATAATGCGGCATCAATCATCTCAGAGTGGGAAGCCGGTAATGCAAAGCCGACAAGGAAGAATTTCTACAAGCTTCGGGATTTAGCAATATCTGCCGGCATTGATATGGATAAGCTCAACGAAGACCCTGACTTCTATAAGGATGAATATTCCGAGTTTATTGAGACAGACTGCGGTGATAAAATCAGATATATCCGTCTTCAGTATGGTGTTTTCATGGAACAGTTTGGCGAGATGATCGGAACGTCAGGCAACACCGTAAGCGAATGGGAATCAGGCCACAATATCCCAATGAGAAATTGGTTCCCTGAGATTAAAAAGGCCGCTGAAAATATAGGCATCGACCTGAATGCGATAAACGGTCATCCGGAAATATACAGGGATCCGTTTACAGAGCTGATTCAGAAACAGGATTCTGCAGCATGGGTAAGAAGAATCCGTAAACAATGTGGTTTATCCGTCGAGGCCTTTGCCAGGTACCTTGGCGTGAGCAGAAATACTGTATGGCAATGGGAATCCGATCAAGTATTCCGGAAACCAAGCCGGGAATCCTTCAATAAGATTGTAGAAGTGGCAAAGATGAGAGGAGTTGATATATATGACCCATGGAGAGCAGAGACTATGGCTGATCCGACAGCTTCTGAATGAGAGAAAAGACGCTGCAGGCGTTGAGATCCCCGAAGATGAACAGGAACAGAAGAATCTGCTGAGGGGTCTTATGAATATCCGCATGCCGGATCCCATTGATGACGAGTTTCTAAGAATTCAGGATGAATACCTGACGGAAGAGAACCTGGCGGAAGGTGTCGTTAAAATTGAGGATCTGACACCGGTTAAGGCGGATGAAAGGCTTTATATCTGGCAGGGAGATATGTCCAGACTTGCCGTTGACGCTGTTACACTACCAGCCAACTCCGGATTCACAGGATGCTATCAATATTTACACAATTGTTTGGATAACATTCTTGGTTCGAAAGCAGGGATTGAGTTAAGGCTCTTTACAAATAGCATTATCACAAAACAAGGCTATCCTGAGCCTACCGGTCAGGCCAAGATCACACCGGGATTTAACCTTCCGAGCAAATATATTATCCATACGGTAGGTCCTATCGTTCAGGGTCGGCTGACCAAAGAAAACGAACGGCTGCTGGCTTCCTGCTACAGATCTATCCTGGAACTGGCGGATCAGAACGATATCAAAACTCTCGCATTGTGCTGTATTTCCACAGGTGTATTCATGTTTCCGAATCAGCGGGCGGCAGAGATTGCTGTAGAAACTGTTCGGAAATATCTGGAGGAAACCGGCAGTCAGATTAAAGTCATCTTCAATGTCTTCAAGGATATTGATCTGATGTTCTATAAATACTATCTGGGTGAGCCGGAAGCAGAATAACAACTAAATACTTTGTAATTGGCGGTCTCGAGCTGTAAAAGGTTCGGGGCCGTTTTTTTGTTTCTGAACATACGGAAAAGAAAGGAGGAACGACTCATGGCAGTCTTCCGAGTGAAGAAAAACGAAAATTTTACCACGATGTGCAACATTCATCTGCGAGATAAAAGTCTGTCTCTCAAGGCGAAAGGAATGCTGTCGATCTTTCTGAGCCTTCCGGATGAATGGCACTATTCGGTCAAAGGTCTTGCCGGGATCTGTCAGGAAGGTCCGGACTGCATCAGAAGTGTTCTGAAGGAACTTGAATCAGCCGGATATTTGGTACGAAGGCGCACCCGAAAAGAGAATGGGCAGCTTGGAGACGCAGAGTATCTGATCTTTGAAACGCCTCAGCCGAAGAATGATGAAGATCTCACATGCGCCTCTTCTATACAGGCACCACCTGCGCAGGAACCACCTATGCAGGAAAATCCAGTACAGGTGAAACCTGTGCAGAATGATCCGACAGGAATAAAGAAAGAAGAAGTTATTACAGAAGAATCAATAACAGATCTATTAAATACAGATCAATCAAAGAAAGAGCGAGGAGAAAGCCCCCGTCACAAGTATGGGCAGTATAAGAATGTGCTTCTGAGTGATGAGGACTTCGAAAAGCTGAAGGCAGAGTTTCCGGCAGATTACGAAGATCGGATTGATAACCTGTCAGAATACATGGCTTCTACAGGCAGGTCCTACAAGAACCACCTGGTTACTATCCGGAGATGGTCAAGAAGAGATGCTGTGCGCAAACCTTACCAGCAAACTTCCTCTCCCACCTACAGTGCCGATAGATACGAAACGACGAAAAGGAGAAGTTTATGACTGACATGAGATCCATTCTTGGTGCGATGGCCGAACGGAACAAAATGGAGCCGGAAGAAATACCTGAAGGCACATACCGAGCTGATGACGGTCTGCTCCACTGCAAGGTTTGTGATCAGCCGGTGCAGCATCGACTCGATATCGGCGGAACGGTCCATCTTGTCCGCTGCATATGTCGCTGTGATGAAGAAAGACGTAAGCGTGAAGAGGAAGAAGAACGTCAACGCCGCGAACGCATGTATATTGCATCGCTGAAAGCGAACGGAATCCAGGAACAGCATTTCTACTCCTGGACTTTCGCAAATGCTGAACAAAACGGTGATATTCGGATGGCACAAAGGTATGTGAGTCAGTGGGAAAAAGCCAAAGAACAGAATCTTGGCTTGCTTCTTTGGGGCGGTGTCGGTACCGGAAAGACATATATCGCAGCATGTATCGCAAACGCTTTGATTGAGCAGAAGGTGCCGGTTCTGATGACAAACTTTTCCAAAGTGCTGAATCAGATGGGAGCTATGTATTCTGAGGATCGATACAAATACATCTCTGATTTCTCAAAGTTCCCGTTGCTGATCATTGATGACCTTGGTGTAGAGAGAAGCACTGAATATGTCCGGGAACAGATCTTTGCCATTATCGATGAGCGATATAAAGCCAATCTTCCGCTGATCGTTACAACCAATCTCACGATTGATGAGCTCAGCGACCCGAAAGATGTGGCAGATGCCCGGATCTACAGCAGACTTCTGGAGATGTGTGCTCCGATTCAGATCAGAGGATCCGACCGGCGTCAGAAAGCTGGAGACGCAAAGATTGACCTGGCGCAGCAGATGCTGTTTGAAAGCGAGGTGAGCCGATGAAAAGCAGCACAGAAATCATATCAATCGTCAATCAGAAAGGAGGGACAGCTAAAACAACTACAGCGGAAAACTTAGGGATCGGCTTGGCAAGAGAAGGAAAACGAGTACTGCTTGTCGATACAGATCCTCAGGCATCTTTAACCATTGCTTTAGGCCACCCGAATCCGGATGACCTGCCATTTACCCTGACAGAGATGATGAATCTCACTATGGATGAGACTCTGAGCGATCCGGTCGCTGGAATTCTTCGTCATGAGGAAGGTGTGGATCTGATACCGGCAAATATCTCTTTAGCCGGACTTGAGGTTTCCCTGGTCAACACCATGAACCGGGAAAGGATCCTGAAGCAGCTGCTGGATCAAGTCAAGGCCAATTATGACTACATTCTGCTGGATTGTATGCCATCACTGGGGATGATGACGGTCAATGCACTTACGGCTTCTAACAGTGCTCTAATTCCAGTTCAACCGAATTATCTGTCAGCCAAAGGTCTTGAGCAGCTGCTCGGTACCATCAACAAGGTCAAGCGGCAGCTCAATCCAAAGCTGAAGATCGATGGAATTCTTCTAACGATGGTGGACAGCAGAACAAACTACACAAAAGAAATCAGTTCGCTGATCCGCGACACTTACGGAGGCCATATTAAAGTCTTCCAGACAGAAATTCCCCGATCGATCAGGGCGGCGGAGATATCGGCAGAGGGCAAAAGCATATTTTCCTATGACCCCAAAGGAAAAGTCGCTGACGCATACGGAAAGCTAACGAAGGAGGTGATGATGAATGCAGAGAAAAGGCGCAAACGTCAGCTTGAAGAGTGTCGATGACCTTTTCTCCACCCAGGAAGAGAGAGATACGACCGAACATGTTCAGGAGATTCCGCTTTCAGAGCTGCATCCATTTAAGAATCATCCGTTCAAAGTCCTGGATGATGAAGCAATGCAGAAAACAGTTGAGAGTATCAAAGAGTATGGAGTCCTGACACCCGCTATTGCAAGACCCAGAACCGAAGGAGGTTATGAACTGATCTCCGGCCATCGGAGGCATCATGCTTCAGAACTTGCCGGAAAAGAAACAATGCCTGTCATTGTCCGGAACATGGACGACGATGCCGCGACGATTCTGATGGTGGATTCCAATCTTCAGCGTGAGGAAATACTGCCAAGTGAACGAGCCAAGGCTTACAAGATGAAACTGGAAGCCATTAAACATCAAGGAGAAAGATCCGACTTAACTTCGGTCCAAGTTGGACCAAAGTTGGATGCCGCAAGTAGGATTGCAGAAGAAGCAGATGAAAGCCGTTCTCAGGTTAAGCGCTATATTCGCCTGACCAACCTTACTCCGGAACTTCAGGATATGGTGGATGACAAGAAAATCTCCTTCAATCCGGCAGTTGAGCTTTCATACCTAAAGCCAGAGGAACAGAACATGTTCCTGGAGGCAATGGAAACAGCGCAGGTTGCTCCTTCGCTTTCCCAGGCACAGCGCATGAAGAAACTGAGCCAGCAAGGCCAACTGACTATGGAAGCCATGGAGGATATGTTATCTGAGGACAAGAAAGCCCCGCTGGACCGAGTGGTATTTGATCAAAATCAGATCCGGAAGTATTTCCCGAAATCTTATACAACCAGGCAGATGCAGGAAAAGATTATTCAGCTGCTGGAACAGTGGCAAAGAAAACAGCAAAGGGATATGGAGCGTTAAAAAGGTATGACAAATGAATATGGAGTGAATGTGCAGCTTTCTTATAACAGGAACGCTGCTTATTTTTTACCCAAATACAGAGAGGAGCTTGAGAAGATGATGAAACAGAAAGGAAAAACCACCACGCCGATTGAGATCAGCATCGCAGAGTCACTTTGCCGAATCGCTGATTCTTTGGAGGAACTGATCGACATGGCAAAGGAACAGAACTCATGCGATTGCTGCAGCAAAGAAACTGATCAGGACATTGAGGATTATCTGGATCAGCTTCTGTCTCCGTCGAGGAAGATGACATCTCCTGATGAAATCTTCGCCGTATCGATTGACCCTGCAAAGCAACCTGAGAAGGTACCGATTGGCAGATTTGATGAATATGAAACTTTCACGGTGGACGATGAAGTCATCTTTGAGATTCCGAATACGGATATGGCTGTTTCCTGCAGTTCCGGAAAACTGATTGAGATTGGCGGACATCAATATCTGTTCGGACAGGGCCTGGTTGTTCTGCTGGATCCAGATGATGAGCTTCGAGAATTCCAGGAAAAAGACTTTCAGAAAGTTCTCAGATTTCTGGACAGTGCCAAAAGAACAATTCTCTGCGGATCAGCGAAAAAAGACGTATATCGTCTCAAATAAGGAGGTAACAGATGGATTACGAAGAATTTTTGAACAGCCTGAAAAATGACTTGCAGAACTACTATTCTAACGCCGGTATTACCATTGAAAATGCCGATGTTCAGAAGATGCAGGGTGAATCCTACCAGGGACTGCAGATTAAGAGAGATGGATCTAATGTTGGGATCACCATGGACATGCACAATTTCTTTGCAGAGCTTGAAGATGGCATCCCCTATCACGATGTGATGCTGGATGTCAGGGATGCTGTATCTGAAGCGCTCAACCGTTCTCTTTTGATGAATGTGGATGTCGGCAAGCTGTCCAATTATGAGGAAATGAAACGCAGCCTGATGGTACAGCTTGTTTCCACAGAGAAGAATAAAGAGATGCTTTCAAGAGTACCTCATAAGGAAATGGCGGATATGTCGATGATATATCGCTTTGATCTTGGAGATACGGGCAACAGCAATGCAACGATTCTTGTCACCAATCAGATGCTTCAGAATTACGGTATCACAGCGGAACAGCTTCATGAAGATGCGATGAACTACGCACCAATGACGCATCCGGCTTCGATCCGCAGTATGGAGAGTGTTCTCTTCGGGATTCCTGAAGAAGAATCTATGATTCCGGAAGGTGTACCAAAACTCTTTGTGGCAACAAATGAAAGGTCAATGAACGGAGCAGGAGTCATTACCTACCCGGATTTTATGGATCAGGCGGCTGAAAAGATGGGCGGCAGCTTCTATATCCTGCCTTCGTCAATTCATGAGGTCCTGATCCTGAAAGAATCGCCGGATGTTGATGTGAATACTCTGGTGGATATGGTGACAAACATCAATGCCACTCAGGTGATGCCGGCAGACCAGCTGACAGACAATGTTTATCACTTTGATGCAGAGGCACGAGTCTTTGAAACAGCACACAGTTTTGAAGAACGTATTAACTCAGAGCATGCCTCGCATAATCAGATTGTTGAAGCCATGGAGGCTGCAGGATATTATCTCGATCCGATCGAAAGCACACCTGACAATCTCCGTTTCGTACATGAAGGCGGAGTCATGCAGATGGAAAGCTGGGAGGCAGCTGAGGAATGGTTGAACGGCGTGGTATTTGATGATCCGGACGTATCGGACAAGGTGGAAAGAATTCTCCATCCTGAAGAATTCAAGATGGATGTTCTGCTTGTAGAACCGGGAAAGTATCCACAGCGTGTTCAGATCGGAACAGAACTGGAAGATCTGCAGAAAGCAGTCGGCGGACCTATTGAAGTAACGTATCCCTTTGAGGATCCGGTGGGCATTATCTGCAATGAAGAGGGAAAACTGAATGGCATGGATCTGAATCGTGCCTTATACGATGATGAAGGACGGGTAAGCGATATTATTGCCGGTCCTTTTCTTATAACCGGACTCACAGAAGACAACTTCCAGTCCCTCACAGATGACCAGATGGTTATGTTTGAAGATAAATTCCATTCTCCCGAGACATTTATCAGAATGGGCCGGAGTATCATGGCTATTCCTGTTCCGGATGATGTTGTCCGTGAAAAAGCAGAAGGCATGAAGCCCAGGGAAAAACCTGCACCTGATATTGAAGCCCGGTAAGGAGGTGATGCTGCTTGCAGGAGGAAATCGAAAACCGTACCGTCAATCTTGCGGTCACAACGACAAGACTCAGCGGCCGGGTACTGATGGATGCACTTCGAATGTACCTCCGTCACAGAGACCTGAAAAAAAGCAGAAATCAACAGACAAAAGATGATCATCCGCACGGTGAACAGACTGTAAAGGACCTGATCGGACAGAATCAGGGAGTCACCAGTATTCCGCTGGATGATATCCGCATCCGGGATTTCAGTCAGGCTGCGAGGAAATACGGCGTGGACTTTGCTGTGACAAAGGACAAGACAATAACGCCACCCAGATATGTGGTGTTCTTCAAGGCCAGAGATACGGATGCCTTAAAACAGATCCTGGGGGAATTGACACAGAAGCAGCTGAATCAAAAGGAACGTCCCAGCCTGATTAAACAGCTGGCCAAGATCAAAAATATGGTCAAGGCCATTCCCTCCAAGGCGCGTAGACATGAGCAGGAGCACGATCGTTGAGTAATCGGGCAAAGAAGCAGCTGATCCTGCACATTCCGTATGTGATCATGGGACTGATTGCGACCAATCTCGGAGAAGCCTGGCGGCTGGCTGAAGGAACAAATGCATCAGAGAAGATACTGAGTCTGATGACAACGATTCAGACAGCATTTGCGAATCCGCTGCCAAGCTTCCATCCGTTAGATCTTCTGATTGGTGTCGGATGTGCAGTGATCTTCCGCCTCGCTGTTTATATGAAAGGCAAGAATGCAAAGAAATACCGGCATAACACCGAATATGGATCCGCCCGATGGGGAACTGGAAAAGACATTGAACCGTTTGAAGATCCTGTGTTTCAGAATAATGTTATCCTGACGAAAACCGAACGGCTGATGATGTCAAACAGGCCGAAAAATCCAGGAAACGCGAGGAACAAAAATGTCCTGATTGTCGGCGGGTCCGGTTCCGGTAAAACAAGATTCTGGCTGAAACCAAACCTGCTTCAGATGCACAGTTCATACGTCATAACTGACCCAAAAGCCAGTGTTCTGAATGAGTGCGGAGCTGCCCTGGAGAGAGGTGCACCGCTTCTGGATGATAAAGGAAATCCGGTCAAAGACAAAACCGGCAGGACAATTTATGAACCGTATGAAATCAAGGTGTTCAATACAATCAATTTCAAAAAGTCGATGCACTATAATCCTTTCGCCTATATTCATTCTGAGAAGGACATTCTTAAGCTGGTTACGGCACTGATTGCCAATACAAAGGGAGACGGTAAAGAGGGAGATGAATTCTGGACGAAGTCGGAAACGCTGCTCTACTGTGCTTTGATCGGATATATCCATTACGAAGCTCCTCCGGCCGAGCAGAACTTTGCGACATTGCTGGAGATGCTGAACTCTATGGATACCCGTGAAGATGATGAGGACTATATGAATCCGGTAGACATTCTGTTCGCCAACCTGAAAAAGAAGAATCCAAATCATTTCGCGGTCCGTCAGTATAACAAGTTCAAGCTTGCAGCAGCTAAGACACTGAAATCCATATTGATCAGCTGCGGTGCTCGGCTCGCTCCCTTTGATATACAAGAAGTCCGGGATATCACAATGTATGATGAACTGGCCCTGGATACGCTGGGGGATAAGAAGACGGCATTGTTTCTGATCATGTCTGATACAGATGCAACTTTCAATTTCCTGATTTCTATGATTTACACACAGCTATTCAACCTGTTATGTGAGAAAGCAGATGATGTGTACGGCGGCAGGCTGAAAGTCCATGTCCGATGCCTGATCGATGAGGCGGCAAATATCGGCCAGATTCCCAATCTGGAAAAACTGATAGCGACGATACGAAGCCGTGAGATATCTGCCTGTCTTTTCCTTCAGGCACAAAGCCAGCTGAAGGCAATCTACAAGGACAATGCTGATACGATCATCGGCAACTGTGACTCCAAGATCTTTCTCGGAGGAACAGAACCGACAACTCTGAAGGAACTGAACCAGTCACTTGGCAAAGAAACCATCGATACGTACAACACAGGCGAAAGCCGTGGCCGGGAGGAGTCACATTCCCTGAATTATCAGAAGCTGGGACATGATCTTCTTTCTGTTGATGAACTTGCAGTGCTTGAAGGAAGCAAATGCATTCTGCAGCTTCGCGGTGTGCGTCCTTTCCTGTCAGATAAATATGATCTGACCCAGCATCCGAATTACAAACTCACCGGAGACTATGACAAAAGAAAGATGTTTGATATCGAGAAGTTCCTGAACCGGAAGATGGTGCTAAAGCCGGATGAGAAATACACAGTCATTAACATGGACGCTTGATCCTGGGCCGAATGGTTCCGGATCTTTTTTCGTTACTGCGAAGGAGGTGGTGCCTAACGAGAGTCACTTATTTCGAATGAATGGAATGATTAGAAAAACAACTCGCGAAAATGACGTTTACGAAACGTGGAAAGGATGGAAATGATGAGCGAAAGCATTATTACGATCAAATTTGCAAGAGGCTTGCTGGGTGAGGAATTCACAGCAAAGAACGGAAATGAACTGGTTCGGGTGAAGATCCCGAATGAGGATCCGGAAGATCATTCTCCCTGGGCAAGCTTCGTGGTACCAGTCGATGCTGTCTATGACAGTCAGAACGGAAAGGCGATCTGTGTGGATCTTCCTGCCGATGGAGAAACCACAGTCACCAAATCACACCTGAAGGGAAAGGATCCTGACGGGAAGAATCTCTGGGAGGATGAACGGTATAAGGTGAGCAATTCTCAGCTGAAGGAAATGGTTGAGTTCTATAAGAAAAAGCCCAGAGAGAATGCACGATAATGAACGGTAAAACTGAATATTCCTATCACAGACGCAGACGGATCTCAAAAGGGTTCGGCTGCTTTTTTTGTTTCATGGCAGTTACAGCTGCCGTTTATCTTGTCCTCAATTCCAGAAACTCCGGTCACCGGACAAAACACATTGAAATCAACTAAGCGGTCCATGAGAAACCGGAAAACAGGAATTTTGGAATATACATTATCAGCCGCATAGACGGCAAAGGAGGAAATCGAATATGGCATTTTTCAACAGCGCAGTTGGTGTACTGCAGACTCTCGTAATCGCTCTTGGCGCAGGCCTCGGTATCTGGGGCGCAATCAACCTCATGGAAGGCTATGGCAACGACAACCCTGGCGCAAAGTCCCAGGGAATGAAGCAGCTGATGGCAGGAGGAGGTGTCGCACTGATCGGGACCACTCTTGTACCGCTTCTCGCAGGACTGTTCTGATCGGGAGGTGATCTTCTAAGTGGACACGATCTTTCAGCAAATCGCTGATTGGCTGAAAGAAATGCTCGTGGGCGGAATCATGAACAGTCTGACAGGCATTTTCGATGCTGTGAATCAACAGGTCGGAAATGTCGCGACGCAGGTAGGGACGACCCCGGCGAGTTTTTCGCCGGGAGTCTTCTCCATGATCAGAGGGGTGTCCGAGTCGGTGATCGTTCCGATAGCCGGCCTAATTCTGACTTTCATCGCCTGCTACGAGCTGATTCAGCTGATCATCGACCATAATAATCTGGCGAATTTTGAGACATGGATCTTCTTCAAGTGGATCTTCAAGACCTTTGTAGCAGTCATGCTGATCACAAACTGCTTCAACATTACTATGGCGGTCTTTGATGTGGCACAGCATGTGATTGCCTCAGCCGGAGGCATTATCGGAGGAAATACAGCGATCGACGATTCTGCCATCGCCGGCATGCAAAGCACGCTGGAAGCCATGGAAGTCGGGCCGTTACTCGGTGTCTATCTACAGACATTCCTTCTGAACTTTGGCATGAGGATTATGTCTCTGATTATTTTCATTATCATTTACGGACGTATGATCGAAATTTATCTCATGACAAGTCTTGCACCGATCCCGTTTTCAACTTTCGGAAACAGAGAACAGAGCCAGATCGGACAGAACTATCTGCGATCTCTGTTCGCACTGGGATTTCAGGGGTTTCTTATTATGATCTGTGTCGGCATATACGCTGTGCTGATTCAGGGAATCTCCTTCTCCAGTGATGTCGTTGCATCGATATGGGGAGTTCTGGGATACACAGTTTTGCTTTGCTTCACGTTGTTCAAGACCGGAAGCCTGGCAAAGTCTGTTTTGAATGCCAGGTAAAAAATAAGACCGATATTCGGTCTCAATAACGCATTGACATGCGATTGTTACACGAAAGTATCGGTCTAATTCTGAGTTACTTTAAGCCTAATAGTTTCAGTTTTTCATCTTCG
>Ga0256405_10005607_pt1 | contig 21372 bp, 36 predicted proteins | sample RumenRJG_02DNA_FD_189096 | JGI IMG/M metagenome (GOLD analysis project Ga0256405, IMG submission 189096) | Bovine rumen microbial communities from Lethbridge, Alberta, Canada - RJG_02 | ecosystem: Host-associated > Mammals > Digestive system > Stomach > Rumen | place: Canada: Alberta... | reverse complement strand
AACTGGGGCGGCGCGATCTACGAAAGCGAGATCGTCCGCGCCTCGATTGACGCAAGGGCAAGGCACATATCGAAATTAAAAGTCGAAACTGTAGGGACGGCGAATACGTCTTTACAGTCGAAACTTGCGCAAGGCCCGAATCAGTGGCAGACGTGGAGCCAGTTTTTATATCGTACGTCAACGATCCTGGACGTGAATAATACCGCATTTATAGTTCCGGTATTCGATGAGCGCATGGTAATAACCGGCGTGTATCCGATACTGCCGGCCCAGTGCCAGCTCGTCGAATATGACGGCGAGATATGGCTACGCTATCAGTTCAGCAACGGCCAGTATGCCGCCGTTGAGTTCAGAAAATGCGCGCTATTGACAAAACATCAGTACAAGAGCGATTTTTTCGGCGATAGCAACTATCCGCTCAAGGAAACTATGCAGTTAATGCACATTCAGAATCAAGGCATAGAAGAGGGCGTTAAAAACGCGGCTACGTTTAGGTTTATGGCAACGCTGAATAATTTCAGTAACGCGGCAGACCTGGCGAAAGAGCGGGAGAGATTCCGAGAGGCGAATCTATCGACCGAATCAGAGGCCGGCGGCTTTCTGTTATTCCCGAACACTTATAAAGACATCCGCCAGGTAGACGTAAAGCCGTACGCGGTAGACGCCGACCAAATGGCGCAGATCCGCGAGAACGTATTTAACTATTTCGGAGTGGCCGAGAATGTTTTACAGAATAAGGCGAAAGCCGAAGACCTGGAGGCGTTTTTCGACGGCGCTATAGAGCCGTTCGCTATTCAGTTCTCTGAGAGTTTAACAAAGATGTTGTTTTCAGAAAGAGAACGCGCGCAAGGCTCTTATCTGATAGCCAACGCTAACAGATTACAGTACATGAGTACATCGCAAAAGGTACAAATGGCTAAAGAACTCGGAGATCGCGGAGCGATACTCATAGATGAAATAAGAGAATTATTCAACTACGCGCCGCTGCCGAACGGAGCGGGCCAGGTAGCGCCTATCAGAGGCGAATATAAAGCTACAGACGAATTAACCGAAGATAACGAAACGGAGGGGTCAGAAAATGCCGAAGAGTAGCGAAAGGGAATACCGAAACATGACTATGGAAGTAGTCAGAGCGGAAGAGGAACAGGAACAGGAAGAGAAAAAAGTAGCGGGTTACGCGTGTACGTTCGATGATCCGTACGTACTTTATGAGGACGACGACATAGTCTATCGCGAACAGATAGACAAAAACGCGTTCGATGATACGGATATGAGCGACGTAATAATGCAATACGACCACGCGGGGCGAGTATTCGCAAGGAATACGAATAACACTTTGCTTATCAATCCGGATGAGCGAGGGTTATATACAGAGGCGAGCCTCGGCGGTACTGAGCTGGGAAGACAGCTCTACGACGAGATCGCCGGAGGGTATACCGATAAAATGTCGTTCGGCTTTACAGTCGAAAGCGACGAGGAACTGAGAACGGAAGACGAAAACGGCCGCGTTTCAATTCTCAGAACGATAACAGGTATATCCAAACTGTACGACGTATCAGCGGTATCAATTCCGGCTAATAATGGGACGTCTATAGGCGTATCTACACGTAGCAAAATCGACGGAGCGATCGAGGCAATTCGCGCGGAGCGACGCGAAGCGGAAAAACTGGCGCTTGAAAAACGTCGCGCTGAAGTCAGAGCTAAAGCTCTGACAGGAAGAGAGGTAAATAAATGACACGCGAGGAAATAATGGATCTTGGAATCGATGAAATCGAAAAAAGAGCCGAAGAGATCGCGGTAGAAACTGCCGAGGCGGACAAGGACACGCTGGAAACACTTAACGCGGAACTTGACGCTATAGCAGAAAGGCGCGAGGCTCTGAAAATCGAAATCGAAACAAGAAAGAAAGCCGAAGCCGAAATAATAAAAGGCGAGGGAAAAATCATCGAAGAAAGAAAGGAAGAGGATAAAATGCCCGATAAGGAATTTAGAAACAGCCAGGCGTATATCGACGCATACGCTAATTATGTAAAGACCGGCAAGGATAAAGAACTGAGAACTCTTTTTTCTGACAACTTCGCAGAATCCGGCGTAACCGGTACAGTGCCTGTACCCGATTTCGTAGCCGGCATCGTAGCGAAAGCCGTAGAGGAATCAGAGATCCTCAGAAGAGTTAGAAGAATGGAGGCAGCCGGCAATGTTAAAGTCGGATTTGAGGCAAGCGCACCGGCAGCCGTAGGCCATGAAGAGGGCGGCGACACTGTAGCCGAAGAGGAACTCGTACTCGGAATCGTAACACTTATCCCGACTACATGGAAAAAGTGGATTTCAATATCCGACGAGGCACTCGACAGCATGAGCGGCGAGGCTTATCTGACTTATATTTATGAAGAAGTTACACGCGGAATCATAAAGGCAAGAGAGGACGCCGTAGTTGCGGCTATCCTGGCAGCGCCTACTACTCCGACCGCTACAGCGGCAGCCGTAGCCGAGGGAACAGCTACTACTCCGGCGCTTGCAGATTTCGTAAATGCGCGCGCACTTCTCAGCTCAGCGGCTCGCGATCTGGTTATAATCTGCACTCCGGCCCAGTACGCTACATATAAAGGCCTTGCTATGTCAGCAAGCTACGGCGTAGATCCGTTCGATGGTCTGCCGGTACTGTTTAACGACACAGCTACAGTACCTATTATCGGCGATCTGGGCGGCGTAATGGAAAACTGCCCGAAAGGCGAGGCTGTACAGTTCAAGTATGACGATACTACAGCCATGACAGACGATATCGTAAGAATCCTGGGTAGGATGCCGTCCGCTATCGGCGTAGTCGGAAACAAATTCCTGGCTAGGATCGGCGAGGCTGAGAGCTAATCAAGGCAACAACTAAAAGGCGGGCGTAAAATCGTCCGCCTTATTTGTGAGGTAAATCAATGTTAGATAAAGTCAAAAAGGCACTACGAATATCGACGGATGCGTTCGACAGCGAACTGCAAGACCTTATAAACGCGGCGTATATCGATATGGGCATCGCCGGCGTTGTCTTTTCAGAAAATGAAGACGAAAGCGGCGAGGACGAAAACGCGATCATAACGCGAGCGGTTATTACGTTCTGCAAAATGTCGTTCGGACTGCCGGAAGATTACGACAAGCTGAAAAGGTCATATGACGAGCAAAAGGCGCAACTTTCAAATGCAACAGGGTATACCGACTGGAGCGTGAATTCCAATGTATGACGATATCGCGATATTAAAAAAATACACGACTGGCGCATACGATAAATACGGAAATCCGACGAAAGCGGTAGAGGAAACGACAGTATACGTACAGCCGCGCGGGGTCTACTCGTCAGAGTTTTATAACGCGGCTCAGCTCGGGCTTAAGCCGTCTATAACGCTCTATATGACGAATCGCGCAGACTACGACGGCCAGAAGATCGTCGAATTTCAGAATGTTGAATACGACGTGATCCGCGTAGACTGGAACGCGCAGCGCGACGGTATATCCCTTATATGCGAAGAACGCGCCGGCAATAATCCGCCAGCGCCAGGACCGGAGGAATCTTAAAAATGGGTTACAAGGGTACTGTAGGCGAGCAGATGGCGAAGATATTAAACGACTATACGCCGGAGGCTATAAAGGCCGCAGATAAAGCGATCAAAAGCGTAGCAAGCGACGCGGCGGACAAATTACAGAACGAATCGCCGAAGAAAACAGGCGACTACGCGAAAGGCTGGGCTTGCGAAACGCTGGCAAAAGGTAAGTTTGTCGGGATATTTTCAAAGACCGGCCAGTATATCGTTCGTAATAAAACCGACTGGCATTTGACGCATTTACTCGAAAACGGCCACGTAATCCGAAACGCAAAAGGAACTTATGGCCGTACGAGGCCAAATCCGCATATCGCGCCGGTCGAAGACTGGGCGGCGGACGAGGTCGTTAGTGCTATAAAGAGGAAAATATAACATGAAAACATTATATGAGATACTGACAGATCCGCAAACCGGCCTTGATATACCATGCGTTTATTCGCATTTCAAAAAAGAGGACGGCGAACTACCAGCCGGCCCGCCATATGTTGCGTATATCGGAGGCGGCCAGGATGATTTCCCGGCTGATAATACATATCACTGGACGCGGAACAGGTACCAGATAGAATACTACTTCACAAATAAAAACGAGGAACAAGAGGCCGCTATCGAAAAATTATTACTCGATAACGGCTTTCTCTATGACAAAAGCGAAGACGTTTATATCGAAAACGAAAACGTATTCGTGATCTATTACAACGTATAGGAGGGTAAAGAATGGCTACCAACAAAGTTATGTTCGGAGTATCAAACTTATATTTCGGACTGTATGAAGTAGCAGACGACGGCACAGTAACACTCGGAACGCCTGTACATGTACCCGGCACAGTTAATATTACGATGGAAGCAGAATCCGAAGAAAATTCGTTCTACGCTGACAATGTTAAATACTGGACCGGCTACAGCGACAACGGCTATACAGGCGAGATCGAAAACGCGTTATTCCCGGATTCGTTCAAAACTGCGTTTATGAATTACGTACAGCTTGACGACGGCGGCATCGCTCAGATCAAGGGCATGAAAAACAAAAACGTATACTTCATGTTCCAGGGCGACGGCGACAAAGAGAACAGGCGCATGATCGTTTATAACGTAGCACTCGGCCAGATAAACCGCGAATACGCTACAACTGAAGACAGCATAGAGCCGCAGACCGCTACGCTGCCGTTTACTGTTAACGGCGATAATGGCACAGGCATAACAAAAGTATCTTACGCTCCGGATAATGCGACGTATGACACGATGTTTACTACGCCGCCAGTTCCGGCTCTGCCAGAAGCTAGTTCGTAGTTTGTAATTTATAGGAGGGTAGAAACATGATTAAGACTATCAATATCGGAAACAGTCAGTCGTTCGAGATAAATTCCTCGAACGGCTGGCTCTATATCTATCAAGAACAGTTCGGGCATGATGTACTGCCGGTATTACTTCCGGCAGCCGAGGCGCTTATACAGATGGCCTCAAAACTTATGGCCGAGGCTGACACGGACGACGTAGCGGAGATACTAAAGAACGCTGACAGCGAAACTATATCGGACGCGTTTATAACGCTTTCTGGTATGCAACTCACGACATTAACTAATATCGTTTGGGCTATGGCGAAAAATGCGGACTATAACATAGAGGCGCCGCGCGAATGGTATAACTCTTACGACAATATGCCGTGGGATATAGTTATGCCGCAAGCGCTCAAAGCCGCATTACAGGCATCCGTAAGTAAAAAAAAATACGATACGATGCGCGAACGGCTGGGAAAACTGAGCCGGTCGGAATCGAAAAAATCACAGTCGCCGCAGTCGACAGAGGACTAACTATCGACGCGGTTAAACATATGGAACTGGGCCAGCTCGTCGACTATGTCATAGAGTGGAATAACGTACACTATGAGGAAACAGGCGGCGACGGCTCAGCCAAACAAGGAAAAGAAAACGAAACAAAACGAAAGGCGACGCAGTCAGACTGGGACGCCTTTTTTGGATGAGGGATAAATAAATGGCAGTAGGGGCGAAAGTCAAAGGAATAACGATTCAGTTCGACGGCGACACTACGAAACTAGGCAACGCCTTAAAAGACATCGACAAGAAGTCGCGGGCCGTAGATCGTTCGCTTAAACAGGTCAATAACGCGCTGAAATTCAATCCGAAAAATACGGAACTTATAGCGCAAAAACAGACCTTATTAAAGCAGAAAATCGACCAGACGAAAGACCGCTTACAGATTTTAGAGCAAACTCAGAAAAAGCTCGATGATGATCCGTCGATAGATAAGACGAGCCAAGAATACATGGAACTGCGCCGCGAGATCATAACGACCGAATCAAAATTAAAACATTTTACCGCTGAGCAGAGAAAACTTGACAGGATCAAATTTACAAACCTGGGTAAGAGTTTCGCATCAGTCGGCGGAAAAATAAAATCCGTAGGTCGTACTATGACTATGACGGCGTCGCTTATAGGCGCTACAGCCGTATACGCCGGCAAGAAACTTATAGAGATGAGCCAGCAACAGGCCCAGGCCGAGCAGAAACTGGCGGAGATCTATAAAACGCGTATGGGAGTAGGCGAGAAAGCCGTACAGTCTACGCTCAAACTTACGGCTGCCGAGCAAAAGCTCGGAGTAGTAGGCGACGAGGTACAACTGGCCGCGGCTCAGCAGCTGGCGACATATTCCAAAACGCCGAACACTGTTAATACAATGATCCCGGCGTTGAATAATTTACTCGTTCAGCAAAAGGGGCTTAATGCGACGCAAGAGGACGCCGTAGGCCTTGCGAATCTTTTCGGCAAAGCGATGATGGGCCAGACCGGAGCGCTCAAACGAGCTGGTATTTCGTTTACCGAGGCACAGGAAAAAATCTTAAAAACCGGCACGGAAGAGGAAAAGGCGGCTATGATCGCCGAAGTCGTTACGCAAAACGTCGGGCATATGAACGCCGAATTTGCGAAGACTGACGCCGGCAAGATACAGCAAGCAAAGAACGCTATAGGCGATATGGGCGAAGAACTTGGCGCGATTTTACTTCCGGCGGTAGCTGATGCCGTTCACTGGATACAGGATAATTTACTGCCAAAGATAAAAGAGTTTATCGAATGGATGAAACAGCATCCAGAGGTAGCGAAGTTTGCGCTTGCGATATCCGGTATAGCCTTAGCGCTCGGGCCTGTTTTAATGCTTATAGGTAACATTACTACGGCTATCGGCGGGCTTATACGATTTATTCCGATGTTGTTATCGCCTATCGGTTTAGTAGTCGCGGCTATCGCGGCAGTAATCGCTATAGGCGTACTTATTTATAAGAACTGGGAGAAAATAAAAGCGTTCTTACTGAAGACCTGGGAGGCTATAAAGGCGGCCGTTGTTGCGGTAGGCCAGGCGATCGCGAACGCGTTCAAATCAGCCTGGGAGGCTATCAAGGCAGCATGGTCCGTAGTCGTTTCGTGGTTTACAAATATCTGGAACGCGATAAAGAAAGTATTTTCTTTCGTAGTAGGGTTTTATCGCACGATCTTTACAGCGGCATTTAACGCGGTCAAATTCGTATGGGGCAAGATCGTAGGATTTTTCAAAACTGTATGGGCCGGAATCAAGGGCGTATTTAACGCCGTAGTCGGATTTTTCCGCGGCGTATTTAGCCGCGCCTGGACTGCCATAAAGAACGTATTTAAGGGCGTAGCCTCGTTTTTCGGCGGCATCTGGGACAAGATAAAAAGCAAGTTTTCGAAACTCGGCACTGCAATAGGCGGCGCTATATCCGGAGCGGTCGCGGCTGGTATCAATGGAATAATCAGCTTTATTGAAAAAGCAATAAACGGCGCTATCCATCTTATTAACGGCGCTATCAAACTGATAAATAAGATCCCAGGCGTAGAGATCGGCAAAATAAAAGATATCAAACTTCCACGCGTCAACTGGAACGCCGAGGGCGGTATATTCGACCATCCTACAGTATTACAAGGTGTAGGCGAGGCGGGGGCCGAGGCGGTTATACCGCTTAATAAGTTCTGGCGCAAAATGGACGCGATCGCCGCAAACGCCAGCGGAACAGAGAATATAACAGTCAACGTGTACGGATCTGACAATATGAACGTAGACGAACTGGCGCTCGCAGTTCAGCGCAAAATAATACAGTTGCAGAAACGGAGGACGATGGCATGGCAATAACACCGACCGGGGCGATCTATAAGACGCTCACGTTCGACGGCGTATCATCTGCCGATTACGGCGTATATATTACAGGGCAAGCGGTATATAACGCGCCTCAGCGCGACGTTGAAATGATAAATATACCCGGGCGAAATGGGGCGTTCGAGCTGGACAAAGGCCGGTTTCAGAATATCGAAGTAACTTATAAAGCCGGTATATTTGCAAAGAGTGAAAGCGAATTCGCACAGACCATATCGGCATTTCGGAATTTTCTATGTTCCAGGCTCAAATACTGCCAGCTGACAGACGACTATAACAGCGGCGAGTTTCGCATGGCGGTATATAAAAGCGGCCTCGAAGTAACACCGGCCCAGCTTATAGCCGGCGAGTTCGATATCGTTTTCGAGTGCCAGCCGCAGAGATTCCTATTTTCGGGCCAGAACACTATCGAAATAACAAGCGGCGACGATATAGTAAATCCTACTTTATTCCCATCGCGTCCGCTGCTTGAGGTTACAGGCTACGGATCGCTGGTACTCGGCGGCGAAACTATAACTATACATAACGAGCCGATAGGCGAGGTAGTCGTATATCCCAGTAATTCGAAAAATACAGCTAATGCGTGGACTATAAAAATTGACACGGAATATGCGTTATCCGGAGATACGATAAGTATCCCGAGCGTTGGCTATGGCGTTACGTGGAAGTCGAAAACATCAACTGTTCTGAGTTATGCAGTTTCGATATCATCACCGGGAGCGGCGGAGGCTGTTATCGATGGAAAGTATTTTGCTCCGGCTGTATATTTGAGAAATATATCTTTTAATTATGGCACGCCAGACACGATAACAGCAACGGCGACATATGATATAACGCGTATGGGAATCCCGGAGATAACCGAAACGGCAACGATTGCGTTATCAGTCGCGTATAATGGCGCGGACGAGATTACATTATCGCATACAGCGAACAGACCAGCAAATTACAGTTCATCAAATCCTATCAGAGGAATAAGCGACGTTATACTCGACAGCACAAAATCAGCGCTGGGTAATCCTTTATATATCGATCTGGATATCGGCGAGGCATATTTAACTGAAAACGACATCACTATATCAGCAAATAACGGCGTAGAGATCCCGCCGGATCTTCCGACTATTCCGCCGGGCATATCGGCGATAACATACGACAACACGATTACGGATCTAAAACTGACGCCGCGCTGGTGGAGAATATAAAACATGATTCCAATTATTTACGACAAAAACGAAATAGCGTTCACATCAAACGGCCTCGGCAGATTATACGACTGCATATCATGTATCGTAACCGAAGAACGGAACGGCGTTTATGAGTGCGAATTTCAGTATCCTATAAGCGGCGAAAATTATAGTCTTATCCAGGTAGGGCGTATTATCGCCGTAACGCATGACGATACGGAAGACGTTCAGCCGTTCGATATTATCGGATTCGATAAACCTATCGACGGAATCGTTACGTTTCACGCAGTCCATATATCGTATAGATTGCGTAAAGCGACTACAGTACCTACGGCGATCGAGGGAACGCCGGACGCCAGAACGTCGTTTCTGACAGCCGAGCCGCCGAATAATTTTAACTACCATTTTTTCGACGAGCCGAGGTATGATCACGTCGCGGCTGCCGATGGCCTCCCGCATACTGTTAAGGAATTACTGGGCGGAATCGAGGGATCACTGCTTGACACTTTCGGCGGCGAATTCAAATTCGACAAATTCGACGTATATTTACTGGACGCCAGAGGCGTACCGCGTAATATAACAGTACGCTACGGCGTTAATATGATCGAATATAACGACGAGGTCGATACATCGGAGGCGTATTCGAGTTGTATACCATACTGGACCGGCGGCACGCCGGTTATCGGCGATCGCGTGGACGCTGCCGGTGCTACGCCGTCCGGGCGTATTGAGTGCGTTCCGCTCGATCTGACAGATAAATTCAAGAATCAGCCGACGAAAGCACAGCTCGAATCCAGGGCGCTTAAATACATGACTAAAAATAATACGTACCTGGCGACGCAGTCTATAGAAATATCTTTCATGCCGTTACAGGATTACGGACTTATCGAGCCAGGCCCGCCGGGTCTTATATACGTATTAACGGCAGACGCAAACGGCGGAAGTATACCCGAAACAGAGGGCTGGACCGGTACAGGCGCCAGCGCCTCGAAAGAGGTAGCCGTAGGCGAGCCGTACGGATTACTGCCGGCTCCGACGTTAGCCGGGTATCTGCTTAATGGCTGGTATGACGATCCAGTATCCGGGACGCAAGTCGACGAATTTACGGCGATGGGCGAAAGCGATACGACCATATACGCGCACTGGACGGCAGAAACATATATTACTACGTTCTTTACTGACGGCACGTTTATTATCAACGAGCCGCAAAGCCAAAGGGCGGCGAACATCGCGGCGCACGGCGCAGTATTGAACGAATATTCCGGCTGGGATGGGAATACGTATAATTATGTATTTAGTTCGGCAGCCGAAAGGCCCTGGGATGGCATTATATCGTCAATAACGAAAGTTATTATCGGCCAGGAATTCAAGCCTACATCGACGGCGTACTGGTTTCAAGGCGGGACGAATATAACAGAGTATGATCTGACAAAACTCGACACGTCAAATACTACGAGTATGGCGTATATGTTCAGTAATAACAGCAAAGTTACACGGCTGGATATATCGAATTTCGCGACGCCGAATGTACTGGATACACAATATATGTTCCAGGGATGTTCGAAACTGATAAACATTATAGCGATGGATACTTTCGTTACGTCGCAGATAACGAGTTCGGCGTTCATGTTCCAGTCCTGTAGTTTACTGACAGGCGGCGCTGGAACGACCTACAGCAGCAGTTACAGAGATAAAACGCGCGCGAAGATAGACAAAGGCTCTAGCGATCGCGGTTACTTCACTCTAGGCGGAGCGGTTACAACTGTACTGTATAACGACTATGCGCTCATCATAAACGAGCCGAGAGGGCAAAGAGCGGCAAATATCGCTACGCATGGCGCTATCAGAAAAGAGTACAACGCACTTATCCGCGGGGTATTTGATTACGATTTCGAAGGTGGCAGCACTAGCCGAATCTGGTACAACGAGCGAGCGAGTATTACAAGCGTACGTTTCGGCTCGTTGACAAAGCCAACGAACTTGACTTCGTGGTTTAACGATTTCGATGCCTGTATGAGTTTTGACTGGGATAATCTTGATACGTCCGATGTTACTAAAGCGAATCAATTCCTGGGCGCGATCACTGGCACGCCGAGGGCTATCGATATGCGGGGGTTGGATGTTTCGAATATTTCGGATATGGCTTCAATATTTCAAGGCTCGTCCGCGTTTACCAGCATAAACGTATCGAACTGGGATACGTCAAACGCTACAAAGATGAATTCGTTATTTAATCAGTGTACAGGGCTTACGAGTTTGAATCTTGGCAGCTGGGCGACGCCGCTCGTTACTACAGTAAACAGTATGTTTTTAGGCTGTACAAATCTTGCAACGATATATGTAAGTACGGCGTTCGATGTTTCGGGCCTATCCGGTACCGATATGTTTAAGAATTGCACAAGCCTTGTAGGTGGCGCCGGGACTGTATTTAATAGCAGTTATATAAACGCAAGCCGCGCGAAGATAGACGGCGGCCCGAGCGATCCAGGCTACTTCACGGAGGCGTAGGAATGAATATAAACGATCTGAGAGAATTACAGAAATGCCAGTTATGCGACATTATAAAAGTCGTATTCCCGGATTATAAAACATCGGCAGAATTCAAAATAGTAAAAACTGTATGGAACGCGCTCGAAAACCGTTACGAAAGTATGGAACTCGGCGCGTTATCTACATCACTGGCGAAAGCGCTCGGACTGGGCGAGCCAAAATCATAGGGGAGGGGATAGCATGAAAGAATATATCAATATATTCGAAGACGAGGTAGAGCCGTCTTCCGGCATTAAAGACCATTTAATCGACAGTACGCTTATAAATCGACAGGATGAAGAGGATACAGACGAGGAGGCGAGGGGGTAATGCTCAAACCTTATTTTTGGAAACAGACGGATTCGCGTTGGCGCAGTAAATCATATAAAGGTATGACGCTGGGCGCCGGCGGTTGCGGTCCTACGTCAATAGCGAATCTTATTTCGCCTCTATTACAAAAAAACTATACGCCTCCCAAAGTATGGAATTACATGGCAAAACGCGGATACTTGATTCCTGGTGCCGGCTCTACATGGGCCGGCATTACTGCGACGTTAAAACATTACGGCATTGATTTCAAAGTAACGTATAACGATTCCGAAGTTAAAAAGTATCTTAAAAAAGGTTACTGGATGATAGGGCTATGCGGTCCGAGCCGATGGACATCATCGGGCCATTACATTGTAATTTATAAGCTCAAATCTGACGGCCATATACTTGTATCAGATCCGTATAGCAGTTCCGACTACTGCCAGAAAGACGCTTATTTATCTGAGTATCTGGGCTGTAATAAATGTAACTGGATCGCGATAAATCCGGTAGATTATCCAGGCGGCAGAAACGAGAAAAAGCCGGAAAAGGAAACGAAATACCAAACACTATACGTTGACTGCGCAAAGGTAAATCTGCGCAAAGGCCGCGGCCTGGAATACGGCGTTAAATATGTCGTAGATCGCGGAACGAAACTCAAAGTCTACGCGCTTCAATCCGGCTGGTATAAGATAAAATCACCGGCAAAATATAAAGGTCTATTCGTATCGTCGTCCACGCTGACGAGATTCGAGCCGTACCAGCATGAATACAAAGCGCTGTTTAAGATGAACGTAAGGACCGGCGCCAGCAAAACGGCAAGCGTCAAAGGCGAGATCAAAAAAGGCACTCGGCTTACATCGAGCAAACGCTCCGGCGACTGGATCTATTTTCCCGGGGTACATGGCTGGGTAAGAGCCATATCAGCAGACAAGAAAACTCAATACTTAAAACTTATTAAATGAGGGTAAGAAATGAACGATATCCTTATATCAATTATAACAGGGGTAACGATCGGCTTAATAGTCGCCGTTATAGGCGGCCTGGTTAACCGATCGCTTATAAAAAGCCTCGACAGAAAAGAGATAAACGACATAGAGAAAAGAGCCGAGGGCGAGGCGCGCAGTAAAGCGATAGCCCAGGGCGTACTAGCGCTATTACATAATGAATTATATTCGATGCTGGAAGACGCATATTTTCGCGGCCAGGTCGGTTATGACGAATTCGATAACATAGCGCATCTATACGAGCCGTACCACGCGCTAGGCGGTAACGGAACGCTCGAACGCCGGTACAAACAAGTTGACGATCTGCCGCGTATTCATGACGAGGAGATCGAGAAAGGATAATATTATGGATTTAGAATTTATAGTTGATATGTATATTCCTATAGTAATGGTTATATGTTTATGCGTTGGGTTTTGCTGGAAAAGGTTTTTCCCGGCGGATAATAAATTTATACCGCTTATTCTGATGATACTCGGCGGCGTACTCGGATGCGTAGTTGCGAAAGATATTTCGATAGAACATATCGCCGCGGGTATGGTTACAGGATTAGCGGCGACTGGATTACATCAGATTTTTGCGCAGCTTATCGGCGGAAAAGATGATCCGGAAGAATAAGGCTCTACGCGTTCCGCATCGCGTGGAGCGCTTGTTTCATGTTTTGGCCTCCTAATAGGTAACAAATCTACACGTAAAAAGAGCGGGCTTCGGCCCGCCTTTTTGCGTTGTACCGCCAGGAAAAGCAAAACGCTGTAAAAAGTTGCGTATTTCAAGGTATAATCTATCCTAAAATCAAAAAAAGTCGCTTAAATCGAAAAATAGAGCGTTTCAGCCTGTAAGCGTTGAAATTACTGGTATTTCTCGATATGCTCTATAGATTTATTTATAAGATCGCCGAAAGCGGACACTTCCGAGGGCGATTCTATATAATGCTTATCGCTTGACTTTTCGAGAACAGGGAAATTGATCCATTTAGCGTTAGGGGTGTACTTGAAACGCGCCAGGTCCCAATCGTCGAGAACAGCCGAAACATAGTTATTTGATTTTCTTATAAGTTCAATTTGTGAGCAGCCGGGAAATGTTTTCAGAATGTTATATATTTCGAGTTCTGATTCTGTAGCGATACGTTCGCGCTCCTGGCCGTAGTTTTGAAATTTAATATCCATGACGTTACCTCCGAATAAAAAAACAGCTCTACCTATTGACTATAATTATAACATGATATATATTATAGTAAAAGTTGAGTGTTTTATATTTACGGAATGAGAGTTCCGTAAAAAAATAGAGTGTTACTTATTCCGAAAATTATGACTTTCTTACACTGTAAAAATCTGTAAAGGAGTAGGATAACACTCTGAGGCGAAGAATCGCCGGAAAGGAGTGTTTTTTATATGTTACATCGAACTCTTAAAAAAATCAAGGTCATCCAGACCGAAGATCCGAAACTATTCCAAGAGATTTACGACAGAATGATGGACGAGTTATCCGAATACGAGCCGGAGGACGACATCCAGCAATATAACGGCCAGCATATCGCGTATATACGTTACTGGGATCATGTCGAGGAATTCAACAGCGTAGCCGACGAGTTCCACGCCGAGGGGATACATTACCTATGTAACCAATGCCCATATCATGATCCAGTAGAAGACGGCCGTAAAAAAATGGTCTGGTGTAAATATGCGAATAATGGTTTCACGGATCTAAGACATGAGGCTTGCGAAATGTTTTATCGGAAAGTTAAACAGGGCGAAATTAAGCCGGTCTATTAAAGGGGGTTATACCGATGTTAAAAGAGGGGTTAAAGATCACTGTAGGGCTGCTGGTTATGATCGGAATGTTTTTTATAACAGGATACGGAGCGTGATCGTATGCTTACGAGTGCATTATCTAAAACGGCGGTAGCGGTCTTATTAACACTAACTACGTATACGTGGTATCCAGGCGGCGGCGAATTCAAATGTTACGAGGATTATCGAGCGCTTACTGATACATCAGCGCCGCAGTACCAGCTGCAAAAAGAAGCCTGGACGGATGCGTACGGCTTGCGTAGGGTAGGGGGCTGTTATTGCGTAGCGCTAGGCTCAGCGTACGGCGAAGAGATCGGCGCGAAGTATATTATAACGCTTTCGACCGGCTACGAGTTTATAGCGATCCTGGCAGACCAAAAAGCAGACCGCGACACGATAGACGGCCATACGCGAGATATAAACGGCGCGGTAATAGAATTCGTAGTTGATTCCGAATGTATACCGCCGGCCGTTCGGCAAAGCGGGAGCGTTTCGAGTATTCCGCAATTCGCCGGCGAAGTCGAGAAAATACGGAGGGTAAAAAAATGAAACAAAAAGATTTAATACTCAAATATATGAACGATTTCGGCAGCATTACAGACCGCGAGGCGGTAATAGATTTAGGCATCGGGAGGCTGGCGTCGAGGATATGCGATCTGCGAAAAGACGGCTACGACATTATAAGCGAAACGGCGAAAGCAAAAAACCGATACGGAAAAATCGTTCATTTTGCAAGGTATAGGATAAACGATAAAGCGGGAGCATAGCGGGAGCATGGAACAGGATATATTATATTTTTGTAACGATTGCGGGAGCATTACAGAGGGCGAAGAGGATTTCGACAGGCTGTGCGAAGATCCGCACGGCTGGTATCGATACTATCGCTGTACGGCTTGCGGCTCTGACAATATTACGGACGCCGCCAAATGCCCGATCTGCGGCGAATGGCACGAAGATAACACGTATAGCGAGTTATGCCCGGAGTGTTTCGAGGATATTATAAGCGACTTTCGCGATACATTTACGAACATAGCCGAGGCTTATCCGAACGCCAGGCCGATAGACATAATAGAGGGCATGGGCGAGGCGTTCGAAGAATGGTATGACAAGATACAGGATAAATATATAGGGAGGTCAAAATAGTAGATATGGAAGAACTTATTAAAATACAGACCGGATTAAAAGCGCCAAAAGGTCGGCGTAACACGTTCGGAAATTATAATTACAGATCGCTTGAGGACATCCTGGAAGCGGTCAAGCCGTTACTGGCGGAATATAACTGTTTGCTTACGTTACAGGACGATATCGTCGAGGTAGGCGGGCGCGTGTATGTTAAAGCAACGGCGACTATAAAAAACGAGATCGCCGAGAAAACAGCGACGGCATACGCGCGAGAGGCTGAGGCTAAAAAAGGGATGGACGATTCACAGATCACCGGCACAGCATCCAGCTACGCGCGCAAATACGCGTTAAACGCTTTGTTCCTTATAGACGACACAAAAGACGCAGATACAGACGAATATACCGAGCGCACGAAAGATAAACCGATCACAAAGGCACAAATAAAAACGCTTACTCAGATGATTAAATCATTCGAGTTAGATCCTAAAACCATACTCAATAATTACGGCCGCGATTCATTCGAGGAATTTATGGAAAGCGAATACGTTAATTGTTTGAAAAGGTTAGAGGCTACAAAGAAAAAACAGGAGGGTAAAGAATGAATTTATTTATAGGAATGGGCCGCCTGGGCCATGACGTTTCATTACGGTATACGCCGGACGAGTTGGCAGTAGCCAGGTTTTCCGTAGCACTCGCGAGAGGCAAAGACAAAGACGGCAACGATAAAGGCACGGACTGGATAGAATGTATAGCGTTCGGCAAGACCGCGGAATCGATAAAAAGGTTTTTCGAAAAGGGCGATCTTATAGCGTTCGAGGGTCAAATACAGGCATCGTCGTATGAGGATAATAAATTCAAGAACGAAGAGGGCGAGCCATGCGTTCGTAAGAAAATCGAGATCGCAATAAAGCGCTGGCATTTTACCGGCGGAAAAGATGCCGAAAAACCGGCAGCCAAAACTAACGAGCCAGCGCCGGCGTTTAAGTCAATGGACGAGGATATACCATTCTAGGAGGTATAAAAATGAGCGTATCAAAATGGGCGTATGATCCTGGGCTATGCGACGGCGGGCCATGCGTAGGCGAATGTGATATATGCCATATTGCAGAGAAAAGAATAAAGGCTCGGGAGTTCATACATATAAAGAACGATCTGGTATCACGGCTTAATCAATGCTACACGGATAAAGACGGAACTATACACTTAGCCGATAAAACGCTGGACGCTGTCATTAACTTTGTAAGCATATTCTGGGAGGCAAGGTACGGGAATGTCGAAAAATAAGGGGTATATCAAATGGCACAGATCCGTAGCTGATAATCCTTTTTTCCTGGTAAAGCCGTTCGACGACTGGCGCGCGTTCGAATATTTATGTCTTAAAGCGCGGCGGTATCCGGGCGAGATCGTCTTATCAGACGGCAACGTAATACGCCTGGATCGCGGCCAGTATTTTATAAGCCGGCAGAAACTGGCGGATATTTTCGGCTGGACTATCAAAAAACTTAAGGGCTGGGAAAAACGCATGTTTTTGTCGAAAATGGTACTAGCCGAGGGACTAGCAAAGGGTACAAGGTATACCATTGAAAATTACACGTTTTATCAACTTGAGGGGCCAGCCGAGGGACCAGCAAAAGGGACATCAGAGGGAACAACAGAGGGACCACGTATAAAGAAAGATAAAGAAAGTATAAAGAAAGACGCGCGCGCGAGCGATCTGGAAACGCCGCGCGACGTAATACCGATGCCGGATTATATCCGTAAAAAAATAAACGAGGTTTTATAACATGAGCTAATAGGAGGTTAAGCAAATGATTATAAGTACAGATAATTTCAAAAATGCGGAAATTGAAAAAATGGAACAGCTGATTAAAATCAAAGAGGCTGAAATTAAAAAACTCAAAGAGGAATTAAAAGAGGCGAAACAAAAAGACACGCTGGCCCAGGCATGTAAAAACCAGATGGTTATGCTTAGAGGTAACGGCACTATAAGCGCATGGAAAAAATCCGTCGCATTTGATAAAAACGCCTGGCGGGATATTCGTAAAGTATGCGAGCATATTTTCAACAGAAAATATGCGATCAAAGCGCTGGCTGAGAATAAAAGCGAATACGATTATACGAGAGGGAAAAATAAATACGGCTTGCTAGATCCGGGAGATAAAAAGCGCGCGGCGGCTATGGCGGACGAGCTTATAGCGATCTGGAATAAATACTATGTTCAGATATATAACGACGAGTTTATAGAAAAATACATCGCAAAATAGGAGGTTAAAACCATGATAGCAAATTTGTACAATCTGCATTTTAAGATCGGAGAGATCCCGCAAAAGGCTAAATGTGATGTATGCGGAAAAGAATATAAAAAAGGCGATACTATGATGTCTTTTACCAGCCAGGTTAAAAGCATGAATCCGACTATAAGGTTATGCGAGGATTGCATTAACGAGTTGCATTTTTTCCTTGCTGCATTAGCGGAGGGCGACGAATGATTATATTTATAATCGCCGTTATGATCCTGGCGATAATAATCGGCATAGTCCTTATATGCGAATGGTCATTTATCGAGATCAAATTATGCGAGGCAAAAAATAAAAAAGATGGGAAAAGCATATAAAAAAAAATATACAGGGCCGTATCGCCTCGACAAGCGTTCCGGCTATGAGGTACTGGCCGAGGCGATCGTTAACAGCGCGATAGAGGACATAAAAGCATGCTCGCGAAATGAAATACTCAGATACGAGGATATAGGGTATCGTATCAAAATGCGAGGGCTGCCGCTTAAATTCTATTATTACATGGATGCGAAAACTTTTTTACTGGGCGAACGCATTACAGGAATAACAGAACTGGACGGCAAAGACATATATTTATTATTGCTCAAAGAAAAAGGGTTGTATTATGACGGCAAAAGAATTTCTAAAAGAATATAGGCTGATACGTTCGAAGATAGAACTATATACTGCCGAGATCGAAAAGATAGAAGCACAAGCCGCCGGCAGTCAGAACATAGACGGCCAGCCGCACGGCAAAGGAAAAAGCGACAAAGTGGCGCGCGCGGCTGTACGATCTGCCGACCTGGCGGAAAAGTTAAGAGTTCTGCAATTCGAACAGGAAAAGCGCCGCGACGTGATTATAGATATCCTGGGCAAGGTAACGAGCTACGACAACTTTACTGTTTTGAAAATGCGGTATATAGATCCGCGGCCGGCGTGTGATTGGTGGAAGATCGCCGACGTAATGGATAAATCTACGCGCCAGGTACAAAGGATACACGGCGAGGCCTTAATGGAAGTACAGAAAATTATAGATACGGAGGGTATAGAATGAGATTGATAGACGCAGACGCATTACTGGAGAAATGTAACAAAGACCGAACATCACTCAAGTTTGCTGTGTTAACTCTTATATTACATTACGCTCCCACAATAGACGCAGAGCCATTAAAGCATGGGGAGTGGGTACATGAGGGATTCGACTATATGACAGAGCAAGAGTGCTGGAGTAGGTTGCCGTGTTTTTGTTCTGAGTGCAAACAAGAAACGAAAGCATATTTTCATAATTACTGTCCAAACTGCGGGGCGAAGATGGATAAGGAGAAAAAAGAATGACAAGAGAAAAAGCGATAACGCTACTGGGAAAGTTAAGGACATTTCATAATGGCACATACGCCAAATCAATAGATATGGCAATAGAAGCGCTGGAAGAAATACCGAAACGTAGGAAAGAAGCGAAAAGGTGGAAGCGTAAAGCACTACAAGGGAAGTCGATAAATTGTAATTATACTTGCAGTGATTGTGTTCACCAGAACAAAGCATACGAAGAAGAGCCTTGTCATTCATGCTTTAATAACGATGGAATAGGGTACGAGCCAAACTGCGGGGCAAAGATGGACGGAGGCGTATAAATATGGGGCTGATAGCTATACCGCTCTGGATAATAGCGATAACGCTTATATTAAACGGAGGCTGGAAAAAATGAAATCGGAATATATGAGTATACAAATCGAAGTTATAGACAAAGAATTATGTTTCAAATGCGAACATTTCGGGATAAAAGCGATAGAGGCTTTCGCAGATGATGGCATAATATACCGCCGGTATGAGTGCCGGCATTTCAAAAGATGCAAGGAACTTATAGAAAAGTTTAAGGTAAAGGGGGCGTAGTAAGTGCCATTTGAAAAGTTATACGTATATGCGAAAGCGGGAGCGATGATAAACCATACGTTTACCGACGACGTCGCGATCACCTGGGCCAAATCGAAAACCGAAGCGGTCGAAAGGTTTAGCAAACTATACGCGAATGTAACAGCGGGCGATGTCGAGCCGGTAAGGTTTGGCGGCATTGGCGGCGATGGCATCGCGATACTGACGGATTATTGAATGTCGTAAAATGTCGCAGAATGTCGCGAAATGTCGTTAAATGTCGCGAAATGTCGCACTATATAGTGATATAGTGTAGTTGGAAATAAGTAACCAGAGGAAAATCCAGATACCGGTTACCATCAATTAAAACACTCTACAGAAAACGCCACGTTCACGATCGCGGGCGTTTTTTGTATATGTAGGAGGATCATATCATGGATTGTAAATATGCGATGTTTAGGGGCGAAATGTGCAAAGTCGGGCGCATAGTCAACAGTAATGTATGTATCGAAACTAAGAAAGGAATTCGTTTCGTGCATATAAGCCGGTTGCAGTTCCTGGAAGAGGATAAGCCGGAACTGGAAGACATGACAAAGGCGCAGCTGATAGACTACGCGAACGGCAAAGATATACCGATAGATCCCAGAGCGAAAAAGGCGGACATTATCGATGTTATCAGAAATCTATGATTGTATATACATAGTACGTAACGACATAATCGATACTTCCGAATTGAGGTATTCGCTCCGGAGCCTGGACAACTTAAAGCACGGCGGCGTATGGATAGCCGGCGGAGATCCGCAAGGGATAAAGCCGGATAGATCGCTGAGCATAAAACAGCTGGGCGCGAGCAAGTGGGAACGAACGACCTACACGCTACGCAAGATATGCGAGGCGAAAGAAACGCCGGATATGTTTTACCTGTTTAACGACGACTTTTTTATTATGCAGCCGGCGGAGATCATACCGCCGATATATAACGGAACGATATACGACAGACTGAAAACGATAGGCGCAAGCCGATACGCTCAGCATATGAAACATACAGCGGACGAGCTGGCGCGTAGAGGCCTGGGCGTGAATAACTACGCTGTGCATATTCCGATGCTTATAGAAAAAGAAAAGGCGCTCGAAGTTATAGAAGAGTTTACCGGCTGGCCGATGTTTAGAAGTCTGTACGGCAATTACTGGAACATAGGCGGCGAGGATATGGCAGACGTCAAAATAGTAGAGGCTAGCGTAAAGCCGGGCAAGGAAGCAAAGTATTTGTCGACTTCGAATATATCGTTTAAGTACGGCAAGGTAGGCGAGCATATACGGCAGACGTTCAAAGAGAAATGTAAGTATGAGGTATAGACATGGCAAAGGCTTACGCGAAAGAGTTCTATAGTTCGAAAGCCTGGCAGACATGCCGCAACGCTTACGCCAAGATGCGCGGCCATTTATGCGAGGAATGTTTACGTAGAGGAATATACAGGCCGGGCGAAATAGTACATCACAAAATAGAGATAGATCCGATCACGATAAA
>Ga0256405_10005606_pt1 | contig 21380 bp, 13 predicted proteins | sample RumenRJG_02DNA_FD_189096 | JGI IMG/M metagenome (GOLD analysis project Ga0256405, IMG submission 189096) | Bovine rumen microbial communities from Lethbridge, Alberta, Canada - RJG_02 | ecosystem: Host-associated > Mammals > Digestive system > Stomach > Rumen | place: Canada: Alberta... | reverse complement strand
TCGGGTCGGCGGCCTTGGCGTCGGCTTCGGCCTTCGCGGCTTCGGCGGCCTTCTTCGCTGCGTCGGCGTCCGCGGCACGGGCGGACTTTTCGGCTTCAAGCTGCTTGGTCAGGTCGGCGGCTTTCGCGTCGGCTTCGGCCTTTGCGGCGTCGGCGGCCTTCTTCGCGGCCTCGGCATCGGCGGCGCGGGCGGCCTTTTCGGCTTCAAGCTGCTTGGTCAGGTCGGCCAGCTTCGCTTCGGTCTCGGCGAGGGCCTTTTCTTTGGCGCTGCGGAGCGCGAACTCGTCGTTCAGCTTCTTCTCAAAGCCGGTCTTGACCTCATTCACTTCGCTCTCGCGCGCGGCTTTCGCGGCCGTCAGGCTGGCCGCGGCGGCTTTCAGCGCAGGGATCTTGGCGGCGTCGCCCTCTCCGGCGTAGTCGAGGACGCTCTTGCCGGCCTTGTCGGTCAGGTCGGCGCGCGCGCCGGCGTTCATCAGCTCGCGCACGGCGGCGGCGTTCTTGCCGGCCGCGTACATCAGGGCGGTGCGGCCCTCGGGGTCGACGGCGTTGACGTCAGCGCCCGCGCCGATGAGCGCCTTGACCACGCGCTCGTCAGCCGTGTCCTTTGCGGCCCACATCAGCGGCGTCAGGCCGTCGACGGTGAGGTTGGCGTCATTGCCGGCCTTCAGCAGCGCGTTCAGCCGCGCGAGCGAACCGGTGCGGCACACCTGGGCAAAGCGCGCGGGCGAAACGGGCTTCACAGCGCCGCGGCCCTTCATCGCGGCCGCCACATCGGCATCGCTCTTCAGCGCCGAGCGGGACAGGTAGGCGCCGGCATTGCGGCGGGAACGGTCGACAGCGGCGGGGTTGGCGCCGGCATCAAGCAGGGCCATGACGACGTCTTTCGTGTTTTTGCCTTCGAGCGCGAGCATCAGCGGCGAACGGCCGTCACCGGCAGGCGCGTTGACGTTCGCTCCGGCGTCGATCAGCGCGTTCACGATGTCGGCGTTATGATTGCGCGCGGCGGCGTAGGACAGGGCGCTCCAGCCGCGGCGGCGCTCGCGGTCTTTCTGCTGGATCGCCGCGCCGGCGGCCAGCAGCGTGCGGACGATCTCGGGATCGTCGCTGAACTCGGCAGCGTACATCAGCGGCGTGCGGCCGGCCTTGTCGGCAACATTCACCTTCGCACCCGCCGCGATCAGCTGCTGGAGCTTTTCGACGGAAGCCGTCTTGCCGGCGGCCGAAGCGGCGCGCATCAGCGGCGTCACGCCGTCGACGGCACGCTCGGCCGACAGGGCCGTGTCCTTCAGCGCCAGCGCCACTTCGGAAGCCGAGCCGGTGCGGCACAGCTCGATAAACTCCTTCTGCGTCATCGCCCCCGCCGCGGAAGCGGCAAGGCACAGCGCCGCAGCCAGCGCCGCGGCGTGCAGTTTTTTCATGTTCATTGACAGCACCTCGTTCTTTCTGTAAAAATATGGTACTTCTTCGTTTATTATACCGTGAAAAGAAATTTTTGTCTGTTTTTTTGCCGAAAAACTTTTGCCTCTGGCATTTTTACGTAGAAATACGATAGAATAAGACCGACTCTTCTTATGCATTTCTGAGGTGAACAACGTGAAAGTACTGATCGCTATGGATTCATTCAAGGGCAATCTCAGCGGGCTGGAAGCCTCGCAGGCGGTCTCCGCCGGCGTGCTGCGCGCCTGTCCCTGGGCCGAGGTGAAGATCGTGCCCGTTGCCGATGGCGGCGAGGGCACTGTCGACGCCTTCGTCCGCTCGCTGCGAGGCACCACCGTGACCGGCACCGTCCGCGGGCCGCTGGGCGATCCCGTCGAAGCCGCGTGGGGCCTGCTGCCCGACGGCGGCGCCATCGTCGAACTGGCCGCCGCGTCCGGCCTGCCCCTCGTGCCGCTGGAGCTGAGGAATCCGCTTCTGACCAGCTCGTTCGGCACCGGCGAGCAGATCAGAGCTGCGCTCGACGCCGGCGCGCGCTTCATCGTCCTCGGCCTCGGCGGCAGCGCCACCAACGACGGCGGCATGGGCGTGATGGAGGCGCTGGGCGCCCGCTTCCTCGACGAAAACGGAGCGGCGCTGCCCTCGTGCGGCGCGTCGCTTGAGCGCGTCAGCCGCATCGACATGACAGGGCTCGATCCCCGCGCGCGCGAAGCCGAGTTCCTGATCGCCTGCGACGTGCAGAACCCCCTCTGCGGCGAAAACGGCGCCGCCGCCGTCTACGCCCCGCAGAAAGGCGCCTCGCCCGAGATGGTCGCGCAGCTCGACGCCGGACTGCTCCACTTTGCGCAGGTCATCGAGCGCACCACGGGCCGGGACGTCCTCGACATGCCCGGCGGCGGCGCTGCCGGTGGCGCGGGCGCCGGACTGACGGCGCTGCTTGGCGCCAAGCTGACGCGCGGCATCGACGTGCTCGCCCAGGTCGTCGGTCTCGACGCCGAGGTCCGCGACGCCGACGTGATCTTCACCGGCGAAGGGCGCATCGACCATCAGACCGTCCAGGGCAAAGTGATCAGCGGACTGGCCGCCCGCGCCAGAGCTGCCGAAGTGCCGCTCATCGCCATCGTCGGCTGCATCCGCGGCCACATCGGTCCGCTCATGAGCATGGGCCTGACGGCCGTCTTCCCCACCGCCTCCGGTCCCTGCACCACCGCCCAGTCGTTCCAGCACTCCCGCGAAGACCTGGAGCGCACCGCGTCGCAGATCATGCGCGTCATGCGCGGCACCCTGCGCCACCAGGCCGCCAAGCGCCGCCGGTATCGTGCCGAGGGGTAGCAGCAAATTCAAAGCCGACACGAAGGCACAAAGACACGAAGAAAAGAGAAAGCGTAAAAAAACCGGACACCGTCGCGACGTTTGCGGCGATGTCCGGTTTTTTGTGTGCGCTGTTCAGGGGAAAGAGCGCTGTGACATATTAAACAGCGTCTCGTTATATGTACTTTAAGAATACTAGTTCTGCGCCCGATAAACTTCTTCACCGTCCACGATGGTGGCAACGAGTCGGGCCTGGGCCACCTTCTCCAGATCGTCATGCAGGAAATCGCAGTCAAAGACAGCCATGTTGGCGATCTTGCCAAACTCGATTGAGCCCATGCGATGCTCCTGATGCCACTGACGGGCAATGTTGATGGTCATGGCGCGCAGCGACTGCTCGCGGGTGACAGCTTCCTTGATATTGTGCGGCTTGTCGGCTCCGCCGAGCACTTCCTTGGGATACGAGCGCTTTTCCGCCGTGTAAATGCTGTACTGAACGTTCATCAGCGGCGAAACCGGATAGTCGGAATGGAAGACCACATTGGCACCCGCATCATAGAAAGACTTGATGGGATACGAGTTCTCTGCCAGCTCCTTGCCGACATACGAGACTTCCAGATCATACACGCCGGTGACCTCCGGCGTCCACAACGGCGGCACGGCCGGGATGGAACCGGTTGCCGCCATGCGGCGGATGTCCTCTTCGGTCACGAAGTGCAGATGGGCCAGCACGTTGCGCTGATCCCTGCTGCCGGTGATCTTCTCCGCATCTTCGATGCAGCCCAGCATGAAATGAGTGGCGCCGCCCCCCTCAGAGTGGACATGGACGGAGAGCCCTTCCTTATTGGCCTCGACAATCAGCTCGACCATCTTGTCGTGATCGTTGAAGCGCTCCACCCCGTGATAGCCCGGCTGATCCGCGTAATCCTGATTCTGCCAGCCCGTGTGCGCTTCGGTCACGCCGTCCAGGAACGCTTTGGCGCCGACGATGTGGAAATACTCGCCGCTCAGCTCGGCGCGCTGCGCAGCGATGCGGGCGATCTCCGCCTTCGGGCTTTCGACATTGTCGAGCACATACATATAGGCATACGTGCGCAGCTTCAGTTTGCCTTCCTGCTCCAGCTCATGATAGGCCCTGGGGGCGTCCGGGTGGACGATCTCCGCGCCGGCATCGCTGACGGCGGTAAAGCCGCTGCTCAGGGCAAACTCCTGCCACGCGAGCAGATATTCCTTGATTTCTTCAACAGATGAGGGAAGGCGCGGCACAAGCTCGAACACGGGACCTTCGCAGATATAGCCGTCAGGTTCGCCATTGGCATCCACATGCACCTGGTCATAGCCGCATTTCTTCGCGTAGGACGCGTCGATGCCCGCCCACTCCAGCGCCTTGGTATTGAGAAGCATGGAATGTCCGCCGTTAGTTTGCATGATGAGCGGCTTATCGGCGCAGATCTCGTCAAGATACGCCTTGCTGACGTACTCCTCGTTTTCCACCCACCCTGCCGCCAGGTAGAACGTGCGCTGCGGGTTCTTGGCTATGAATTCCCTGATGATCTCGCGGTACTGCGCATAGTCCGTCAAGCCGACCGGCATCAGGTTCGCCTGTCCGATGGCGCGGTAGCCGGCCAAATGGCCGTGACAGTGGGATTCGAGGAATCCGGGATAGATGAAGTTCTCGCCGTAATCAAGCACCGCGGCGTCCGCATCGGCAAGTTCTGCGGCTTTTTCCGGATCGCCGATATAGGCAAATACACCGTTTTTGACAAGTGCTGCGCGGGCACTCGGTCTCTTTTCGTCCATGGTGATGAAGTTGCCGAGAATAATTGCCTGCTTCATAAAATGTATCCTCCTGTCCTGTATGTGCAGGGCATGGGCGTCTCCCCCTCGCCTGTGATACGAATACGAAATGAAAATGCTCACCGCACGGTCATGCCCCAAGCGGGCACGGCCGCGCGATTAGCTTTTTAATCGCGAAACAGTATTAGGGCCTTGGTGCCGGCTTTGGATTTTGCAGTTCCGCGATCTCCTCCGCGCTCAGGCCGAAGCGGGCGAATACGGCTTCGCTGTCGGCGCCCGCTTCGGGTGCGGGCGTGCGCACGCTCGGCGGCGTTTCGCTCAGCCTGATGTGCGGCCCCGTCACGGTGAAGCGTCCGCCGCCCGGCGCGGGCACGGCGGGGAACATGCCGCGGTCTTCCGCAAGGTGCGGATCAGCGCTCATCTGCTCAGTGTTCAGCACAGGCGCGCAGGAGATGCCCGCTTCGTCAAGCCGCGCGCAGATTTCCGCGCAGGTCAGACCGCGCGTCCACTGCCCGATCAGCGCTGCCAGCTCGTCCTGATTTTTCAGACGGTCGGCGATGTGACGGTATCGCGGCGATCCAGCCAGCCCGGGCCGTCCCATCACGCGCGCCAGGGCGGCCCAGCTGGCGTCGCCCGACGTGCCGAAGACGACCGTGCCGTCCCTGGCCGGGAACGAATCATAAGGATAGGTCGACGTGTCACGGTTGCCGATCTGCGCAGGATTTTTGCCGGTGGCGAAGTACAGCAGGCTGATCGACGACATGGCGGCGACGAGCGAATCGAGCAGCGCCACGTCCACCACCTGCCCCCGCCCGGTGCGCTCACGGGCCAGCAGCGCGGCGAGGATGCCCAGGGCGCACGACAGAGCGCCGGTCATGTCGCTGACGGAAGCGGCACTGCGCGTGGGCGGCTGTCCGGGGAATCCCGTGGCCGCCATCAGGCCGCTCCTGGCCTGCATGACGAGATCGTAGCCGGCTTTGCGGCTGCTGCGTCCCGTCTGGCCGAAGCCCGACAGCCGCGCGAAGACCAGCCGCGGATTGACGGCCGAAAGCGCCTCCCAGCCCAGCCCCAGCTTCTCCATCACGCCGGGACGGAAGTTTTCCAGCACCACGTCGGCCTGCGAAGCCATCTTCAAAAACGCCGCCCGCGCCTTTTCGCTTTTCAGGTCGAGCGTGACGCTGCGCTTGTTGCGGTTCAGCGTCAGATGGAACGCGCTCACGCCGTTCACGAACGGCTCCAGAGCGCGCTCGCTGGCGCCGCCGGGACGCTCGATCTTGATCACTTCCGCGCCCAGATCGGCCAGCACCATCGCGCAGTACGGCCCGGCAACGAGGTGCGTCAAATCAAGGACGACGATCCCGTCAAGCGCGCCGCTCATGGCCGCACCTTCTGCGCCGGCATGAACTCGCGCCACCACGGTGCAAACGTGCGCTCCGGCTCGTCAAGGTGCACGGCTTCGCCGATCACGGGCGTGAGCAGTCTCACGCCCGTGCCGTCAAGGGCGGAGGCAAGGCGTTCAAACGGCTCATACCAGGGATGGCGGGCCAGCGCGAACTTGCCGCTGTGCACGAGCAGAAGGCTTTTCGCGCGCCACAGCTCGGCCGCGGCGCGGGCGGTCTGCTCGGGGAACATGTGGATGTGCCGCCAGTCTTCGTTATACTGGCCGTTTTCGGCGATGACGAGGTCAAACGGGCCGAACTTCTCCCCGATTTCCTTCACATGCTTCGCCCAGCCGCTGTCGCCGGTGTAGTACACACGCCTCTGCGGCGTGATGAAGGCAAACGACGCGCACAGCGTCTGATCGCGCTTGAAGAGACGCTGCGCGTAGTGCTGCGCGGGCAGCAGATGCACGGTCAGCCCGTCGAAGTCGAACGCGTCGTGCCAGTCGCCCTCGTGAATGATCTTCGGGTCGAAGCCCCACATCTCGAAGTACTCGCCCAGGCCGAGGCCGCAGACGACGTTCCTGATCTTCGGCCGCAGCGCGGAGAGCGTTTTATAGTCAAGGTGATCCCAGTGCTCGTGCGAGATGACGAGCACGTCGATCTCGGGCATGTCATCGGCTGTGTACACATCGGTGCCGGGGAAGGCCCTGCCGATGAACGGCACGGGCGAGGCGTAGCCGCAGAAAACGGGATCGGCGAGGATGTTCTTTCCGTTCAGCTTCAGGAAGAAGCTGGAGTGCCCCATCCAGACAAGCGCGTCGCGATTTGCCGGCAGCGCTTTGAGGTCCGTCTTTTTCGACGGCAGCGGCCGGGAAGGCGTCAGGTCGGGATACTCGGCGGTGAAGAACTTCCACCACGCTTTCAGCAGGCCGTCATGACTCTGGGCCGTGATGATCTCCGCCGGCTCGACGCGGGAAAACGCCCCGCCGTTCCAGTTTGGCGACGCCGTGATCCGTGCCAGGCGCTGCGGCGACATAGGCCGGCCGAACGGCGAAGAGCGCAGCCACAGCCAAAGCGCGCCGCCGGCGGTCAGAAGCAGGATCAGGACGCATAGAAAAAACTTTTTCACTCGGACTCCTCCATTTTCTCGTGATGCAGAAATACAGCAAAACTCTTTTGATACTATCAGGGCCGGTCACGCTCCGCACGCCGCATCTGGCATTTGGGGCAGAAGACGGACGACCGGCCGCCGATGACGGCACGCTCCAGCTTCGTTCCGCACGCCGGGCACGCTTCGCCGGCATGGCCGTAGACGCGCAGAAACGGCGTGTTGCGGTATTCGTGTCCGCGCGTGCGCAGATATTCCTCCGGCGACGCGCGCGTTTGTTCCACATGGAACGACATCAGCTCCTTCGTCGTCTGCGCCAGGCGCTTCCATTCAGGCGCCGTCAGCGACCAGGCGGGCCTCTGCGGATGGATGCGAGATGCAAAGAGGATCTCGTCGGAATAGATGTTGCCGATGCCGCACACGGCCGTCTGATCGAGCAGACAGGTCTTGACGGCCCGGGACGAACGGCCCAGACGCTCCTTCAGCCACGCGCCCGTGACGCAGGGATCGAACGGCTCGGCTCCCAGGCGGTCCATGCCCGTGAAGTCGTCGACCTCGCCCGCATCGATCAGCCACAGACGGCCGAAGCGCCGCACGTCGGCAAAGCGCAGCTGCATCCCGCCGCTGAGGTCGAGCACGGCGCGCGTGTGAGGCTCTGCCGGAAAGTCGGGCGGGCAGGCCATCAGCACGCCCGTCATGCGCAGATGGACGACGAGCTCGCCGCGGTCAAGGCAGAAGCGCAGGAACTTGCCGCGCCGCGCCAGCGACGTGATCGTCCGCCCGCAGACAGCGCGCACAAACAGCGCCGGCCCGGGATGGCCGCAGACGGAAGCGTCGCTCACCCGCGCGCGTTCGATCGCGCGTCCGCACACGCGCGGGGCGATCGCGCCGCGGACCATCTCCACCTCGGGCAGCTCAGGCATAGGCGGTCCTCCACCGAGACGCTTCCAGCCGGTAGGTGGGGTGCATCAGGCCGGTGGGCGCGTAGAACTCGTCATGAGTATGCACAAATCCCAGCTTGAGAAGCAGCGCCCGCGAGCCCTCGTTGCGCGGATTGTGCCCGGCTGTCAGCGCGGGCGCGCCGAGCGTTTCAAAGGCATATCGGATGACGCGAGAGGCAGCTTCGAAGCCGATCCCCTGCCGCCAGAAGGCCGGCCGGAGGTGAAAGCCCAGCTCGAAGACGCATCCGCCTGCACTGCCGGGTCTCAGGCCGCAGCAGCCGGCCAGCTCGCCGGTGCCGAGCATGAAGACGGGCCAGTACTGCACGCCGAACTTTTCGCCGTTTGTGATTTCCAGCTTCAGCCTGGAAGCGATCTCCTCCGGCGTGAAGACGCCGGAAGCGCAGATCAGCCGCGTCACCTCCTGATCGCCCCAGAGGCAGCGTGCCAGCTGTGCGTCGGCGTCCGTCCAGAGCGAAAAGCCCAGCCGCTCCGTCGTCATGAAAAAGCGCCGCATCCTCATCCCTCCGCTCGCAAATGTCGCCCCTCATTATACCCCGGCGGCAAAATTTTGTGCCGCTGTTATCTTGATATTTTTCCGGAACGACGTATGATACAGGTTTGGGGAAACGCTGATAAAATACGTCATCTCCTGCGAAACGCTGTCCGAGGGGCTCCTCCAACGTACGGAAGTACGCCTTCGGAGCCCCTTTCGGACAGGTTTCTTCGGATCTGACGCATTTTCTCAGGTTTTCTGTGCGCTCGTCAAATACTGCATAATGGGATTAAATCAGCGTTTTCTCAACGTGATGAGGGCAAACTCGCCATTGATTTTGCCCCTTTAAAACGTTTATAATAGACGAAGTTCAGACAACCCTGACCGAACGATAACGATCCCGGACTGGAGGGGAAAGATTTTGGATTTCAACTTTGACAAGGCGCAGTGTCAGAACCTGCGCAAATCGCTGCGTTTCGAGTGGCTGGAGACGAACGGCCTGGGCGACTACGCTTCGAGCTCGATCGTCGGCTGCAACACGCGCAAGTATCACGGACTGTTCGTCGGCAATCTCGACAAGCCCGCCGGCCGCTATGTGCTGCTGTCGGCGCTGGAGGAAGAAGTCGTCGAGAACGGAGCCAAATTCCCGATCTCGAGCCGCCAGCATCCCGGCAATTTCTACCCTCACGGACACGAATACCTGCGCGGCGTCACCATCGGCGCCTGGCCGCGCTTCCGCTACCGCGTGGGCGACATCATCCTCACGCGCGAGATCCTCATGCCGCGCGGCCGGCACTGCTCGCTCATCCGCTATTCCGCCGAGCAGCGCGGCTCCACGCGTCCCGATCTGAAGCTGATCGTGCGTCCGCTGCTGGCCTACCGCAATTTCCATCAGCTGACGAAGGCCAACATGGACCTGCGCGTCAAGACCTGGCCCGCCCCAAGCGGCTTCAAGATCGCGCCCTACGAGGGCATGCCCGACCTGTACATGCAGACGGATGCGGCGTTCGCGTTCTATCCGTCGCCCGACTGGTACTACAACGTCGAGTACCTGATGGAGCACGAGCGCGGATTTTCGTTTACCGAAGACCTGTTCATGCCCGGCGAGTTCGAGCTCTCGCTCTCGCCCGACAAGCCCGCCATCCTCTGCGTCTCTCCCGACGCGCCCTGCAACGCCGACGGCCTCGCCCGCCTCTGGGATGACGAGACGAAGCGCCGCCTCGCCAAAGAGAGCAGCGCCCAGAACATCGCCGGACACCTGGCGCGCGAGGGCGAGAAGTTCCTCTTCTGCGACTCGCGCAACGGCCGGAGCGTGATGGCCGGCTTCCCCTGGTTCGACGCCTGGGGCCGCGACACGATGATCGCGCTGCCCGGCCTGACCTTCTGCGCCGACCGCGCGCAGGACGGCGTCGACATCCTCAACCAGACCGCGCAGAACATGAAGGGCGGCATCGTCCCCAACGTCTACGCCGCCGACGGCGAGAGCCACAGCTACAACTCGGCCGACGCCTCGCTGTGGTACGTGTGGGCTGTGCAGCAGATGGTGAAGCTGCTCCCCACGGGCCTCGGCATGACGAAGGAGCACTGCTGGCAGGCGGTGCGCGACATCATTGCCGCCTACTCCACCGGCAGGGCGCCCGGCACGCGCATGGACGACGCCGGCCTGCTCTTCACAGGCAGTCCCGACACGCAGCTGACGTGGATGGACGCCACGGTGAACGGACGTCCCGTCACGCCCCGCTGGGGCTGTGCCGTGGAGCTCAACGCGCTGTGGTACAACGCGCTCTGCTTTGAAAACAAGCTGGCGACGACGTTCGGCGGCAATCCCATGTGGGACAAAGCGCTGATCGCCGGGCTCAAAAAAGAATTCATCAGGCGCTTCTGGGACGACCGCCGCGGCTATCTGGCCGACGTCTGGCGTCCCGAAGGCGCCGACTGGAGCTTCCGCCCCAACCAGATCTTCGCTGCGTCGCTACCCGAGCCGCTGCTCGAGCGTCCCGAGGCGGCCGAGATGGTCGGCCGGGTGCGCACCGCGCTGCTCACGCCCTACGGCCTGCGCACGCTTTCTCCGGCCGATCCGGCCTATCGCTCGCGCTACGAAGGCAGCCCCGAGGAGCGCGATTCCGCGTATCATCAGGGCACGGTCTGGCCGTGGCTGCTCGGCGCCTACACCGACGCGGTGATGTACAGCATGTGGGATCACGACATCGCTTCACGCCACATCCTCGACACGATCACGCCGCTTTTGGGCAAGCATCTTCGCGACTACGGCGTCGGCTCGATCCCGGAGATCTTCGACGCCGCGCCGCCCACCCGTCCTAACGGCACGCCGTTCCAGGCGTGGAGCGTGGCCGAAGTGCTGCGCGCCCTCAGGACCATCCAGCTGGCAGCTCCCGGCGAATATCGCCGCTGGGAAGCCAAATTGAAGGAGGAGGCGATGTAAATGCGCGTTCTCATGCTGGGCTGGGAGTTTCCTCCCAACCAGAGCGGCGGTCTCGGCACCGCCTGTTACGGGATCACACGGGCCCTGCTCCGCAAAGGGACCGATGTTCTGTTCGTCCTGCCTTCCACGACGCTGAGCGAACATCCTGAATCGCACGTCAAGCTGCGCTCTGCCTCGGGCACCCTTGTGCCCGAACTCGCCCCGCGCGAGGAGGAGCTGCGGCGCGACTTTCAAAGCGGCCGCGGCCTGCCTCAGCCGCCCATGGGGCGCATGCGCCTGCACGAGCATCTGCGCACGCTTTCTCCTGCCAGCGCTGAGCACGGCGGCCGCACGATCGAGGAGCTGCACACCTTCACCTCACGCATGGTGATGCGCGGCATCCGCTCGTCGCTGCGTCCGTACACGACGCCCGAAAGCTATGAAGAATATCTGACGCAGTTCCTCTCGCGACGCTCTTCGCATGACGAGCCGGCTGGCGAAGGTCTGCCGCCGCTTGAGCAGCTGGAGCGCTTCAAAAACGCGCTCGCCGCCTCGGCGCTGGCCAAGAGCGGCCCCGGCAAAGCGGCCGCTCCCGCGGGCGAGATGACCTGGAACGAGATCAAGCTGCACGGCGGCTACGGCAAAGACCTGATGAGCGAGGTCTACCGCTTCAGCATCGCGGCCGCGCAGATCGCGATGGAAGAGGACTTCGACGTGATCCACGTCCACGACTGGATGACCTATCCGGCCGGCATCCTCATCAAGCAGCTCACCGGCAAGCCGCTGGTGGCACACATCCACGCGCTTGAGCACGACCGCAGCGGCGAAGGCGTCAATTCCGAGATCGCCCACATCGAGTGGGCCGGCATGACCGCCGCCGACACCGTCGTGGCCGTGAGCTACTACACGAAGAACGAAGTGATGCGCCAGTACGCCATCCCCGAGGACAAGATCCAGGTGGTGCACAACGCCGTCAACCGCGACGAGTCGCAGCATCAGTATCACCTCAGCGTGCCGCCGCACAAGGAAAAGCGCGTGCTGTTCATGGGCCGCATCACGTACCAGAAGGGGCCCGACTACTTCGTCGAGGCGGCTCGTCTGGTACACGAGCGTATGCCCGACGTGCACTTCGTCATGGCCGGCAGCGGCGACATGTTCTACCGCATGGTGCGGCGCGTCGCTCAGCTGCGGATGGGCACGGTGTTCCACTTCCCGGGCTTCCAGAAGGGGACGGACATCGAACGCATGTATGCCAGCTGCGACCTGTACGTGATGCCCAGCGTCTCCGAGCCGTTCGGCATCGCGCCGCTGGAGGCGATGATCTGCGACACGCCGGTCATCCTCTCGCGCCAGTCGGGCGTTTCGGAAGTGGTGCACAACGCGCTCAAGGTCGATTTCTGGGACATCCACGAGATGGCCAACAAGATCTGCGCCGTGCTCGCCTACCCCAAGCTGGCCGAGGCGATGGTCAAGAACAGCCGCGAGGACCTGCGCCGCATCCGCTGGTCCACGGCCGCCGCGCGTCTCAACGATATTTACCGTGACTGTCTGAACAGGAGATGACGTAAAAATGCCTTCGATCTGTTTTTATTTCCAGGTCCATCAGCCGTATCGTCTGCGTCACTACAGCTTCTTCGACATCGGCCAGGACCATTTCTACGAGGACGTGGAGGCCAACCGCACGATCCTCGATAAAGTCGCCCGCAAGTGCTATCTGCCCATGAACGCTCTGCTGCTGAAGATGATCAAGCGGTGGGAAGGGCGCTTCAAAGTGTCGTTTTCCATCTCCGGCGTGGCGATGGATCAGTTCGCCGAGTATCAGCCGGAGATCATCGACAGCTTCCGCGCGCTGGCCGACACGGGCTGCGCTGAGCTGATCTCCGAGACCTACGCGCACTCGCTGGCGGCGCTGTTCGATCCCGACGAGTTCCGCGCCCAGGTGAAGATGCACGACGATCTGCTGATGAAGCACTTCGGCGTGACGCCGCATGTGTTCCGCAACACGGAGCTGATCTACCGCAACGACATCGCCCAGATGGTGGAAGACATGGGCTATGACGCGATCCTCACCGAGGGCGCCGACCACATCCTCGGCTGGCGCAGTCCCAACTTCATGTACTCGCCGCAGAGCTGCAACCGCCTCAAGCTGATGCTCAAGAACTACCGTCTGTCGGACGACATCGCCTTCCGCTTCTCCAACCGCGGCTGGGAGGAATGGCCGCTCACCACGGAGAAGTTCGCGAACTGGGCGCACGCGGTCAACGGCAACGGCGAGCTGATCAACCTGTTCATGGACTACGAGACGTTCGGCGAGCATCAGTGGGCCGAGACGGGCATCTTCGACTTCATGGAGGCGCTGCCGGCGGCCATCTTCACCAGTCCCGACATGGATTTCGTCACGCCTTCGGAGGCCGCAAAGCGCTATTCGCCGGTCGCCAAGGTGGACGTGCCCAACGCCATCTCGTGGGCCGACGTCGAGCGCGATCTCACCGCCTGGCTGGGCAACGACATGGAGCGCGACGCGATCGAAGCCTGCTACGCGCTCAAGGACAAGGTGATGGCCACGGGCGACGAGGGCGTGATCCGCACCTGGAGACGCCTCCAGACGTCGGACCATTTCTACTACATGTGCACCAAATGGTTCTCCGACGGCGACGTGCACAAGTACTTCAACCCCTACGGCACGCCGTACGACGCGTACATCAACTATATGAACGTGCTCTCCGACTTTGGCATGTCGCTGAGCTGATGAGCCTTTCGGCTTGATTTTTTCGCCAATCTTATTATTTTCAGGAGTTCTGCATGACAGAAAACGCGACTAGAAAGGGTCCCGCGGCGCTGTTCGAGGTTTCGTGGGAAGTGTGCAACAAGGTCGGCGGCATCTATACCGTCGTCAGCAGCAAGGCTCAGGAAGCGGTGAAGCGCTTCGGCGACAATTATTTCCTGATCGGACCGCTGCGCGATGTCAATCCCGGCTTTGTCGAAGGGCAGCCGGGCGACGCGGACAGCGCTCAGTGCGAGCTGTTCCGCCGCGCGGCCGCCGTTCACGGCCTGAAGTGCCGCTTCGGCCGCTGGGCCATCCCCGGCTCGCCGAAGGTGATCCTCATCGACTGGAAGGGCCGCTACAACCAGAATCAGCTGCTCTACGACCTGTGGCACGACTACGGCGTCGATTCGCTGCGCGGCGCATGGGACTACATCGAGCCGGTCATGTTCAGCACCGTCTGCGGCGAGGCCATCGCCACGTTCGCCGGACTGCTGACCGACGCCAGCGAGACCGAGCTCTCCGTCGCCGCGCACTTCCACGAGTGGATGTGCGGCGCGGGCCTGCTCTACCTCAAGAAGCACGCCCCGAAGATCGCCACGGTGTTCACCACGCACGCCACGGTGCTGGGCCGTTCGATGGCCGGTAACGGGCGCGACATCTACTCGCAGATGGATCAGATCAATCCCGCGCAGGAGGCCGCCAACTACGGCGTCGTCGCCAAGCACTCGATGGAGGCGGCCGCGGCGCGCGAGTGCGACTGCTTCACCACCGTCAGCAATCTGACGGCGCACGAGGCCGCCGCCTATCTGGGCGTGCGTCCCGATCTGGTCACGCTCAACGGTCTGTCGCTGAACGCCATCCCCGATTACAGCGCCGAGCGCAGCGCCGCCATCAGCGCCCGCGCGCGCATCCTCACGGCCGTCTCGCGCCTGCTCAGACGCGACCTTCCCGCCGACACGAGGCTGCTGCTCATCTCCGGACGGTACGAGTATCACAACAAGGGCGTCGATCTGTTCCTCGACGCGTTGGCCGAGCTCAACCGCTCGCGTCCGGCCGATCAGCCGCCCGTCCTGGCGCTCTTCGCCGTCATGGGCGGTCACAACGGCGTCAGCTCCGCGGCCGCCTCGGGCGATCCTTCTCAGAAGCCGCCCGTCGGCCCCAACTGGATCGCCACGCATTCCATCTTCGACCTCGCGCACGATCCCATCGTCTCGCGCTGTTTGGAGCTCGGCCTCGACAACCGTCCGGAAAACCCGGTGCAGGTCGTCTTCAACCCCGCGCAGCTGGACGGCAATGACGGATTTTTCAACATGACCTATGACGAGGTGCTCTCCGCCTGCGACTGCGGCGTGTTCCCCTCGTGGTACGAGCCCTGGGGCTACACGCCTCAGGAGGCGGCGGCGTTCGCCGTGCCCACCGTCACCAGCGATCTGGCCGGCTTCGGCCAGTGGGTGCGCGAGCAGGACGAGTGCATCGGCACCGCCGTCATCGAGCGCGCGCATGTGCCGTATGAGGCCAGCGTGCGTCAGCTGGCGCGCGAGCTGAGCCTGATCACGGAGCTGACGGACGAGCAGCTGCTCGAGCGCCGCGCCGCGGTGCGCGCCCTGGCGACGGAAAGCGACTGGACCAAGTTCTACGCCGCCTATGACGAAGCCTATGCGCTCGCCAGCCGCTTCCGCACCGAGCGCATCACCAGCCGTCCGATGGCCAAGATGGACGACGCCACGCTGACGAGCATCTACTCCGGCACGCCGTCGGCCACGCCGCTGCTGCACGGCTTCACCAGCACGGCCAAGCTGCCCGAGCCGCTCTCGCGCCTGGCGGAATTCGCGCGCAACATGTGGTGGACGTGGCATCCTGAGTACGAGCCTCTGTTCTCCACGGTCGATCCGGCCGCCTGGGAGCAGAACGGTCATTCAGCCGTGGCGCTGCTTGAGAAGACGGATCACAGCCGCTTCGTCGAGCTGGCGCAGGACGAGGGCTATCTGGCGCTGTACCGCCGCGCGCTGGCCGAGTTCGACGCAGAGATGAACGCGCCGTTCGACGATTCCGTGTCCAATCTCGACGCCAAGCACCCGATCGCCTACTTCTCGACCGAGTACGGCATCCACGAGAGTCTGCCCATCTACTCCGGCGGTCTCGGCGTGCTCTCCGGCGACCACCTCAAGAGCGCCAGCGACCTGCGTATGCCGCTCGTCGCCGTGGGCCTGCTCTACCGCTGCGGCTACTTCGTGCAGCAGATCTCGCACGACGGCCGCCAGCAGGCGCTGTACCCCAGCAACGATTTCCGTATGCTGCCGCTGCGCCGCGTGCGCAACCAGAGCACGGGCGAGCATCTGTACGTGTCGCTCGACCTTCCCGGCCGCACGCTCTACGCCCGCGTCTGGGAGGTGAAGGTGGGCCGCATCTCGCTCTATCTGCTCGACACCGACACGCCCAAGAACACGGAGGAAGACCGCCGCGTCACCGATCGCCTCTACGTCGCCGACCGCGACACCCGCATCCGTCAGGAGATCCTGCTCGGTATGGGCGGTCCCAAGGCGCTGGCCGCGCTCGGCCTGCATCCGCGCGCCTATCACATGAACGAAGGACACTCCGCGTTTATGATCCTTGAGCGCATCCACCATCTCTGCCTCACCCGCGGCCTCAGCTTCGAGGCCGCGCGCGAGGTGGTGCGCGGAGACAGTGTGTTTACCACGCACACGCCGGTCGACGCGGGCAACGAGAGATTTTCAGAAAACCTCATGCACCGCTATTTCGACAGCTGGACGGAAAGCCTGGGGCTGAAGTGGGACGACCTGCGCGCCCTCGGCTGCCGCGACGGCGGCACCGATTTCGAGATGACGCTGCTGGCGCTCAACCATGCCGTGCGCAGCAACGGCGTCAGCCGCCTGCACGGCAGCGTGTCGCGCGCCATGTGGCAGTTCAACTGGAAGGGCGTGCCCACCGAGGAGATCCCCATCGGACACGTCACCAACGGCGTGCACCTGGCCAGCTTCACCGGCCCGTCCATCGCGCGCCTGCTGAACGGCTCCGTCGGCAAGGACTGGAAGTATCTGCCCGCATCGGCGCCGCAGTGGGCCGCCGTCGAAGAGCTGCCCGACGATCAGGTGTGGGCTGCCAAGCAGGAGCAGAAGAAGGCCGTCTTCGACCTGCTCCGCGCCACCTCGCCGAAGAGCTTCCAGCAGGCTTCTGCCGAGTGGAAGCAGACGCCGCTTGTCATCGGCTTCGCGCGCCGCTTCGCGCCCTACAAGCGCGCCACGCTCGTGATGGCCGACATGCAGCGTCTGCTGCGCATCCTCTCCGACAGCGAGCGTCCCGTCATCCTCGTCTTCTCAGGCAAGGCGCACCCCGCCGACACACAGGGCGGCGACCTTATCCAGCAGGTCGTGCGCGCCTCACGCAACGAACTGGCCGGAAAGCTCTTCTTCATCCCCAACTACAACCTCGACACCGCCCGCACCATGGTGCAGGGCTGCGACGTGTGGCTGAACAATCCCCGCCGCCCCTACGAGGCCAGCGGCACCAGCGGACAGAAGGCCGCGCCCAACGGCACGCTCAACCTCAGCATCTCCGACGGCTGGTGGTGCGAGGGCGACAACGGCCGCAACGGCTGGACGATCGGCCCGCGCGTAACCTCCATCCACGATCTGCCCTCCGAACAGAGCGACTACGCCGATGCCGATTCGCTGTATTCACTGCTTGAGGACGAAGTGACGCCGATGTTCTTCAGCCGCGGCGACGACGGACTGCCTCACGAGTGGATCGCCCGCATGAAAAACAGCATCGCCACGTTGGCGCCGGAGTACAACAGCGCCCGCATGGTGCGCGAATACTTCGCCGGCAGCTACCGTCCGGCCGCAGAACGCCACCTGGCCCTGCGCGCTGAAAACCGCCTGCTGCCCCGCGCCATCGCGACGTGGAAAAAGGACGCCGGCGCCCGCTTCGCCGGGACGCACATCGAGCAGATCCGCATCAGCGGTCTGGTCCAGAACTCGGTGCCCTGCACCGACACGCTGACGGTGAGCGCCACCGTCGTGCCCGGCGCGATGAAGCCCGAAGAGCTGCTCGTCCAGTTCGTCGCCGGCCGCAGCGACACGCGCGACTTCACCGAAAAGCCCGACGTGGCCGACATGACCTGCACGGGCGCCGACGAGCGCGGACACCTGACCTACACCGTCACCTACACGCCGTCGCACAACGGTCACTACCTCTACGGCGTGCGCGTCATGCCCTGGCGCGACGGCCTGGATAACCCGCTTGACAGCGGCATGATCCAGTGGGGCTAGAAAGCAATGAGTAATTAGGAATGAGTAATGAGTAATTAAAAACCCGAGCGCTGAACTGTGTTTTTCAGCGCTCGGGTTTATTTTGTGGTGCACACCACTGTTATATTCTTCTCGAATAGAAATACACTGTAGGGGCGGGCCCATGTGCCCGTCCGTTTCTCCCTCTGTTCAAAATCGTAGAGCCAGGCGGCCACGCGGGACCGCCCCTACGAATGGCATTGGGGTTAGACAGCACAAGGCCCCGGACGCTGAATCAGAGTCCGGGGCCTTGTGTATTAGGAGAGATTCGCCAATTATCACTCCCTGCGGGGCGCGGCTACTTTGCGGGATCGGCCGGCTGCCCGGCCAGCTTCTGAGGAAGCTTTCCCCATTCACCCTCGCACACGCGGGAGAGCATCTTTTTTACAAAATCCGGCAGATCATAGTTCATGTCCGCATCCAGCCAGTTTACAAACACCCCCGACAGCAGACTGTGATAAAAACGCTCCACCGATTCGCGATCCGTCTGCGCCGCCGCGTCGTCCTTCAGCGCCTCTGTCACGAACCGACGCACGATGAGCTTCAGCACACGGTCCATCCCCTGGCGGAACTCCTCGTACCGCGACATGTGATACAGACGCCGCAGCTCCTTCTTGTGCTTCTCGCACTCCTGCGCCAGCGGCATCACCAGGTCGGCCAGATCCTTGAACGGCCCGTGCTCCTTGCTCATGCGCTCAAACCAGTCCGTGGCCGTATGCTCCCACAGCGCCTGCAAGTCGCTGAAATGGTAATAAAACGTGTTGCGGCTCAGCTCGCAGCGCTCGCACAGCTTCAGCACCGTGATCTCGTCATAGGGCATCTCGTCGAGCAACTCCCAGAACCGCCTGATGATCTCTCTCTGCGTCAATGTAGAAGCCATTGTTCGTACCTCCGTATTGGATTTGTGATTCTCGTCGCCGCGCCCCCGCCTCAGCGGACAGACGCGAGCCAGTGCTCCGTTTCAACACATACACGCTTTTTGTCACAACAAGCAAAGGTGCAATTTATGCGGAGCCGCGCGCGCCGGCCCCGCTGAAAAACATCAATATTTGACACTTCATCTCTAATGCACATTTTACAAACAAACAGGCACTTTTCAACTGACAGTATAAATATTATGTAATAATTCAGTGCATTTTATTCTGTATGTTATTATATGATACTTTCATATCATGGTCTGTGAGCCAGCGGTACCGTATCACGCACTAATAGGAAAACAAGCTCCGCCGCCAGAGCGTATGATATAATGAAATCAATCAGGGAGGTGCGAACAATGTACGATTCCACGAACAAAGACATCCTGACGATCGAGCAGATCAAAAGCGTCGTCAAGCCCCTGGCGGAAAAATACCAGGTGGAAGCCATTTACCTGTTCGGCTCCTACGCACGAGGCGAGGCGCATGAAGACAGCGATCTGGATTTTCTCGTGTTCAGCGGGGATAAATGCGACCCGACTCAGGTTTTCGCAATCGCAGAGGAATTACGTGAGAAATTCAAAAAAAGCATTGACGCCTTTGAAATTTGTGAAATCAATAAGGGAACGCCTTTCTACAATGCCATCATGAAAGAAAGGGTATTAGTTGCATGAAATACACTGATCAGCAAAGATTACAAAAAATATACGATTATTCGGTTAAACTTCTGAAAACCATAGAGACATTACACATTACTTCTGACAAGCTCTTGAGCGATGTTCCGTCTCAATGGCTAGTCACAACACCATTATATAATATTGGCGAACATGTCTCACATCTTTCAGCTGATTTTAAAGCTGCACACAGCACTGTTCCATGGGAATTGATTTCAGGCTTGAGGCATCGCCTCGTCCACGATTATGACGGTACTAACTGGAATCTCATCGTCAAGATCATCTTTAGAGACATTCCAATCCTGATTGATCAAATAGAGAGTTACAAAGAAAAAAAATTTGAAAGATAGGCAGTGCAAAAACCATCCCCGCCAAATCATCACAATTTGGCGGGGATGGTTTTTTGCATTAGGATCGATGTCAAAGACAAATTCAAAGCCGCCACAAAGGCACAAAGGGACACGAAGGACAAAAAATCCGGACGGAGCCGTGAGGCTCCGTCCGGAGATGATACAAATGTTCGATTGGCTCAGCTTCGATTAGAAGCTCAGGAACGTACGGAAGCGGATGACCTTATCCTCATAGTCATGGTCAACTTTGCCCGCGCTCATCAGGCCATCATGCTTGGTGTAATCAACGATGAACTGAAGGTTGGGGCTGTACTGATAGCCGATACCAAACTGAAGCTGCTTGGCCTTGCCATTGTTATCCTGATCGTAGTGCACATAGCGCTCATAAGTGCTGAACTTAGCGCCCCACTTCTGGATAGCTGAAACCTTGAGCAGTTTCGTATCTTCAGCCATAGGTCCACGCATAGCAGTCTTATCCCAGCCACTCCAGCTCATCGGGCCCGTGCCATTCTGGACAAAGAAGCCCTTGTCATACTTAGCGAATTCGCCGCGCAGACTGGTGAACTTCAGCAGATCCTGGTTGAGGTCAAGGACAACCTTCCACATCTTGGGTTTATCTTCAATAAGCATATCGGTTCCGCCAAGCCACAGCGAATCGATATCTTCCTTGTAGTAAGCGCCGACAAGCGAAAGGCCCTTCACAGGCTTGAAGCCAAGGGCAAACCAGTAAGCCTTGAACTTGGTGTCGTGCCAATCAATAGCATCCTTGTCCTTGCCATTGCCAAGTCCATTGAACATCACGCCGTTCGCGCTGACAAAGAATTTCTCAGCATTGTAGGCAATACGCGCAGCGTAAACTTCGTCACCGTTCGTGGCTTTGTAAACGTCAGACTCATTGTCAGAGCCAGCAAAAGCGTAGATGTTCAGGCCGCCACGGTTATAGTCGAAATCAAAGCCGCGGAACGTAGCGTCAAGGAAGTTCGCATCGTCATCCCAGTACTGATTATTAGCGAAGAGATTATCTCTGCCCTCAAGATCGACAAGGAACTGGCCAGCGCGGAACTTCAGTCCCTGAGCGCCAAGGAAATCTCTGGCAGTCACCCACCAACGATCCCATCTGTTGCCGCCATTCCAACGAGATTCAAACGTGACCTTATCGCTCAGATCCCTCTTCATCTGAAGACGAGCACGTCTGAATTCGGAGCCATGGGTCTTTTTAGTATCACCAGCCACGGTAGTCTTGCGGTTAATGAAATCGAAGTACATCGATCCCCAGATCGTCCAACGGCCGACGCCCTTCTCAAGAGCGCTCAGACGGCCATCGAAACCGTCGACCTTGACGCCAAGGGCCTCAAGCTCGGGAGCGAACTCGACGATAAGGGCCTTCAGCTTGTCGGCATCAGCGCCGCCCACGCCGTTGGCCATCATGCGGGCCACCATCTGGGCGATCTCGTAGCGGGTCATGGCGCGGTTGCCCTTGA
>Ga0256405_10005604_pt1 | contig 21383 bp, 22 predicted proteins | sample RumenRJG_02DNA_FD_189096 | JGI IMG/M metagenome (GOLD analysis project Ga0256405, IMG submission 189096) | Bovine rumen microbial communities from Lethbridge, Alberta, Canada - RJG_02 | ecosystem: Host-associated > Mammals > Digestive system > Stomach > Rumen | place: Canada: Alberta... | reverse complement strand
TATCCGTATGCCTACAGACAGAAAGATCAGGAACAGCTGATATTCCTGACCCTCTTATCATATCTTTGATCAACTCTATCTATGCAATGATCAGGATCAGAATGTTCCTGATTTCATAATAGAAAAAACTCACCGAAGTGAGTTTCAGAACAGTTTCTGTTCATAATTGATATTCAGATGTCTGTAGGCCTTTTCCGTGACGACTCTTCCTCTGGTGGTACGGTTGATGAAACCGATCTGCAGCAGATAAGGTTCATAGACATCTTCCAGAGTGACGGTCTCTTCACCGATCGCACTGGCGATGGCCTCGACACCGACCGGTCCGCCTTTGAACCGTTCGATGATGCCCCTCAGATAGCGGACATCCACATCGTCCAGTCCGAGGGAATCCACTTTCAGCTTCTCCAGGGCTTCCTTGGCGATGTTCAGATCGATGACACCGTTGTTTCTGACCTGAGCGAAATCGCGGACTCTGCGGAAGAGACGGTTGGCGATACGCGGTGTTCCGCGGGAACGCTTTGCGATCTCGTGGACCGCATCATCATCGATCCTGCTGGAAAAGACTTTTGAAGTCCTTCTGACGATCTGTGCCAGTTCATCTTCCGTATAGTAATTCAGCTTGGATGTGATACCGAAACGGTCACGCAGAGGTGCACTGATCGCTCCGGCACGCGTAGTCGCTCCGACCAGAGTGAACGGAGGCAGTTCCAGACGGATCGATTTCGCACCTTCGTCCTTGCCTACGACGATATCGATATAGAAGTCTTCCATCGCGGAATACAGGACTTCCTCTACGATCTTCGGAAGCCGATGGATCTCATCGATGAATAATACGTCACCCATCTGCAAGGATGACAGGATGGCCGCGAGATCACCGGTCTTTTCGATACTCGGACCGGTCGTCGTCTTGATGTTGGTGCCCATCTCATTGGCCAGGATGTAGGCCATAGTGGTCTTTCCCAGGCCGGGAGGGCCGTACAGCAGGACGTGGTCCAGTGCTTCGTCACGCATCTTGGCGGCCGCAATAAAGACCTCAAGGTTTTCCTTCAGGTCACTTTGTCCGACATATTCCTTCAGACTTTGCGGTCTGAGACTGGAATCGTCGTCTTCTCTCTGCTTGTCTGCAGACAGGATCTTGTTTTCTTCCATAGTTTTACTTTGCGAGCAGCGACAGAGCCTTCTTGATCAGCTCTTCGGTCGAACCGTTTTCTTTTTCCAGTTTCTTCAGAACAACTTTGATCTCCGCGGACTTGTATCCGAACTGTTTCAGCGCATCCGATACATCCACCAGTTTTTCGTTCGGGATACTGTCGACTTCGACCAGTTTTCCTTTCAGATCCAGGATGATCTGAGATGCGGTCTTGTTTCCGATGCCCGGCATTCTGCGCATGAAGTCGATGTCACCGGTCTCGATCGCGGAAATGATCGAATCTACGGATGCACTGGAAAGGATCCCGGAAGCGATCTTCGGACCCAGACCCTTGACGGAGATCAGTTTGACGAACAGGTCATATTCCTGCAGGGAAAGGAAACCGAAGAGAGAGATCTCATCTTCTCTGACGTTCTGATAGGTATAGATCGTCATTTCCTTGTTCAGGGAGAGACTTTCCGGATGATAGAAATTGATGCGGTAGCCGATCCCGTTGACGTCGATCAGGACGTAATCCAGACCGTAGGCATGAACTGTTCCTCGTACAAAACCAATCATATCTCAATTATACAACACAAGTACCCTGCGTTACGGAAGAAATACAGATCAAAAAGACGAGTCTCTAGTACTCGTCTTCTTCATCCATGAATTCGAAACTGTAGTCCTGTATAAAGACACGGTCTCCGTTCTGACACCCTTTCTCTCTGAGGGCATCATCCAGTTTCATCATGGACATCGCTCTCGAGAATCTCATGATGGAATCCTCATCCTTGAAATTGGTGCTTTGGAAGAGACGTTCCACCTTCTCTCCTTCCACTCTCCAGATACCGTTTCCTTCGTTGAAGATACGGAACGGTTCCGGTTCCTTGTAGGTATAGACGACCTTGGTGTCGGTCTTGGAACTGTCGTAGAGCGGGAACTGCGGGAGTTCCTTCAGCATGTCCTTGGCCCTGTACAGGACCGGACGAAGGCCTTCATTGATGAGAGTCACCGTCTCGAATACTTCCGCATCGGGGTATTTTTCTTTGAACTTCTTCAGGTTCTCTTCCGCATTGTCGAGATCCATCTTGTTGGCGACGATGATCTGCGGTCTCGTCTCCAGGTTGCCCGGATAGCGTTTCAGTTCTTCATTGATCACTTCGTAGTCGCTGATCGGATCCTCTCTGCCCATATCCAGGACGTGAAGGATCAGACGGCAGCGTTCGATGTGTTTCAGGAACTCATGTCCGAGTCCCTTTCCTTCCGAAGCCCCTTCGATCAGACCTGGAAGGTCTGCCATGACAAAGGAGGAATCATCGATCTTGACCATTCCCAGCTGCGGTTTCAGCGTCGTGAACGGATAGTCGGCGATCTCCGGCTTGGCATTGGATACGACCGAAAGCAGAGTGGATTTTCCGACGGAAGGCAATCCGACCAGTCCGACGTCCGCCAGCAGTTTCAGTTCGACCAGGACATTGCGTTCCTGACCCGGTGTGCCCGGAGTGCAGTGGTCCGGCGCATTGTTGCGGGAAGACTTGAAGTGGAAGTTTCCCTTTCCGCCTCTTCCGCCCTGGCAGATGACCGCTTCCGCATCCGGAGTATTCAGGTCGGCGACGATCTCATCGGTGTCGAGGTCTCTCACGATCGTTCCCAGAGGGACTTTGACCGTTACGTCATCGCGGGAGGCTCCGTACATGTTGTTGCCTTTCCCGTTCTCTCCGTCTTCGGCCCGGATCATCTTGGCATAGCGCAGATCCAGGAGCGTCGACTTGTTGGTATCGACCTTGAACAGGATGGAACCGCCGTTTCCTCCGTCTCCTCCGGAAGGTCCTCCCAGAGGATTGTATTTCTCACGCTTAAAAGCGACAATACCGTTGCCGCCGTTTCCTGCTTTCAGCTTCAGTTTTACTTTGTCTATGAATTGCATTATGGGAATAAAAAAGCCCCGGAAGGGCTTTTGTTTACTGTTAAGCTACAGGATATACCGATACCTTGGTCCTCTTCTTGCCGAGGTGTTCGTATTTTACGACACCGTCGATCAGACAGAACAGAGTATCGTCTCCACCCTTCTTGACATTCGTACCCGGATGAATCTTCGTACCTCTCTGGCGGTAGATGATGGAGCCGGCAGTCGCAAACTGACCGTCTGCCAGTTTCGCACCCAGACGTTTCGACTCAGAGTCACGTCCGTTCTTGGTGGAACCTACACCTTTTTTAGAAGCGAAGAACTGAATATCTAATACATATTTCATCTGTTTTTACTTCCTTTCTACTTTAATGAAGTCCCCGTAGGAAACTTCGATCGTCTTTAACTGCATGATCACCAGTTCAAAATAATCCTGAACCGTATCCGAATCGCTTCGGTCGACAACTGTGATCCTGTTTTCCGTCTGTCGGATGTCGACTTCCGCTTCCAGCGCATCCAGCGCATTCATGAAGCCGAACATGATGGAACTAACCGAAGCACAGATGAGATCTTTCCCGTAATCGCTCGACAGCGCATGTCCGCGCACATCCAGTGATACGTATCTCTCATCTTTGACTTCAAATACAGCTCTGATCATCTTAAGCGATCTTTTCGACAGTTAATTTCGTGTATGGCTGACGATGACCCTGTTTGCGTCTGGTAGAGCCGGTCTTCTGTTTGTATTTGAAGATCACGATCTTCTTGCCCTTACCCTGTTTCTCGACTTTGCAGGTAACTTTGGCACCTTCCACATACGGAGTACCAAGAGTCAATCCACCATTCTCGACAGCAACGACCTTATCGAAGGTATAAGTCTGGCCTTCTTCCACATCGAGTTTTTCGACATAGATCGTCTGACCTTCTTCGACCTTCAGCTGCTTGCCGCCGGTTTCGATAATTGCGTACATATTGCACCTCCTTAATTTAGATTCAGACTCGCCATTAAGGTGATCCGAAGATGCTTGAAACCTTCTCTGAGCGGTTATAATCCCCTCTAAGGAGGGACTACAACGCATATATCATAACAGATAAGTATTTTTATTTCAATAAATATCTAAAGCTGTTTTTCATAATCGAGGATCTTTCCGGCTTTGATCAGGACAGGCTTCCCCACCTTGAGCTTGGACATCTTTCCGATCTTGAGCTTCAGGAGGATCCTGAGTGCGTGGGGAGAAGAGATATCGTGCACGTATTTCATCTTCATGATCTTCAGACGGTATTTCAGACAGAGCTCATAGAGTTCCGGCCAGCGGTCCGCCTGATAGATCAGATAGATCTCGCCGTTGTCTTTCAGAAGTCTTCGGAATGCCCTGAACAGTTCTTCCGGAGGAAGGGCCTCTTCGAACAGAGCTTCCTTGAGATATTCATCTTCCGTCACGTTGTTCATCTCGAAAAACGGCGGGTTGCAGACGATGACGTCTACGGGATCGTGCTGCAGATCCTGGACCCGGCCCAAGATGAGCTCATATTCGTCCGTATAGCGTTTCAGGTTCTCTTCCGCGATCGTAAGGGCATCCGGATGGATGTCGATCCCGATCAGTTTCCCTGCCCGCTGATGATGACAATACAGAAGCAGAGCCCCCGTATTGGTGCCGATGTCCAAGACGGTCTTGCGGATCATCGGATCGAGAAACATGCCCAAAGCGACAGTATCCGTATTCACTTTGTACAGGGAATCGTCCTGAACGAATTCATATTCGATCCCCAGAAGATAATCAGTTCTCTTCATCGTAGTCCTTCGACAGCTCGAACCAGAAGGTCGAGCCCTTTCCCAGCTGGGATTCCACGCCGTAGCGGGCCTTGTGTGCTTCCAGGATGGCTTTGGCGATGGCCAGTCCCAGACCGGTAGAGTTGACGGAACGGTTGAAGTTCTTGTCGACCTTGTAGTAGCGGTCCCAGATATAAGGCAAAGCCTCTTCGGAGATGCCGTTGCCCTGATCGATCACTTCCAGGCGGACTTTTTCTTCGTCGTTGCGGATCCGGATCGTGATCTTCGTATTGTCATCGGAATACTTCAGCGCATTGGACAGGAAGTTGTAGATGACCTGAGACAGCTTGATCTCGTCGGCGTAGACCGTACTGTCATCCAGATCCAGGACGAGATTGATATTCTTTTCCTTGATCGCTTTGGAAAGCAGCAGTACAACATTGTCCGTACAGGTCTTGAGGTCAAAGTTCGCCTTGTTGATCTCGATCACGCCTGACTGCAGTTTCGAAAGCTGGGACATATCGCTCACCAGCTTGTCCAGATATTCCGTCTCCTGCAGGATGACATCGAGGTGTTCTTCCCGCTTCTTGGGATCGTCACCGGAGATATCCTTGATCATCTCCGCATAGGCACGGATCATCGTCAGAGGTGTCTTGATATCGTGAGACACGTTTGCGACCAGGTCCTTGCGCAGTTCATTGACCTTGGAAAGCTTTCCGGTCGCATCATCCAGAGTGGTCGCCAGATCGTTGATCTCGGAGAAGGATTCCGTTTCAAAATGAACGTCATAGTTCCCCTGTGCGAGCTTATTGGCTTCGTTCTTCATCTTGATGATCGGACTGGAGATCCTTCTGGCCAGAAAGAAAGCCAGGATCAGAGAGATCGCAATGACGATCACGGCGATGTAGACGTACTGATTGAGGATGAAGTCGATATAGGATTCCACTGGTTCCAGCGGTGTGTTGAGGATCAGGTAGTAGTTCGCAAGTCTCGTGCGGATCCGTTTCCCGTACAGCAGCATCTCCGTTCCGGTGAGCTGGGAGTTCAGGGTCAAAGAGACGGGATTCTGATTGCGGATCACATCCAGAAAAGCCTTCGGATCTTCCCGGATGACGAAAGTCTGTTCGCCGACCGTGATCGGTTTGTCCAGCATGCACAGCTGTCCCAGAGAATCAGGCGGATAGTAGATATCGTCTCCGTTCTCGTTGTAGATGATCGCACAGACGTTGTTTCCGATGACGGTACGGGCGACAGAATCGATATCCTTTTGCGTGACATCGTTCTTTAAAAGCAGCGTCTCGATGGCATCGGAGATATTGTCGATGGTACGGATCCTGTCATCGCGGTAATACGGTTTGATCAGCACAGTCAAAAGAAAGCCCAGAAGGACCATCATCGACAGTGAAAAACCCAGGAAGTAAAGCCAGGTCGAAAACCGTATCCCTTTGAAATTAAACTTCAAACTTGTACCCCATACCTCTAACGGTAACGATGTGATCTGCGTATCTGCCCAGATCTTTTCTCAGCATCTTGATGTGTGTATCGATCGTTCTGTCGTCTTCGTAGTAGTCGGTCTCCCATACTGCTGAGAGCAGTTTATCCCTGCCCAGAGCGATGTTTTTGTTTTCGACCATATAGATCAGCAGATCGAGTTCTTTCGGCGTCAGCGTGACTTTTTCGCCGTCTGCGGTCACGCTGCGACCGTCGACATCGATGATCAGACCGTCGAAGACGTATCTTTCATTCTGACGGACGTTGTAGCGTTCACAGACCGCCTTGATCCTGGCCATCAGTTCCTTCGGAGAGAACGGTTTCGTCACATAGTCATCGACGCCCATCTCAAAGGAGAGGAGCTTGTCTTCCTCTTCCTGACGGGCCGACAGCATGATGATCGGTACGTTGCGGATCGCCTTGATCTTGCGGCAGGCGGAGAATCCGTCCAGTTCCGGCATCATGATATCCAGAATGATACAGTCGTAGTCCTCGTTGCGAATCATTTCGATCGCTTCCCTGCCGTTGCTGGCCTGATCACAGAGGTAATCCGATGCCTTGGCATATTCGGAAACGACTTCACGGATCTTAACTTCATCATCGACGATCAGTATTCTCATCTCTTACCCCCTAAATGATCTTCATCGTTCTCACAAGGCAGGAACCTTCCCGTTCCGCCTTTCCTTCAAACAGGACATATTTGCCCTTGACCAGTTCCGACTGATATCGGGAATACAGTTTCGGCATGACAGCCAGGGACAGGGATCCCTTATCGTCCACCAGATCCACAAAGGCCATCATCTCGCCCCTCTTCGTCTTTAGAGACTTGACTCTCTTGATCAGACCGAAACCGCGGATATTCCCCATACTTACAGATAAATTATACAGGTTATCGGTATCGATATCGTATTTCTTCTTGACGGCCGTGATCGGGTTGAACGTGAAATAGAAGCCGAGGACGTTCTTCTCGTTCTCTGCCAGGATCAGATTGTCGTCATTGCGTTCCTCGATGATCGGAGCGTCATCGTAGTCCTCCATCAGGGACAGTTCTCCCCTGTGCGCATTGGCATACATGAGGACGTTGTCCAGTGCGTGAAGCATCGTATTGCGGCTGTGACGGAATTCATCGAAGGCCCCCGCATGGATGAGGTTCTCCAGGACGTTTCGTTCCACACCGCGATTGCTGAGACGCCGGATCGCATCCACGTAATCCCGGAACGGTCCGTTCTCCGTCCTCTCGCTGACGATCTTCTGCGCCGAGATCGATCCCACATCCTTGCAGATGCCGAAAGGCATGACGATCGCATCATCCATGATCTGATATTCCAGATCCGACCGGTTCAAACTGATCCCCTTCACCTTCTGAGAGATACTAAGACATTCGGAAATGTAGTCGTAGGTCTTGCTTTGAGATCCGGTCACTCCGTTCAGCAGTGCTTTGTAGAAATACAGCGGATAGTTCGCCTTCAGATAGGCCAGCTGGTAGGCTACCAGCGCATAGGCGACGGAATGGGATTTATTGAAGCCGTAGTTCGCAAATTCCAGGATCAGGGAATAGACCTCTTCGGCTGTCTGCCGGCTGTAACCGTGGGAAAGACATCCTTCCATGAAATCGGAATTCAGTTTCTCCAGTTCACTCAGTTTCTTCTTGGACATCGCCTTGCGCAGGATATCCGCCTTGCCGTAGGTGAATCCCGCCATGACTCTGGCGATCTGGATGATCTGTTCCTGATAGACGATGATCCCGTAGGTCTCTTCCAGGATCGGCTTCAGATTTGGATGGATGTAGCGGACCGATTCGGGATGTGCCCTGTTTTCCAGAAAGGCAGGGATATTCTTCATCGGACCGGGTCGGAACAGAGCGATCGTCATCCCGATCTCTTCGAAGCTCCTCGGCTTCATCTTGCGGATCAGGTTGCGCATACCGGAAGATTCCAGCTGGAAGACGCCCAGCACATTGACGCTGTCGATCAGTTCAAAGGTCTTCGGATCGTCCAAAGGGATGCTTCGGATATCGAAGTCCTCTTTTTCGTTGATGTCTCTTACGATCTCAGAGATGATGCCCAGGTTTCGCAGACCGAGGAAGTCCATCTTGATGAGTCCGAATTCTTCCAGGTGTTCCATCGTGTATTGCGTGGAATCCAGGTCGGATTCGATGCGGGTGATCGGAACGACTTCCGTCAAAGGCAGTGAAGACATGACGATGCCGGCGGCATGTGTCGATTCATGGCGCGGATTGAATTCCAGTTTGCGGGAGATCTGGTAGAGTTTCCGGTAACGGGAATCCGATTCGATACGCTGACGGAAGAGCGGGACCGTATCGTAGGCCTTCTGCAGGTCCATGTCCGTCACGTTCGGGATCAGTTTGCAGATGGCATCGATCTCCCGGTTCTGATAGTCCAGGGCCCTGCCCACATCCCTCAGGACCTGTTTGGCTTTCAAAGTCCCGTAGGTGATGATATGGCCGACGTGTTCTTCGCCGTAGCGCTGTTTCACGTAGGCGATGACTTCATCCCTTCGATCGTCCGGAAAATCGGTATCGATATCCGGCATGGAGATCCTTTCCGGATTGAGGAAACGCTCAAAGATCAGTCCGTAGCGGATCGGATCGATCTCGGTGATCCCGAGACAGTAGGAAACAAGGGATCCGGCTGCGGATCCTCTTCCCGGTCCGACCAGGATGCCGTTTTTCTTGGCGTAAAGGATGAAATCGTAAACGATCAGGAAATAATCCTCAAAATGCATCTTGAGGATGACACTCAGTTCATATTCCAGCCTCTGTTTATAGACATCGTCGGCTTTGCCTTTCAGACGCCGGCGAAGTCCTTCCTTGCATAAAGAGACGAGATAGTCGCGGGACGGGATCCCGTTGCGGTTCTGATAGTGCGGAAGTGACGTCTTGAAATCCATGGAGACGTAGCAGCGGGAAGCGATCAGATCGGAATTGATCAGGTCGTCCCGATCGTAGAGGAGATCGAATTCTTCCTGTCTCAGGAGATACCTGCCGCTGTCGAGCGTCTCGCTCTCATTCGCTGTCTTTCTGTCCCGGATGCATTTCAGGACATCGTATTCCTGTACATCGTCACGGTGCAGATAGAAGGTGCGGTTCAGCGCCACCGTCAGGATACCGTTTCCTTTCAGGATCTCCTTCAGTCTGCGGTCTCTTTGCGCATTGATGGCGATATCGTGATCTGCCAGAGCGACGATATACTCTCCCAGAACTTCCTTCTGATAGCGAAGGGTCGCTGCGGGATCGATCCCTCTGTCCAGGATCGAAGTGAGCGGCATATCATCGGAAAACAGACAGATGATGTTGTGTGAGGAATGCTGACGCAGGGTCTCAGGATCGATCACGGTGCTGTTTCCGGTACAGATCAGGCTGGACAGCTTCATCAGATCGCGGTAGCCGTCGTCATCTTTTGCGTAGAGCAGTACGTCATGTTCCATATCCTGAAAGGCGACCGTGACTTCAAGTCCGTAGACCGGACGGATCCCGGCTTTTTCACAGGCCTTGCGAAAAGCCATCGCCCCCGCAAGAACGTTGCGGTCGGTGATCGCCAGTGAAGTATATCCGTATTGTTTTGCCAGCGAAACGACGCCTTCCACCGAACACATCGAGGAAAGCAGACTGTATACACTTCTTATATATAAAGGACTGCTCATGCAATAATATTATACCTTTATTGCTTCTCAGGAAGAAACATGTTAGAATGAAATACACCCTGGGGGGGTATATATATGGAGAAGACATTTGAAGTAAAAGGAATGACCTGTGTCATCTGTAAAGGCAACGTTGAGAAGGCTCTGAAGAATACGGAAGGAGTCAGTGAATGCAAGGTCAATCTCCTGGAAAATGAAGCGACAGTGACTTTCGATGAAAACAGAGTCAGTGAAGAAAAGATGGCCAAGGCAGTCGCCGATGCGGGCTACGAACTGGTCATTCACAAGAAGGACGGACCCGATACGGAAAAGATCGTCATGTATGTATCGGCAGTACTGGTCCTGATCCTGATGGTGTTCTCGATGGGACACATGTTCGGTCTGCACATCCCGGAATACGGAAGATACGTCCAGTGGATCCTGTGTACGGTCGTCATCGCCCTCAATCTCCATTACTACGTATCCGGTTTCCGTTCCCTGTTCCGTCTCTCTCCGAACATGGACTCTCTGGTCTCCCTTTCCTCCTCGGTCTCCTATCTCTATTCCCTCTTCGTACTGTTCCGCAACGATCATCAGAATCATCTCTACTTTGAAACGGCAGCCATGATCCTGGTCATCGTATCCATCGGAAAGTATATCGAAGGAAACAATAAGAAAAAGGCAGCCAAGACCATCCGCGGTCTGGCGACTCTGATCCCGATGCAGGCAAACCTGGTCGAAGGTGACGAAGTCAGGATCATTCCGATCGACGATCTGAAAAGGAACGATACCGTCGTGATCCGTCCGGGAGAATCGATCCCTCAGGACGGCGTCGTGATCTGCGGATCTTCCCAGGTCGATGAATCCATGATCACGGGAGAATCGATCCCTCAGAACAAGAATATCGACGATGAAGTCATCGGCGGTACCGTCAACCTGTCGGGAGAGATCAGAGTGAGAGTCAGCCGCAACGCCAATCAGACGACTCTGTCCAAGATCATCTCCTTGACCAAACAGGCTACGATGTCCAAGATCCCGGTCGAACGCTTTGCGGATACGGTCTCCAATTACTTCGTATTCGCGGTCATCGGTATCTCCCTGCTGACCTTTGTCATCTGGATGATCGCCTCTCACGATCTGGAAAAGGCACTCAATTTCGCTCTGTCTGTCCTGGTCATCTCCTGTCCGTGTGCCCTGGGTCTTGCGACACCGGCGGCCGTCATGGTCGCAACGGGAAATGCCGCCAGAAACGGCGTCCTGATCAAGAATCCGGAGATCCTGGAAGTGGCGGGCAGTCTGAAATACGTCGTGCTGGACAAGACCGGTACTCTTACCAAAAACAAGCTGGAAGTCGTCGGGATCCGTCAGTACGATCCGGATCTGATCGAAGTCCTCTCTTCCATGGAGAAGTCGTCCGATCATCCGATCGCAAAAGCGATCGTTGAGATGTATCCGAACGGAACGATGCGCTTCGATGACATTCAGCAGATCTCGGCCGAAGGTCTGGTCGCTCATAAAGGCGCAGATACCTATTATGCGGGAAACCGGAAACTTGCGGAACGATACGCCCAGCCGAATGAAGCCGATATCGAAGAAGCTGCACGAAACAACTATTCCTTCATCCTCGTCGGAAGAAATGACAGGATCCTGGGCATGGTATGGCTGGCCGATGTCCTGAAAGATACATCGATCAGTGCGATCGAATCCCTGAAACAGCGTGGGATCACGCCGATCATGTGCACCGGTGACAACGGTCTCACCGCAAAGAATATCGCTGAAAAACTGAAGATCGATGAATATCTTTCTTCGGTCACTCCGCAGGATAAGAACAAGGTCGTCCTGGAAAAGAAGGAAAACGGAAGAGTCGCCATGGTCGGAGACGGCGTCAACGATGCGATCGCCCTGTCCAGTGCAGATGTCTCCTTCTCGGTCGCCAACGGTACCGATATCGCCTATGCGACTTCCGATGTCGTTCTGATGACCAATTCCATCCTGGATGTCTCGTTCCTGTACGACCTCGCCCGCAAGACGATGCGTATCATCAAACAGAACCTGTTCTGGGCCCTGTTCTACAACGCGGTATTCATTCCGCTGGCGGCAGGAGCCTTCTATCGCCCGTTCGGACTGTCTCTGAACCCGATGATCGGGGCAGCGACCATGTCTGTCAGTTCCATATTCGTCTTAAGCAACGCCTTAAGGATCAATACAGTCAAAAAGGAGGAATTCAAGAAAATGAACAAGACCGTTACGATCGACGGCATGATGTGCCAGCACTGTGTCAAACATGTCACGGATGCACTGGCTCAGCTCGGTGCCGATGTCACCGTCTCTCTGGAAGACGGAAAAGCCTATCTGAAGGATACGGCATTAAGCGACAGTCAGATCACTGATGCCGTGGAAAACGCCGGCTATACCGTCACAAAGATCGACAATGAGTAAGGACCACGAACTGCTGAAGAAATATCTCAACATCGCCAAGGGCCAGCTCGAAGGAGTCATCCGGATGATCGATGAAGACAGATACTGTCTCGAGATCTCCGATCAGCTGCTGGCAACGCGCGCTCTGTTGAAGAAGACGAACAATCTGATCCTGAAGAATCACATCGATCACTGCGTGAAGGATGCGATAAAAAACGGCGACGACAGCAAGGTCGACGAAGTCATCAAAGCCCTCGAGAAACAAATCTGAGGGCTTTTGTTTTATAATGGACGTATGAACAGATTACAGACTAGGCCGATCGATGTCGGCGGTGTACAGATAGGCGGGCAGAACAGAGTGGTCATCCAGTCCATGACCAATACCCGCACAAAAGATGTTGAAGCTACCGTAGCGCAGATCAGAAGACTGGAAGATGCCGGATGCGAGATCATCCGCGTCGCCATCCTGGACATGGAGGACGCCAAGGCGGTCTCTGCGGTAAGGAAACAGATCCGTATCCCTCTGGTATGCGATATCCATTTCAATCCCGATTTCGCTCTGGAAGCGATCCGTCAGGGAACAGACAAGATCCGGCTCAATCCGGGAAACATCGAAGATGAAGACAAGGTCAGAGAGATCGTAGAGCTGTGCAAGGAGAGACACGTACCGATCCGTATCGGGATCAATGCAGGCAGTCTCAACCGGAAATACAAGCATTCCGAAGAAGCCATGATCGAATCCGCAAAGGATCATCTGCGCATCCTGGAAGCGATGGACTTCCATGATGTCTGCCTCTCTTTCAAATCTTCCGATCCGCTGGAATGCATCAAGGCATACCGCCTGGCGGCAGAGACCTTCCCCTATCCTCTCCATCTGGGAGTCACGGAAGCCGGAGGACTTCTGAACTCGACCATCAAGTCTTCCCTCGCCTTGGGAAACCTGCTTCTTGACGGGATCGGAGATACGATCCGAATCTCGGTATCGGACGATCCGATCGAAGAGATCAGAGTCGCCAAGAAACTGCTCAGAGCCTGCGGCCTCAGGAGAGATGTCGCCAATCTGGTATCCTGTCCGACCTGCGGAAGGATCCAGTACGACATGCTGCCGATCGTAAAGGAGATGGAAGAATGGCTGGACGGCATCGATAAAGATATCACGGTCGCCATCATGGGCTGTCCGGTCAACGGACCGCAGGAGGCATCCAGAGCCGATATCGGAGTCGCCGGCGGTAAGGACAGCGCAGTCCTGTTCAAGAAAGGAAAGATCGTCCGGACGATCCCGCAGGAGGAGATCGTCAGCACTCTGAAAAAAGAGATCGAAGCTATGTAAGAAAAAAGGGATCACATCGTGATCCCTTTTTGTTGCCTGCGGACCTCATCGCGGATACAGTCATATCCAAGGACGGCGATCGCAGGAAGAAGGAACGGAAAGAAGATGAGTGCGTCCATCCTGAACAGATTTTTCTTCGTGAAGAGAAGATACGCCTCCTCCGGTACGATCGAGATCAGGATCGCAAGGACGGCGGTACAGGAAACGATCGCAACGATCAGAAGGATCAGTTCTCTTTTCCGAAGTGACTGCAGATACTCGTTCATCAGTGCTGCATCGAGACAGACTGCCGGAAGGAAGATGTACAGTTCAGGGAAATAGTATGGAATACTCCCGGACAGCAGTGTCACGAAACATGCCACATACAGGAACATGCATACGGCACAGATGCGCCAGTAATTCAGTTCCTTTCTTTGGAACAGCAGATAGGCACAGGCAGCCGCAGCCATGAGCGTCCCGATCAGAGTCCGGGAATTCAGGATCAGGCTCCATGCGATCAGGATCAGCCAAGAGTTCTTGAGGATCGTCTTCATCTTTCTTACCTCCTGATCTCATGATAGAACTTTCCGTCTCCTTAAGTGTCCAAATATTTGGACACATGTTATAATAGATCCATGAATAAGAAAAGACTCCTGGAACTTATCCGAATCCTGCGCAGGCAGACGGATGCCGAACATAAACTGTCGCTCTCGCAGATCGCCGAAAAACTGAGCGAAGCGGGGATCGCTTCCGTAGACCGCAAGACCCTCTACGACGATCTGCGCATCCTGGAAGACTTCGGGATCAACGCCGAATATGACGGTGCCTATTATCTCAGCGAATCCCCTTTTTCCCTTTCGGAAGTCAAGATCATCTGCGATTCCCTGAATTCCCTGAAGAATCTCGATGACCGTTTCCTGAAAGAAGCCTGCGGGAAGATGTATTCCTTCGTATCCGTCTATGAAGAGGAACTTCTGAATCAGCTGGAATACCGCAGCACTCACGGAGACAAACGCTTTCTTCACCGGATGGAAGATGTGCTGGAAGCCTTAAGAGGACACAAGATGCTGGACATCACCCGGAGAGGACGGGAAACGGAACGGATCGCTCCGATCTTCCTGCACCGTCAGAACGATTTCTATTATCTTTACTATCACTATCCGGAGAATGAGAAGATCTATCACACCCGTTTCGACAATATCCTGAAGACCGATCTGTGCGATCAGGACAACGATATCCTGATCCCGAAGAGGAAGATCCTCGAACGCATCGAAGAAAGCACCAATTCCTTTTCTTCCGGAAAAAGCCGGACCATCCGTTTTGAGATCCTGAAAGATTCCGAATACCTCCGCAACCGTCTTCAGGACGATTTCGCGAACCTCATCTTCACCAGGGACGGCTTTTCTCTGAAGGCAGACATCAGCGATGCCTTCTTTTCGCGTCTGACTTCCTATACCGACCAGATAAAAATCAGCGACAGTGATGTCGCTGATCTGTATCGTCTGTTTCTGGACAGGATCCTTACCTGTAATCAGTCGCGCTGAAGATGACCTTGAACTGATCGATATCGACCTTGAAGTAGTTCATCATATCGCTTACCGTGACCATCTGATACCCTCTGTTCAACAGTTCCGGGATGATGGTCTTTAATGCTTCGCCCGTCTCATCGTAGATGTCGTGGAAGATGATGATGTCACCGGAATCGATATCTTCGTTTAAGACGCGGTCGATGATCGTCGACGGATCCATGGAGAGCCAGTCTTCGGAATCGATGTCCCACAGGACAGCTCCCACCGGCTGCGCATTCAGCACATTGTCGTCGAAGGCACCTTCGACCGGACGGTAGGTCTTCATCTCATAATCCATGAATTCCTTCATGAAATCGATCGGCCCGCTGATCTCCCGGGAGATCTCTTCTGCGGTCTTGAGATCGGTCAGAGAATAAAGATGCGTCTGGGTATGGGAACCGTATTCGTTCCCGTGTGCGATAGAGGACTTCAGGAGATTATAGACCTGATAGTCAGCCCAGTAATCCCGGTCTTCGAGATTGGTGCCGACCACATAGAACGTTCCGTTCGCATCATATTCATAGAGGACATCCAGGATCGCTTCCGTACTGGTGATCCCCTTCTCATACCAGAACTGAGGTCCGTCATCGAAGGTCAGACAGATCACCGGACGTTCGGGATCGATGTAGACCGGCCTGCGATAGGTCTCATTCGGAAAACCGAAATCCATACCGATCGCCTTCTGAGCGTAACGCAAAGGGATGTAGAGGGTCTTTTCATAGTCCGCAAGTTCACAGCGCAGATCTTCCCCTTCGATACTGTAGGTGATGGAAGAAAAATCGATACTGTCGAGATCGACGCTCTTCAGATATTCCGCATTGTAGTATTTGTCCGGATCTTCCTTCTTCAGAGTATAACGCAGATAGTCGAGGACGATCTCTCTGCTGTCCTCGCGGATCCCACTGATCTGCAGGGAGTTGTATTCCTGATCCACGAAATACTTCAGGTCTTCTCCGTAACTGACCATATAGTAGTCGCCGTAAGGGACCAGGGAATAGTCAAAGATGCGGTCATCCTTTCTTCCCTTGCAGAGTTCTCTGGCCTTTTTCAGGCCGATATCGCCGTTTGGATAAAAGACCAGGCAATGCCTCGTCCGATATGATTTCGCATCGCTGTGGATCGATTTTTTGCCTATAAACGCAAGATTGCTGGTGAGCAGTACGATCGCCGTCAGCAAGACTGCCGACAGAGCTATGATCACCAGAGCAGAACCTCTGATCTTTCTTTTCTTCGTTGCCATCGATTCTATTATAAACTAAATCGTCTCGCTTTGACTGCGAATCAGACGGCTGATGAAGTCGATCCCCAGCATGAGGACCACGGCGATCAGAGAATACGCAAAGACCGGGACCATATTCGTCGGATCGGATGCCCGGACTCCCGAGATCACGGAACCGAGACCCGGTGTACTGGCACCGGTGATCACTTCCGCCATGATCTCGATCTTGAAACAGAGAGAGAAACTCGATGTCATCGCAACGATCAGATAAGGCAAGGCCAAAGGGAAACGGATGCGGATATTTTCCCGGATCCGTGACGCTCCGTCGCTCCTGGCTGCCTCGATCAGTTCTTTGGGTACACTTCGGATCCCGCCGGCCACACCTTCATAGATGATCGGAAAGGAGACCAGGATGACCAAAAGCATCGGCGCTGTTTTAAATCCCGCCAGGACGATGAACAGATAGACCAGGGAAGCGGTCGGGATCGCCCGCAGAGCGGTGATGATCGGAGCGATGATATCCCGGATCCTCGGATCGTTTCCGGCAGGAATGCCGAACAGAAGAGCCAGGACAAAGGAGATCAGGAATCCCGTCATCATCCTTAACAGTGTCGAAGCGATACAGCGGTAGGTATATCCCCTGCCCAGAAGCTGCAATGCATACGTGACCGTTGAAACAGGCCCGGGGAAGACCATCGTGTCCTCTCCGAGTAAAAGCGAAAAGGCCTGCCACAAGATGATAAGCAGGCCGATCCCGATCAGATAATAGATGTTTCTAGTGGAAGTAGATCGCTTCATCGGTCTTTTCGACCCCGAAGATGTTCAGGAACGCATCGATATCTTCCTTGATGTCGATCGCTCTCTTGAAGCCCAGCCCCATCGCATTGATGCCGGAAGCGTTCTTCTGTTTGAAAACATTGACGACGACATCCGGATTGAAGCCGTACTGTGCGGTCGCTTCATCGCCGGTATAGACGCTCAGTCCCTGTTTGACCAGTTCCGGATCACTGATGGCTGCGTTGATCGCATTCTCCAGATCCGTAAGGAAGGCGTTGCCGGTAGCGGCATCGACGCTGTTCTTGAGGAAGACGGCTGCCTGGATCATATCCAGACCGGATTTCTCCTTGTAGGCTTCCTGGATATCCAGATACAGTTTGGCATTCTCGTTCTTCTTCATCGATGCGAACATCGCCGGCTGAGCGACAAAGACATAATCCGCATCCGTAGCGTCGGAACACTTTCCGGAAGCCAGAGCTGCAGCGGCCTGCTGGGCATCTGCCTCATAGAACAGATCTGCGTCATAGTCTGCACCGAACAGATAGTGCCAGAGCTTGCTCGGAAGCATGTTTTCGTTTCCGAAGAGGACGATCCTGTCTCCCGGATCCATCGTGTCATTGTCGTCGTTGCCGGTCGAAGCCAGATAGAAGTTTCCGAAGGTAATGATGGCAGCGAGCTTGTATTCCGCACCGTTGGCGATCGCCTTGACACCGCTGGTCAGGTCGACTGTCAGCACATCCGGAGAAGCCTCACCGGTCCATAAAGCACCGATCGCATCCGCGGTCACGCGGGTATAGTTCTCGTTCGCGATCTGATCGTAGAAAGCCAGGACCGGAGCACCTTTCGGTGTCACGATCGTCAGAGAAGACGTATCAACCGCTGTCTGTTCGTCATTCTTCTGTCCGGAACAGGCAGTCAGTGTCAATAATGTCATTAAGATAATAAGCAGTTTCTTCATTTCTATTTACCTCACAAAAGAGATTATATATAATAAGACCGGATAAATCCGTGATTCAAATCACAGTATGAATACGATCCTGAACACACTGACATCGGAACAGCTGGAACATCTCATCCCTTTACATCTCAATAAAGGCGAGGTTTTGTTTCACGAAAACGACCGCTGCGAGACCATCGGCATCCTTCTGCACGGAGAGGTCTCGATCGTATCCTATCTGAGCAACGGAAAAGAGATCATATACAACACTCTGAAAGACGGCGATCTCTTCGGAAACAACCTGATCTTTTCTTCCGATCCCCGCTACAAGGGAGACATCCTCGCATTGAAGGATACGGACCTCTGTCTCATTGATCGGGACGTCCTGGTCGGCCTGCTGCAGGAGAATGCTTCCTTCCTTCTGGAATACCTGAGGATCCAGTCCAATCTGGGAAAGTCTCTGAACAACCGGATCCGCCTGCTTTCGATCGATTCCGCGGAAGAGCGCCTTCTCTTTCTGATGCATGAGAATCGGGGCACCATCCGTTTCTCTTCCGTCAGTTCTCTTGCCAGAGACCTCTTTCTGGAACGGGAGACCCTTTCCCGCCTGTTAAGCCGTCTTCAGAAGGAAAAAAGGATACTTCGACAGGGAAAGATGCTAAAATTGCTATAATATTTCTCATAGAAACAAGAGGTAGAAACCATGTATTCATTTGCGAGCGATTATCTGGAAGGAGCATGTCCGGAAGTTCTGGAAGAACTGGTCCGGACCAATACACTGCAGACTCCGGGTTACGGTCTGGATCCGTTCTGCGAATCGGCAGCCGACAGGATCCGTTTCGTCATCGAAAGAGAGGATGCAGATGTTCATTTCATCACCGGAGGCACTCCGGCAAACGTGCTGGCGATGTGCCTGTTAAGGCCGTATGAAGCTGTCATCTGCGCCGATTCCGGACATATCAATATCCATGAGACCGGAGCCGTGGAAGCGACCGGACACAAGATCCTGGCTGTCTCCGGGACAGACGGAAAGATCAGCGCACAGGCCATTAGGGATATCTACGCACAGCACACCGATGAACATATGGTCCATCCGAGGATGGTCTTCGTATCCGATGCGACCGAATACGGAACGATCTATACAAAGAAAGAACTGACCGACATCAGGGAAGCCTGTACGGAAAACGGCCTCTACCTGTATCTGGACGGAGCGCGGATCGCCAATGCGATGTGTGCGGAAGGAAACGATCTGACCCTGTCTGAGATCGCAGGACTGGCGGATATCTTCTACATCGGCGGCACGAAGAACGGCGCTCTTCTGGGAGAAGCGATGGTCATCTGTCATCCGGATCTCAAGCCGAACTTCCGCTATCTGATCAAGCAGCACTGTGCCATGCTGGCGAAAGGACGCATCATCGGCGTCCAGTTCGACCGGCTCTTTCAGGACGATCTGTATCTGAAGAATGCGCGGAACGCCAATGCGATGGCTCAGAAGATAAAAAAGGTCCTTCTGGAGAACGGGTATCGGATGTTTATCGATTCCCCGACCAATCAGATCTTCCCGATCCTCGAGGATACACTGATCGAGAAACTGAGAAAAGACTACGAGTTTCTGACCTGGTCGAAATACGACGCGACACATACCGTCATCCGCCTGGTCTGTTCCTGGGCGACGAAAGAGGAAGCGGTGCAGGAATTCCGTCAGAAGATCGAGACATACAAACAATAAAAAAAAGGACTTCGGTCCTATTTTAATTTGAAAGAGATCTGTCCCTTCCCTTCTTCATATCTCACTCTTGCGATCGCTCCGTTGATCAGGGTCATGGACGGTTTCGTATGGCCGATATCCATCTCACAGATATGCGGGATCTTTCCCAGTGCCTTATCTGCCGCTTTCACATAGTCCAGTTTCGGATCTTCGATCCCCGGGAAGGCCGGTCTGCCGATCAGGATGGCCTTGCAATAGCGGAACCATCCCGCATTTTTGAACTGCAGCAGCGTCATATAGAAGTCATATGCGGACTGATTGAAGATATCGAGATACCAGATGATCCCGTCATCCCGATACCGGTCGATGAATTCATTGGTATGATCGAATCCCGTTCCGATCAGTTTGGCGATCACTTCGACACATCCGCCGATCAGTCTTCCTTCGACGTCGATCGGTCTGTCTGCGATCCATCTGACCTCATGGGAATACTTTTTCACATCGGTGATCGTTTCCAAAAAGGTCTGATAGCGACGGTAGGAACGCTGGGTGATAAGATCCCCGGATGCGATGCGGAAGAAGTCTTTCTGAGGTTTTTTCGCCTTCAGAGCGAAACCCGCTCCGTTTCTTCCGTAGAGCGTTGCGATATCGAGTTTCGTGGTCACCGTAAACAGCAGATTCGTCGGATCCGATGCTCCGCAGAGCCATTTCGGGTCTTCTTCGATGTGTCCAAAGTCGACATAAGGCATCATTTCCAGCATGTAGTCTCCTCCGGCAGCCGCCAGGACCAGCCTGACTTCTGGATCTCTGATGAGCTCATCAAGCTCCTTCGCTCTCTTTCTCGGACCGGTACTGCGCGGTGCATCTTTTCGTACCGATGCGGTCTCTTTCACCTTGTAACCGAGCTCTCTAAGCAACTGTTCGGACTCTTCCAGAGCCTCGATCTTGGACCCGACACCGGCACTCGGTGCACAGATACCGACCGTCTGATCTTTCTGTATGAATTTCGGATATTTCATATCTAGAATTATACTAAAAAGTACCCGTTTCCATCAAAAAGGTTTGAATAAATGAACAATTCGTTTTAAAATGAAATTGCATATAGTTTTTTGCTAGTAAAGGGGATTTAATGACAGGTAAGGTTAAGTGGTTCAATGCTGCTAAGGGCTATGGCTTTATCACCGGTGACGATGGCAAAGAAGTATTCGTCCATTTCTCCGCAATTCAGGTTGATGGCTACAAGACATTAGATGAAGGCCAGGCTGTTGAATACGAAGTAAACGACGGCGAAAAAGGTCCTCAAGCATACGATGTAAAAAAGATTTAGTTGTCGAGAATAAAAACAAGAACTCAAAGAGTTCTTTTTTTTTATACAAAAAAGGAGACTGTCTGATATCATCCCCCTAAGGTAGACACGAGAAATATTTAAAATCTCACTTCTTACCAAAGGGGGATTTTATTATGGGAAGAAAAGCGAAATATACTCCTGAACAGAAAGTTCAGGCCTGTGAAGA
>Ga0256405_10005603_pt1 | contig 21384 bp, 15 predicted proteins | sample RumenRJG_02DNA_FD_189096 | JGI IMG/M metagenome (GOLD analysis project Ga0256405, IMG submission 189096) | Bovine rumen microbial communities from Lethbridge, Alberta, Canada - RJG_02 | ecosystem: Host-associated > Mammals > Digestive system > Stomach > Rumen | place: Canada: Alberta... | reverse complement strand
AAAAGGCCAACGCTCCCCGAAGGGCTTTTGTGAAAACAAAGGCTGCCTCCTTTCAGGACAGCAGCCACATTATACCAGCCTTGGTAGGAAGGGGTCTCTTCATCCCTTACGTGCACCTAGGAGTTTAAAAGATAAAATTGCTTTTTTCGGCCGAAAAACAGCAATCGTGTTGCACTTTTTGGGCCGAAAAATCGCAACTATTCAGATTTGCCTAAGCGATTTGAGTATAACTCAAAGCATCTATGCAAGACCATCTTGGTGGTTTTTCGAGGAAAAGGGTGGTTTCATTATCCATGCGTCGAAGCGAAATGATGCCCACGTTGCTCGTTTTCCTGTACATTTATAGCGACACAAGCAAAGGGAACGAGTCTATGGAATGGAAATGCGCAGCGAAAAAGATCATCTACTGGGTCAACGACCGCTTTTTCGGTGCCCCATGCCTCAGAGAGGGGGATGAGGACACATGCGACTTCCCCGCAAAGTTCGACGAGGCGATGCGCTCGCTAGAAGTCGCGTATACCTTCGCGGAGTTCGAATCCGAGCTCCCTGCGATCAAAGCCATGCTCGACGAAGACCTTCAGGCCGCCTACGAAGGCGATCCCGCGGCGAAAAGCAAAGAAGAGATCATCGTGGCCTACCCTGGCTTCCACGCCATCGTGGTGCACCGCATCGCCCATTTGCTCTACCGGCATAACGTGCCCATTCTGCCGAGGATGATGTCGGAGATCGCCCATTCCTCGACTGGCATTGACATCCACCCCGGCGCGACCATCGGCCATTATTTCTTCATCGACCACGGCACGGGCATCGTCATCGGCGAGACCGCGGAAGTCGGCGACCACGTCCGCATCTATCAAGGCGTCACCCTTGGGGCGAAGTCTTTGGAACATGCCGATATGCTCCGTGGCGTCAAACGCCATCCAACCATCAAGAACAACGTCACCATCTATTCCGGCGCCTCGATCCTAGGCGGGGACACGGTCATCGGCAACAACGTCACCGTCGGCTCGAACGTCTTCATCACCTTTTCAATCCCCGACGACAAAATCGTGCGCTTTGAGAGCAAGAACTATTCCATTCTGGATAAAAAGCATTCCGATCTACGGTAATCGGGGTAGTGACTTCCTCCTGCCGCAAAACGTATCTGCGATATAGTCGGTGCAACGATAAAGTCCTATAATCAATTCTTGGGAATTGGGAGGACTTTCGAATGAAGTCAAAATGGTTGCTTGTGTTTAGTATGGTCGGAATGCTCGCCTCGTGCTCATTCCCCGGACCTATCTCTTCCTCAAAAGAAGAACAATCCAGCCAGAATTCAACGACGAGCGAAACGTCGCAATCATCGGCTGCTTCCTCGACTCCGAAAACGACCTCGAGTTCCATCGAAAGCGTGCCTTCCGTAGGCTATGTCAAAATCTTTGCTCCCAAGGAATATACCCATGTTTGGGCTTGGTACAAGGACGGTGGGCAAGACAAGAACTATTTCCCCGTCAGTTGGCCTGGGGAAGAGTTGAACTCCTTTAAGCCTGATACGAACTGGAAAACCTACGATTTCACCGATCGCACCGACATTTGGGTCATCGTCTCCATCAACGGCAACTCCAAAAGCGCCGACGCCCATTTAACCTCCGCGGGTAATTGGTGGTATTACAACAACGAATGGACCCAAACCGATCCGCGCACCCTTCCTCCCACATCCTCATCTTCTTCCAGCCAATCTTATTCGGAGGAATCGATCCCGAGTTTCTCCACCTCGACCGAGGATCTTGATGCCCGTCACCGCACGTGGTATCAATTGCTCGTCTATTCCTTCGCCGATAGCAATAACGATGGCTGGGGCGACTTCCAGGGCATCATCAATCATTTGGATTACTTACAAGGTCTTGGCGTCGGTGGCCTCTGGCTTTCCCCAATCCACCCAAGCGATTCCTACCATGGCTATGACGTGAAGGATTACCGTGGGGTACGCTATGAATACGAACAAGGCGGCGCCGATTTCGCCAAACTCCTCTCCGAATGCCATAAGCGCGACATCAAGGTCATCATGGATATGGTCTTTAACCATACCTCCAACAACCATCCTTGGCGTAGCCAACACTCCGATTGGTATACCGGCGAATACATCTTCGGTGGGGGTATGCCCGACCTCAATTACGATAAGCCCGAACTCCGCACCGAAATCAAAAACATCGGCAAATATTGGCTCGACAAAGGCGTCGATGGATTCCGCTGCGACGCCGCGGCCTGGATCTATGGCGGTGGGGGCCAATGGAAACCGGAAACGGATAAATTCGCCAAATCGGTCGCGTGGTGGAAGGAATTCTCCACCGCGATGGAGGCGGTGAAATCCGACGTCTATCTCATCGGCGAAGTCTACACCGAGCTGCAGTGGGTCGAGGAATATTACAAGTCCCACATGAATGCCTTCAATTTCTCCGCTTCCTATTGGGCCAAAGACGCGATGCAGAATTCCGACCCCGCGAAATGGGTCGAGGAATGCGTCGGCCATCAGCAGCGCGTGCGCAAAAACTATGTTAACGGCGTCGAGGCGAGCTTCCTTTCCAACCACGACACCGGACGCTTCGCAAGCCAAGGCTTCAACAAAGAACAACTCATCATGGGCAACGTCCTCAACGTCCTCTCCCCGGGTGGATCTTATATCTACTATGGCGATGAACTCGGCATGACCGGTTCAAGCGGTGGCTGGAAGGATATGTCCTTCCGCACCCCGATGCCTTTCGCTTCGGGCAAAACCAACGCGAATAGCTACATGGGCAATAACGGCAGTTCGAACACAAAGTCGGGCAAAACCGCCGACGCCGACGCCAGCGACACCTCGTCCATCTATTCCAAAACCGCTTTGGCGGTCAAATTCAAAAACGCGAACCCGGGCCTCTATTGGGGTGAAGCGACGCAGATCAACACGGGCAAGAGCAGCCTTGGCGCGATGCAAGTCAAAGCCGATGACAAGTATTACACCATGCTTATCAACTCCACCGGTTCCTCCGTCAGCGCGTCCGTCACCGGCAGCTTCGATGCGGCCTTAAAACTCCATTGCGGCAGTTCGACTGGGTCTTCCGTCGATGGTGGAAGTATCACGATGCCGTCGTTATCCGTCTATGTCCTTGAAAGCAGCGCGGCCTTAACGGTCACCGCGGCGTAAGGAAAGAGCCGTTTATGATAAGGGCCCCGCCAAGCGGGGTCCTTTTCTTGCCTTGGTTGATTCAAACGAGACTTACGATAGAACCATCCAATATCCGTTTTTGGTTTCGCCGACTCTTTTCAAGATGCCTTTGCCCTTAAGATCGGTAATCTCTCGATATACGGTGGACTCCGATACGCCGAGGATTTTGGCAAGCTGTCCTCTGGTCACATAGGGATTGGCTTTGATCGCCTCCAAAACGTTGTTTGATTCTGGCTTAGGCTCCTCGCTCTTTTTCCCTTCGCCACCGCGGGACAGCGGTATACGTACACGTAAAAAGGAGGGGGAAAAGGAGAAGATTTCCTTTGGATAAAATTTCAATACACGGCGTATTCCCGTGCCAAGTCGCTCGGCGAAGCCTAGATCGCGGAATACTCGGATGAGCTCCGGATTCACGGGGAGGGAATAACCGGCTAGAAAGTCTTCCTTGGTGAAGCCTTCTGGCAATCCTCCAAAGGAGGAAATCTCAAAGCGCGAAGGGAATTCCTCAAAGGAAGGCATTCCTTCGCCGCGGTAGTCATTGTGGACAATGGCATTAACCAAAAGTTCCCTCATCGCGATGGGGTTGAAACGAGGCTCATCGACTCGGCCTGTCGGGGTGATCTGAGTGTATACGGTGTTTTTGGATTGGATGAAGTCCAGAATCTCCGCTGTGCTTTTGAGAATGGATTGCTGTTCAAATGTCTTTTGCTCAGCAAGATCAAATACATCATCCCCTCGGTAACGGGCATATTGGAAGGGTGAGGCGAATTGGTCCGAAAGAAGATAGGCGAGTTTGTTATATTGCCCGTTCGGGGCATATAGCTCGAGTTGGACGAGGAAATTGTCGCCTACGTCATAACCCTTCCGGTCATAGGCTTCCTTTAAGTAGGAAAAGGTGAGGTTTTGCCTTTCCGAAGGAATGGTACGCAACGTCCGTTTGTCCCTTTTCTGAAACAAGGAGAGAATCATCTCCTCATTCATCTTCTCGGCCGAGGTTCCAACACGAATAAAGCATCCTTCGGGGCACATCCCGTATTTCTTGATGTAGTAGGGACGCTCCGTTCCCCCGGAAACGATGATTTGGATGTGGTCGTTGCTCGGTGGGGTCACGATTTCGAATAAGCCCAAAGCCGATGGGGAAATGTTGTTTTTGATCCGATCTTTGATTTGCAATTCGAGCGCATCGATGTCTTCGACTCCAACCGGGTTTCCTTCATTATCGACGCCAATAAGGATCACTCCTCCGCGCGTAGTGTTTAAAAATGCGACGACTTCCTTTTCGAATTTATCGTTGAGACGTTCTTTGAATTCTAGGGTTTCCGTTTCGTTCATATGCGTAACCTCCTAAAAGGATTATAGGGTGAAGCAAGAAATGAAGCAAGAAATGAAGCAGGAAATGAAGCAAGAAATGAAGCAGGAAATCATCGACTCGAACATCAAATTAATGGGTAAAGAAAGCCCCGCGCTCGGCGGGGCGAAGATAAGCGGACGTTATTCTTTCTGTAGATCCAAGATGGCTTTGGCGAAGTCGTTGACGTTAGCCAGGATGCCATATTGTTCTTCGGGGATGTGGACCTTGAACTCTTTGTCGAGGAGTTGGCATTCCTCGATGTAGCTCATGGAGTCGCCGCCTAAGTCGGTGGTCCAGATGGCCTCGGGGTCGATTTTGAATTCGGGAAGCATCAAGACTTTGGAGAAGCACTTCGTGACTTTCTTGATGGTCTTGGCGACGAGTTCGGGGTCATAGCCATCGAAGGAGACGGTGGTCTTCTGCGGCGCGTCGAATCCGACGAAGTCGCTAGAGCCTTTCTCGATGGCTTCTTTGAGGACGAAGCGCTTGACCTTCATGGACGAAGACATCGGAAGCGGACGCTTGTCGATGAGGATGTCCTGGACTTTCTTTTCCGAAGGCAAGGTATCGTTGATGGCTTTGATGTCGGCGAAGATCTTCTCGATCTGGGCTTCGTCGACGGAGTTATCGACCTCGCAGACCAAGGTGATCTTCTCCTCGGTCTCGCCTGGGCGCTTGGCGCCTAAGCAGACGACGTTATTGAGCATGGCGACGTCTTTGAAGTAGTACTCGATTTCATCGGGGAAGACGTTTTCGCCGTTGGCGAGGATGATCGTATCCTTAAGCCTTCCTTTAAGGAAGAAGTTGCCGTGGTGGTCGGCGGTCGCGATATCGCCGGTGCGGAAGAAGCCATCTTCGGTAAGCGGGGTCCTGCGACGCTTGCCCCCGATGATTTCCTCTTCGTGGGTGATGGGCGATTTGATGAGGAGTTCGCCTTGGGTCTCACCTTCTTTGCAATCGATCTTCATCTCGACGGCGGTGATGGGGCGTCCGATGGAGCCTTTCATACGCTGCTCGACGCGGGTGGACATATCGACGCAGACGACGCCGATCTCGGTCATGCCAAAGCCATTGTAGAGGTTATAGCCTAAGCCATTGACCAGGGCTTGGGTCTTGGGCGAAAGGAAGCCACCGCCGGAAATCGCGTAACGGACGTGTTTTCCAAGGACTTTCTTTTGGAAGGCGTGGAGGGCGACTTTGGTCGCGGCGAATCCCGCTTCGCGCTTGGAGACCTTATGGGTGTTGAAGGCGATCATCTTGGCGACCAAATCGGACTTCGAAGGCTTTAAGGAAGCCATCGTGCGGTTGACCGTTTGGGCGAGGCCATCCCAGAAAAGAGGGACGCTGTAGACGTGGGTGCATTTGCCAAGGCGGCAGGCCCCAAGGAGGTCGCTGGTGGCAAGGCTTGAAGGATAGACGAGCGTCTTACCGTAGTAGGTGTACCAAAGCAACACCGCCACGAACCCGAAGATATGGTGGAAAGGGAGCATGGCGAGGATGTGGATGGGACGCGGATACATGAGGTCCACGGTGCGTTCGGGCATGCACAAAGAGCCCGCGATTTGGGCGCAGAGGTTATGTCCGGCGTAGATCATCATCTTCGCATCGCCGGTGGTGCCGGAGGAGCAGAAGATGACGTTATCGGCCCAATGGGGCAGGAAGGTGACGTAATTGGCGTCGCGGTTGGCGATTTCGTTGACGCGGAAGCGCGGGACGCAGAATTCCTCCTCGTCGTTAGCGATGATCGCGGTGGCGCCGGATTGCTTGAGGAGGTTATCGGTGTTTTCCTTGGGCAAGCGTGCGTCGATAAGCAAGGGGATGTGGCCGCACATCAAGATGGCCCAGAACAAAACCGGCCAGCGCGGGGAGTTCTTGAGCTTCAAACCGACGATCGTGCCGGCGGGAAGGGAGGAGAAGGCCTCGGCGAGTTTGGCCGCGGTATGGACGACGCGGGAGCGGAACTCGTCGTAGGTTTGGTGACGGGCTTTGCCCGATTCGTCGAAGTAGATGGCGATCCAGGCTTTGGGATTGCGTTCGACGATGGCGTTATAGATATCCTCCATCGTCTGGCTGGTATGCAAGAGCTTCTCGGTCTCGCCCATGAAGGCTTTGACGGCGGCTTGGTTGTCTTTTTTCATGAATTACTCCTCGTGGGTAATGATGTGTTCGTTGGAAATAGCGGTGCTTTTGGAGGGGATGTTTTTGGCGATGATGCCCTGGTGGCCACTTTGGAATTGACCCCGATGGAAGTGGGACTTAAGAAGCGTCGCTCCCGCACCGATGACTACATTATCCTCCAAAGTCGGGTGAGGTTTAATCTTTTCTAAAGAAACGCCACTCAAAGTGACTTAGTGGTACAAGGCGGGGTTGCCCCCATGACGAGCCCAAACCATGGTCGAAGAAGAGGTTCCTGCCGATGGTCGCGGGGCTATAGGGAGGCAAGATCGGATTCTTTCTATTGCTTCGATGCCATATATGATGCACGCTGGGCCAAAGGGCCCAAGCAAGTGGTACAATTCTACATAACGCCGAGGAAAAAACCAAATCATATGCGCTACACACACAATAACGCTCGTATCGTCTACATGGGCACCCCTGAAATCTCCGCCACCGTCTTAAAAGGCTTATTGGATGGCGGCTTTAACGTGGTGGGGGTCATCTGCAACCCCGATAAGCCCGCGGGACGGAAAGGCCTCTTGCAGCCTTGCCCTGTCAAACAGGTCGCCCTTGCCCATGATATCCCGGTGTTCCAGCCCATCAAAATCCGCTTGGAACATGATTTCCTCGCGAGATTAAACGCCGATGTCATCGTGACTATGGCCTATGGCCAAATCGTGCCCCAAGAGGTCTTGGATGCCCCAAAGAAAGGTTGCATCAACCTCCATGGTAGCCTTCTCCCCGCTTTACGTGGGGCCGCGCCGATCCAGCGAAGCATCGATTTGGGCTTTGAAGTCACCGGGGTCACCTTGATGGAAATGGTGGCCGCGATGGATGCGGGGAGGATGTACGACAAGAAGGAAGTGCGCATCGAGCCGACGGACAATTACACCTCCTTGGCCGAGAAAATCGGGATTGCCGCGCGGGATTTGATCGTCGCGGATTTACTTCCCTATCTTAATGATGAGCTTCAAGGCATCCCCCAAGACGAGAGCCAAGTGACCTTTGCCCCAAAGATCCTCCCCAATGAGGAACATATTAGTTTTGAGACTACGACGGAGGCGCTTCTTCGCAAAATCCGGGCGCTTTCCTTGACCCCCGGGGCCCATTGTTTCCTCGATGGCCTCAAACTCAAAATCTACACAGCGAGCAAAGCCGATTTGCCACTAGGCAAGATTGGCGAAGTCGTCAAAGCCAAAAAAGGCGTCTATGTCTCGACAGTAGACGGCGTCATCCGCCTCGAGGAAGTCCAACTCGAAGGCAAGAAGATGATGGATGGGGCGAGTTTTGCCAATGGATACCGCGATCTAGAAGGCAAGATCCTTAGCTGATTATGGAGAAACGCTACCTGAGTTTAAGCGTCCACCAACTCGTGGATGCTTTGTTGCGGGTAGGGGACATCGATGACCGCGTCTATAACCAGGAAACGATGCGTCAAGGGTCCAGGCTCCATTCCCTTTACCAAAGCGAGCAGGATTCCAATTATGTTTCCGAAATGTTCCTTTCCCATCGCATTGAGGTCGAGGGTGGGGTCATCACGCTTTCCGGACGCGCCGATGGAGTGATCCTTGGCAAGGAATACCCCATCATCGACGAAATCAAAACAAGCATCGTCCCGGTGGAGGTTTTCGCCGCGGAGCAAGAGGCCTGGCACTTAGGCCAAGCACAATGTTATGCCTATATGTATCTTTGTATGCAAGGTGGCGAAAAAGCGGGAATTAGACTGACCTACATCCATCAAATCCATACAGAAGATAAACTCATTAAGGATTATGAATTCTCCTTCGATGAACTGGAGAAGGCGGTAAAAGGATATTGCCGCGATTACCTTGAATTCCTCGCCAAAACCTTCGCCCATGAGGAGCGTCGCGACCAAAGCGTTTTGACCGCGCCCTTCCCTTATGGCTCCTTCCGAAAAGGGCAACGCGAACTAGCCAAATACGTCTATGGGATCGCGCATAACGGCGGCACTCTTTTCGCCGAGGCGCCCACGGGCATCGGCAAGACGATGTCGACCCTTTATCCTGCGTCGAAAAAGTTCCACCGTGGCAGGGTGGATAAGATTTTCTATTTGACCGCGAAAACGACGGGGGCCTTGTCTTGCGCTTCCGCTTGCGAGGATATGCGTCAGTCCGGGACGGATATTTGGTATATCCCCCTCCGTTCGAAGGAGAAGATCTGCTTTTGCCCCGGCGCTTCGTGCAACCCCGAGGATTGCCCTTTCGCCCGCGGATATTACGAGAAGTTAAGGGGAGCGATCAAAGACGCCTTGGACCAAGACCGTGGCTTTGACGCCGATTTCCTCACCGAGATGGCCTTGAAGCACGACTTATGCCCCTTTGAGTTCCAACTGGATTTGTCCAATCACTGCGACATCATCATCGGGGACTACAACTATTTCTTCGATCCCATCGTCCATTTGGAACGCTATTTCGACGAGACGGTCGATTCGTCCACTTATTTGGTCCTCGCCGACGAAGCCCATAACCTCATCGATCGCGGACGCGAGATGTATAGCGCATCCCTTTCCCGCGACTTGGTCAAAAACGCCCGCCAAGCCTTGAAGGGGGATGGCTATCGAAGCATCCGCAAAGCCTTGATCAAGGTCGAGAGCTATTTCGACGCCTTAAGCATCCAAAACGACGAATACGCCTTCGATTTGCCCGAGCCTCCCGAGGAACTAGGCAAAGCCCTGACCAACCTCAAAGCCGTCATCCAACGCGCGAGCAAGAAAAGGGATTTGCGTTTGCCTTCGCAGTACCGCGAATTCTCCCGCGAGGCCAACCGTTACATGCGGATGGTCGATGAATTCTATGGACCCGAATACGCCGTCTATGTCCGTAAGGAAAGGAAAGACGTCATATTGCGCCTTCTTTGCGTCGACCCATCCAAGCACCTGAACGAATCCAATCAAAAGGTGCGGGGGAGCGTCTATTTCTCCGCGACCTTATCGCCCATCCGTTATTACATGGACTCGTTGCTTGGCGGAGATGACCATCCTTATCTACTACTTTCCTCCCCCTTCCCCAAAGAGAACATGAAGCTCATGATCGCCCCCAAGATCTCGGTCCGTTACAAAGACCGGGCGAAAAGCTATGGGGAGGTCGCCAGGTACCTTGAGGCGTTCGTCTCCCATAAGGTGGGCAACTATTTCCTTTATTTCCCAAGCTATGAATACCTCGAAGCCATTCAGGGAGAGCTCAACTTCGCTGACGCGGAAGTGCTTACCCAAGCCCGCAGCATGACGCCTATGGAGCGAAACGAGTTCTTGGAGTATTTCTCCCCAAACCCCGACCACACGAAGATCGGGTTATTGATCCTTGGAGGCGTCTTCTCTGAAGGGGTGGACCTCGTCGATGACCGCTTGATCGGCGTGGCCGTGGTGGGCATAGGCATCCCACAGATCGGCAAAGAGAACGATTTGATCCGGAACTACCACGACAAGAAAGGCGGCGATGGGTTCGCCTACGCTTATCTTGACCCGGGCATGAACAAAGTGCTCCAAGCGGTGGGGCGACTCATCCGCAGCGAGTTCGACCGCGGGGCGGCCTTGCTCATCGACGACCGTTACCTCCGCGACGAATACCGAGCTCTTTTCCAGCGCATCTACCAAGACTATGATGTCGTCTTGTCTCCCCAAGAGGTGAACGAAAGCCTCGACGAATGGGAGCGAAAATTCAAGAAGGAATCCCTATGACCAACCATCAAATCGCCATCACTGCCTACGCGGGGTATTTGATATTGCTCTCCTTAATCACCTTCATCGCCTATGGGGCGGATAAGAAGAAGGCAATAAAGGGCGCTTACCGCACGAAGGAGAAGACGTTGCTTTTACTTTCCTTCTTCGGCGGTGCCTTTGGAGGATATCCCGCGATGCTTGTTTTCCGCCATAAGACCAAAGGGGAACATTGGTATTTCACCTTCGTCAACCTTCTGGGCATCGCTCTTCACGCGACCTTGATGGTGCTTCTAGTCCTGCTTTGGCGATTTTAAGGGACACGCAATCTCTTTCATAGAAAGGGATTTACCGCTATAATCGCTTCGTTTTATGAGCTTCGACCCGTCCCACATCCGCAATTTCTCCATCATCGCCCACATCGACCATGGCAAATCGACCTTGGCCGACCGCATTTTGGAACTCACCGGAACCGTCGATAAGCGCGACATGAAAGAGCAGTTGCTCGACTCGATGGACTTAGAACGCGAGCGCGGCATCACCATCAAGCTCAACGCCGTCACCTTATCCTATAAGGCCAAAAACGGCGAGACCTATATCTATAACCTCATCGATACACCGGGGCATGTCGACTTCACCTACGAAGTAAGCCGATCCCTGGCCGCCTGCGAAGGGGCCCTTTTGGTCGTTGACGCGACGCAGGGCGTCCAAGCGCAGACCTTGGCCAATGTCTATTTGGCCATCGATAACGATTTGGAGATCCTCCCCGTCATCAACAAGGTCGACCTTCCCTCCGCCCAACCAGACTATGTGCGGAACGAAATCGAAACGCGCATTGGGGTAAGCTGCGAGAATTCGTGCCTAGTATCCGCCAAGACCGGCTTCGGCGTGGCGGAAGTGCTTGAGCGCATCGTCACCGACATCCCCGCCCCCAAAGGGGACCCAAACGCCCCCTTGCAGGCTTTGATCTTCGATTCCTATTACGATTCCTACCGCGGCGTCATCGTCATGGTGCGCATCAAAAACGGCACCGTCAAAGTGGGGGATACCATCCATTTGATGCAAGCGGACAAAGATTACCTCGTCACGGAGGTTGGCATCCGCACCCCGAATGAGCTTAAGACCAACGAATTAAGCAGCGGGGAAGTCGGCTATATCGCCGCCCAAATCAAAGACATCCGCGACGTCCGTCCGGGCGAAACGATCACCTTGAAGGAGAATCCGGCCTTGGAGGCTTTGCCCGGGTATCGCAAGATCAATCCGATGGTCTACTGCGGCCTTTATCCGGTCGATTCGAAGGAATATGGGGCCTTGAAGGACGCGTTAGAGAAGTTATCTCTAAACGACGCCTCTTTGCTATGGGAACCCGAGACCTCCCAAGCCTTGGGCTTTGGCTTCCGCTGCGGCTTTTTGGGCCTACTCCATATGGACGTCATCCAGGAACGCCTCGAACGCGAATATCGGTTGAACCTGATCTTGACCGCCCCTAGCGTCATCTACCGCGTCAAGCTCACCAAAGGGGAGGTCATCGAGATCGATAACCCCTCGAAGTTGCCCGATTTGTCCAAGGTCGATTCGATCGAGGAGCCGTTTGTAACGGCATCCATCATGGCCCCGAAGGAATACGTCGGGCCGATCATGGAACTATGCCAGCAAAAGCGCGGCGTCTACATGGACATGGAATATTTCGACGACACCCGCGTCATCCTCAAATACGATCTGCCTTTGTCCGAGATCATCTACGATTTCTTCGACCGATTGAAGTCCTATACCAAAGGCTATGCATCGCTGGACTATGAGCTCAAGGATTACCGTCGCAGCGAACTCTGCAAACTCGATATCTTACTTAACGGCAACCAAATCGACGCCCTCTCTTCCATCGTCTATCGGCCAAGCGCCTATAGCAGGGGGCTTGCCATCGTCCAACGACTAAAGAAGATCATCCCAAGACAGCAATTCGAAGTCCCCGTCCAAGCCGCGATCGGGGGCAAAGTCATCGCTAGAGCCGACATCAAATCGATGCGTAAAGACGTCCTCGCCAAGTGCTATGGCGGCGACATCAGCCGAAAGAAGAAGTTGCTCGAGAAGCAAAAAGAAGGCAAGAAGCGCATGAAGGCCATCGGCTCGGTCGAGGTGCCCCAAGAGGCCTTTATGGCGGTCCTGTCCATCGACGATGAGGACTAAAACAATTTATTGAGCGAGGAAATTAGTAGTTTTTTGGTTGATTTGGGTCCTCCGCGGTCTCATAATTTTTCCAAAGGTTCCCCATGGCAAACGTCAATCCTCTTTGTCTTAAATACACCGACGAGAACTATGTAACCAAACAAGGCTTTTTCGTCGCCTTAGGTTCCTCCCTCGTCGAGCGGCTTTGGGATAACGTCGTGAGCTATCGTCTCAGCGTCTCTAGCCGCACCAAACTCCGCACGATCAGCCAATTGCCGTTTACGCTGACGCAATCTGAAGGACTAAAGGCGCGTTACGCCACCTTTGGCCGCCTCATCGATAACGTCAAAGCGGAGATGGATTCGTTTAACGAGGCGATGGGCGAAGAAAAGGCCAAAGCCATCAAATTCGCCCAGCTTTCCTGCCTTAAAGCCGCGGGGGAACTAGAAGACGCACGCGTCTCCGAACCGACGCTACGCGCGATGTTCACCGAGCTTTATCGCCCTAGTGGCGATCCTAGGGAAACCCTTCTTGCGGGATATCGCGATTTTTTGCAAGGCAAAGTCGGCATCGACTTCCCCGATTGTTCCACCTTCTGCGCCGACGTATACGGGGCGATTTCAGGCACGGAGGAGCTCGTGACCTTCTACCGAATCTCGGATAACCTCAGCCAAGGAAGAGCGGGGGAATACGCCAAATACGGCGACATCGAATCGCTGGTGGATAACCTCGAGGATTTCGTCGCAAACGACCCTCTCGACCTGCTCCCCAAAGCGTTCTTGTCCCTCTATTTCGTCGATTACATCCAGCCTTTCGCTTCCCATAATGGCCTGTTGGCCATCGCGTTAGCCAAGAAGATCCTGAGCAAGCGTTATGGGGAATTCGCTTATCTGCTTCCTTTGGAACGCCTCTTGATCAAAAGCCCCAAGGCGAAGGAGATGTTCCTTGAAAGCGCTAAGACGGCGGACTTCACCTACGCGATGCTTTATTTCATCGAGGCCTTGACCCCGTTATTGGAAGGGCTGCTCAACGAAATCTCCCGCATCCGCTCCGATGCCTTAAAGCGCGAGTTCCGCGGACAAGTTAGCGAAGAACCCGTCCCCGAGCCCGTCGCGATCGAAGAAATCACCGCCCCTGAACGCGCCACGCCTGAGCCCGTGGAAGCGCCCGTTGATCCCACGCCCTTACGCGAAGTCGAGCAGGAGAAAGTAGCGCCGCGCGTCGAAACGCCTAAGCCCGCCCCAAAAGAGGAAGTGGCCGAAATCAAAAAGCCCGCGCCTGTAAGCGAGGTACCGGTGATCGAATCCTTCCCCGTCGACCCCAAAGCCGCCTTCGCTCCACGCTTATCGATCAACGATAAGGAAGTGAAGATGGCCGCCCGTTACATCATGGAGACGCATCCCGACATCAACAAGCAACAAGCCTTGTTCTTCGCCTCCCATTGCACCGCGGGGCGTTACTACACGATCCAAGATTACAAGAAGACGATGAAGGTGGCCTATGAGACCGCCCGCACGTCAATGGACCGTTTGGCCATCGCCAAGCTCTACCAGAAACTGCGCATCAAGAACAAATACGTCTATACCCTCCGCAAAGCCGGAGAGAAGGAGTGAACATGAATTCGTACTTAATCCTCGCCGATATGCCTTCCATCCTCATCCCGATCGTCTTGGTCGCGGTATTCGGGCTCATCGTCCTCGTGGTCATTTTGATCAAGCGCCACGTCAAGATCTTCAAAAACGACGAGAAACCCAAATCCGACAAAGAGATCGCCGCCGAGGAACTCGACCGTCTCTTGCAGCCCGTGGAGGAACTTGAACCCGCCAAGGAAGAAGAAGAGGTCGAAACCAAAGACGAAAACGGTGCCCCTAAGGCATAACCATGGCCGATTCGCTGTACGTCCATATTCCCTTTTGCGCCCATATCTGCCCGTATTGCGATTTCCCGAAGGTGATTTTCAATCCTTCCTGGGCATCCCCTTATTTAGAGGCTCTAAAAAAAGAAACGCTGCTCCGCGCCAAGGGGGAGCGTTTTTCCACCCTCTTCTTCGGGGGCGGCACCCCAACCTGTCTTAACGCGGAAAGCCTCGATGAAATGCTTTCTTTTTTCGTTCCTTTCTGCAAAAAAGGCGCCGAGATCAGCGTTGAGGCCAACCCCGAAACCCTCGATGAAGAGAAGATCGCTCTTTTAGCCAATCATGGCGTAAACCGCGTCTCTTTGGGCGTGCAATCGACGCACGAAAAAGGGCTTAGGATCCTAGGTCGTCATCATGACACTGAGACGGTGAAGAAAGCGGTGACGTGCCTCCGGAAACACGGGATCACCAACATCAATCTCGATTGGATGTATGGCTGGCCAAACGAAACCTTGGAAGATGTGCGTCGCGACATCGAAGGTTTTTTGTCCTTCGACGTGCCTCATATCTCGGCTTATTCCTTGATTTTGGAAGCGGGGACGGTCTATGCCGTCAAAGGGATCAAAGGGCTTGATGACGATGGACAGCAAGAGCATTTCATCCTGATTAAAGAGGCGTTAAAGAATGCGGGTTATGAACGTTACGAAGTGAGCAATTTCGCTCGTCCTGGGTATCGCTGCCGTCATAATCTCCGCTATTGGAACGATGAGGACTATATCGGCGTGGGACTTGGCGCATCCGGGGCGATTGGCGCGACGCGTTATACGAATACGAAGAGTTTGTCCAAGTACCTAAAAGGAGAATATGAAGGCGAAGTCGAAAACCTCGATGAAACCGACGAAAAAGAGATTTTCTTCCTGACTAATCTTCGCAAAGTGGAAGGCTTTGCAAAAAGCGAGTACCAACGCCGCTTTGGAAAAAAGTTCCTCGAGGACTATGGAGGAGTCGCACAACGATTGAAGCAGCGCGGGCTCCTTGATATCGAGGGAGACCATATCCGTTGCAGCGAAGTGGGCCTTGATTTCCTCGATACGGTTCTTGTGGAACTCTTCGTGTGAAAACGGTTCCGCTTGCATTGCCCCTTTTTCACCTATAGGTGTAGGTGACGAGCATCCCGGAGACCCGATGATCCCCATCGGGTTTTCCTTACGCATACGCGCATATATTTTAATAAGGTTTTGGCACTTTGACCTTGACAGTGCTAAAGGCGTCCCTATAATGATGTTGGCACTCGAAGAAACAGACTGCTAGAAAGGAGAGAACATGACCCGTCGTGAAACGATTCTGAAACTCATCGTCGAACACTTCATCAAAACGGCCCAACCCGTCGGAAGCCAGACGCTGCTTGACGAATACGACCTGCAATGTTCCTCGGCGACCATCCGCAACGAGATGAACGCCCTCGAGAAGGAAGGCTTCTTGGAAAAGACGCATACCTCCTCCGGACGCGTCCCAAGTTCCGAAGGCTACCGCTATTACGTCGACCATCTACGCGAATCCCGCGTCGATGACCGCGTCAAATACGCCTTGGCATCGGTTCTGGAAAAGCGGACCCAATCGGTCGAGGAAGTCATCGAGAAATCGTGTCAGATCCTCTCCTCCATGACCAACCTCGCCTCGGTCGTATTAGGGCCGAAGGTGAACGAGGAGAAACTCGTCTCCGTCCAGGTCATCCCGCTCTCCCCGACGACGGCCACCGCGGTGTTCGTCACCGACAAAGGCTACGTCGAGAACAAGACGTTCGTGCTCGAGCAGGGGGCCACGGGCGAGGACATCCAAAAGACGGTGGCGGTGCTCAATGACCGACTCAAAGGCACGCCGATCGTCGACCTCGTCTCCAAGATGGAGGCCATGCGTCCGGCCGTCACCGACTACGTGGTGGGGCAAGACGTGGTCTACCAAGCCTTGATGGAAGCCTTCCTCCGTTTCGCGGGGGAACGCCTCAACCTCTATGGCAAAGACAAACTCTTCGAGCAGCCTGAATTCGCCGAAGACGCGAAGAAACTCCGCAAAGTCCTCGGATTGCTCGATAACCCCAAAGCCCTGCGCGAAGCCCTCACCAAGACGGGCGAGTCCTCCTCCCCGGTGGAACTGCACTTCGGCGAAGGGGACGACCTCGCGATCGTCTCCGCCAAAGTCAACGTCCCCGGCCAGACGACGACGTCCATCTCCTTAGTCGGGCCCACCCGCATGGACTACGACGCCGCCGTGACGATGCTTCGTTACGTGGCCGAGCAGCTCGATCAATACTTCGAGCAACTAGAAGGAGGTAAGGATACGTGGAAGAACCCCGAACCGAAGAAGCAACAAACGAAGAAGAAACCGAACTAAAGGAAGGCAAGAAAGTATCCGCGAAGAAGTACCACGCCGCGTTAGAGGAGCTAGAGAAAGCCAAAGCCGATGCGGCCAACTGGAAGAACGAATACTACAAAGCCTACGCCGATACGCAGAACCTGCGCCGCTCGCTCGAAGCCGAGCAACGCACCATGTACCGCTACCGGGCGGAAGGGTTCCTCGATGGACTCCTCCCCGCACTCGACGCCTTCCATATGGCGTTAGACGCCCCCGCCCCAACCAAGGAGGCGGCCAACTACCAAATCGGCTTCACCTACATCTACAACCAAATCATCCAGGCCCTCGCTTCCGAAGGCCTCTCCGAGCTGACCCCCAAAGTGGGCGACCCCTTCGATGCCGACTACATGAACGCGATCGAAGCGGTGGAATCCGACGAGGTCGAAAATAACCACGTCCTCAAGGTCCACTCCAAAGGCTATAAGCTCCATGACCGCCTCATCCGCGCCGCGATGGTCACCGTGGCCAAGAAGAAGAAAACGGAAGAGGCACCCCAAGAAGAGCCTCCCGCCGCAGAGGAAGAAAAACCCGCGGCCGAAGCATAAAAACCCTTATTAAGGAGGAAAGAAATTATGGCAAAAGAAATCATCGTCGGTATCGACCTCGGTACCACCAACTCCGTCATCTCGTATATGCAAGCAGATGGCAAAGTCAAAGTCATCCCCAACCCCGAAGGCACCAACACGACCCCGTCCATCGTCGGCTTCAAGGCCTCGGGCGAGGAAATCGTCGGCAACGCCGCCAAGCGTCAGGCGATCACCAATCCCGACACCGTCTCCAGCGCCAAGCGCAAAATCGGCACCGCGGACAAGTTCCATATCGGCTGCCTCAACAAAGACTTCACCCCGCAGGAAATCTCCTCGAAGGTCCTCGCCTACATGAAGTCCTACGCCGAGAAGAACCTCGGCCAGGAAGTCAAGAAAGCCGTCATCACCGTCCCGGCCTACTTCAATGACGCGCAGCGTCAGGCCACCAAGGACGCCGGCACCATCGCCGGACTTGACGTCGTACGTATCATCAACGAACCTACCGCCGCTTGCTTGGCCTATGGCTTAGACACCAACAAGAGCGAAAACGTCTTGGTCTTCGACCTTGGCGGTGGCACGCTCGACGTCTCCATCCTCGACATTGGCGAAGGCACCTTCCAGGTCTTGGCCACTAGCGGCGACACCAACCTCGGTGGCGATGACTGGGACCACCTCATCGCCGATTGGATCCAGGCCGAAATCAAGACCCAGACCGGCGCGGATTTGACCGATAAGATGGCCCGTCAGCGTTTCATCGACGCGGCCGAGAAAGCCAAGATCGAACTCTCGAGCTCCCTCGAGACGACCATCTCCTTACCCTTCATCGGCATGTCCTCTTCCGGCCCGATCAACTTCGAGACCACGCTCACCCGCGCTAAATTCCAGGATTTGACCCGTGGCTTGCTCGAACGTTGCCGCGCCCCGATGGAGAAAGCCATCAAGGACTCCGGCTTAAGCTACAACGACATCGCCTCCATCTTGATGGTCGGCGGCTCGACCCGTATGCCCGCCGTCCAGGAATTCGTCAAGAAGATCTCCGGCAAGGAACTCAACCTTTCCATCAACCCCGATGAAGCCGTCTCCCTTGGCGCGGCCATCCAAGGCGCCGTCATCGCCGGCGACGTCAAGGACATCGTCCTTCTCGACGTCACGCCGCTTACCTTAGGCATCGAGACCTTAGGTGGCGTCATGACCCCGCTCATCCCCAGAAACACCACGATCCCGACCACCAAGTCGCAGATCTTCTCCACCGCGGAAGACAATCAGCCCTCCGTCGACATCGTCGTCTACCAGGGCGAACGTCCGATGGCCCACGACAATAAGTTGCTCGGCCACTTCAACCTCGGCGGCATCAAGCCGGCCCGTAGGGGACAACCGCGCATCGAAGTCACCTTCTCCATCGACGTCAACGGCATCGTCAAGGTCTCCGCGAAGGACTTAGACACCCAACAGATGGCCGACATCACCATCTCGGGCTCCAATGGCCTCTCCAAAGAGGACATCGACCGCATGGTCCGCGAAGCCGAAGAGAACAAAGCCGCCGATGAAAAGCGCAAGGGCGACGTCGAGATCAAGAACAAAGCCCAGACCTACGTCGACGAAATCAACCGCGAGCTCACCGAGAAAGGCGACTCCATGCCCGCCGATCAGAAGGAGCAGCTCACCAAGATCCGCGACGAGGCCCAAGGCGCCATCCAGACCGATGACATCGAGAAACTCCGCGAAATCGTCGGACGCCTCGAAGACGCGGCCAACATGGCGGCCCAGCAACAAGCCCAAGGCGGCTCCACCCAATACACCAGCCCGAACCAAGGCGGCTCGAATGGTGGCGAAGCGCCCAAAGACGGCGATGACGTCGTCGACGCCGACTTCACGGATGTGAAGTAATCGAAATAGCAGCACGCTTCAGGCGCCTAATAAGGGCGCCTCTAGCGTTTTAAAGAAAGGAGGAAGCCAATGGCAAACAAACGTGATCTATACGAAGTGCTCGGACTTTCCAAATCCGCGACGAAAGACGAGATCAAAACTGCCTATCGCCACCTCGCGAAAAAATACCATCCCGACTTAAACCATGAGCCCGACGCCGCGGATAAATTCAAGGAAGTCCAAGAGGCTTACGATATCCTCTATGACGACCAAAAGAGGGCGATGTACGACCAATATGGCTGGGCCGCGTTTGAAAACGGCGGTTCCACCGGTGGGGCGGGTAACCCCTTCGGCGCCGGATTCTCCTCCGCGGGATTTGGCGACATGGACCTTGGCGACATCTTCTCCAGCTTCTTCGGCGGAGGACCGCGTCAACGCCGTTCACCCAATGGCCCCCAGCAAGGCGACCATACGCTCACCCGCATCCGCATTTCCTTCATGGACGCGATTAACGGCAAAAGGGTATCGATCCCCATCCGTTATGATGAGCCATGCTCCCATTGCCACGGCACGGGCGCGGAATCCCCAAGCGATATCCAAACCTGTCCGCACTGCGGTGGTTCGGGCGTGATCCAACAGCATCAACGTACGTTCTTCGGCGATATCCCCGTGCAAAGCACGTGCCCGCACTGCGGTGGCTCTGGGAAGATCGTCCGGAACAAGTGCCGTAGTTGCAATGGCCAAGGGTATACTTCCGTCCGCAAAGACCTCGAGGTCAATATCCCCGCTGGCATCAACGACGGCCAGCAGGTCATCGTCAAAGGCAAAGGCGGTAGGGGAATCAACGGAGGTCCCAATGGCGACCTCATCGTCGAAGTCCGCATCGCCCCGCATGAGGTGTTCCGCCGCGATGGCAACGACATCCACATCGACGTGCCCATCAGCTTCGTCGACTGCGCTCTTGGCACGACCATCGTCGTCCCGACGGTCTATGGCGAATCGGAAGTGCGCGTTCCCGAAGGCACCCAACCCGAGCAGATCTTCAAGCTCAAGGAGCGCGGCGTCAAAGACATCCATACCGGACGTCCGGGCAACCAATACATCCATTTCAAGGTCAAGACGCCGGTCAACCTCACCAAGACGCAGAAGAAGCTCTTGGAGGAGTTCGCCGCCCAAAGCGACAAAAACGAATCGATCTTCGCGAAGTGGAAGAGAGCCTTCAAACGTTAATCAAACCGGAAACCTCCGATGCTGTCGGAGGTTTTCTTTAGTGTGATAGGCATGTCACGTGCCTGCGGTGAAAGTCCGTCGCTGGGCAAACCCACATGAAAGCCCAGCATATACAGCCAAATCCAACCTTACTCGGGCGACCGAGGCGGGGAAAGAAGGAGGAGGCGAAACCGAGACCTTACGAACAGGAACCTGTTATCAGGCTCCGCGGGTGGGAAAGGTGGCTAAAAGCACCGCATCCCATTGGGAAAACCGCGCGGAGTAAAGCAGGGAGGCGCTTGGGAAAAGGAACGTGGCTTACCCTATGAGGCCTCGGCGGGGGAACCTTCCGAGGAGTCAGCAGAGGCCATAGTACCCGAAAGGGGAAGGGCCGAACCAACCAACCGCCACAGTACGAATGGCAGTCGGAGCCCACATCCCGATGAAGCGTAGGGAGATTGGAAACCGAGCGGAAAGGAGGAAGAGGCAAGCGAATGAGCCTTCTCGAGGAAACCCTAAACGAAGCGAACATCGAAAGAGCGACCAAGGCCGTCATGGCCAACAAGGGCGCCCCCGGAGTGGACGGGATGAGAACCGAACAGCTCCCGGAGCTTTTCGCGACGCATGGAAAGGAAATCAGGGAGGCGATACGGAACCGGACTTACGAACCCACACCGGTCAGGCGGAAGGAAATACCCAAGCCCAGCGGTGGAGTAAGGAAACTCGGGATCCCGACGGCAAGGGACAGGGTGATACAGCAGGCGATAACGCAGGCAATGTCCCCCAAGGCCGACCGATTCTTCTCGGAGTCGTCATACGGGTTCAGGCCGAACCGAAGCGCCCAGCAGGCGATAGTCAGGTGCCTCGAGCTCTTCAACGACGGGTACGAGTGGATAGTCGACATAGACCTCGCCAAATTCTTCGACAACGTGCCGCAGGACAGGCTCATGTCCAAGGTGCACCTCATAGCCAACGACGGGACCA